>Ga0065711_1028237_pt1 | contig 42677 bp, 32 predicted proteins | sample Hoacrofraction12_FD_59098 | JGI IMG/M metagenome (GOLD analysis project Ga0065711, IMG submission 59098) | Hoatzin crop microbial communities from Cojedes, Venezuela - Epithelial fraction 12 v2 (version 2) | ecosystem: Host-associated > Birds > Digestive system > Esophagus > Crop | place...
AGTTCTGCCATTCAGCCAGTTCTCTATCCACTTCACCGACCACTCATCCAGCCCACACTTCCTGAGCTTCCCTAGGAGGATGTTATGGGAGACTGTGTCGAAAGCCTTGCTGACGCTTAGAAATATACAAAAACTCAGCAGGATTTAGTTTTCCGTAAAAGAAAACGTGACTGTGACATATCACTTGAGAATGAGGAATCATTTTTCTTTGATGCAAAATTGCTTAGTCTTAGAAATAACACTCATATGCAATTTTGTGCAGATAGGACCTGGTTTTTAAAACGACATCAACCCAGCTTTTAATTTTGCAGGTGTAAATTGCACCTGCAAATCATTTTGTCGGCGAACTGCAGCATTTCATATTTGATTTCCTATGGCTTACTTAACTGATGTCAGTTAGTTATGTCAATATGCAGCTTTGGAGGCCACTAGTATTTCAGGAACAAAATTGCAGTCTCAAAGCTTCAAACCCATTTCTGAACATTTGATGGAAGTGAGGAGTTGGGACGTGTAGCCAAGCCACTGTTCTTACAAATCTTTTGATACCGTCCTCCAGTATGAGATTAGTCTTGGTTGTCATGGCAAAACGCTGCATCTGTGGCATCTGTTGAGCAACTTGATCTAACCAAGCTCAGAAACTGTGCAATTTACCGCAAGATTCCTAGTTTTGTTTCTAATATACATTCTTGTGAACCACATTTTGTCAGCCTTAGTATCAAGTCTGCTCTTTTAATAGTTTATTCCCTTTTCCTAGCTTTGTTTTAAAAAGCTAGCCACTTACCTATTCTAAAATTACCAGTTCTCTGTTGCTTAATAAAGATGGTGGGGTGCGGGCATTTCACTAGTGAAGTGTGTGTACGTATGTAGGCACACACAGTCGAAGTCCTGGGAGAGTTTCTCCCCTCCACCATAGCAGATAACATTTTAAATGCAAAGCATCTGCATGCTTTATGGGAGGTTAACTGGGATGTAATTAACTCGGCTGCAGTAAGAACTTTAAAAACTAAACATTTCACAGTAAAAAGCCTTTATTTAAAAAAATACATGAATAAATAAATAAAGGTAAGAAAGTATATACAGCCCGGGGCTGCAGGACAAGACAGTTGTTCTGGTTAGGTTACCCTGGGCCTCTACTGAGATTTCTTGGAAGCGGAGGCTTGAGGGGTGGCAACACCCGTTGAACAGGGGTTGGATGGAGACCCATAGGCTCATGGCACGTTGTGCTCTGTCAGCAGAAGTCTCCCAGTATTGCTGCTTGCTTTGTGCTAACGGGGAAATTCAACCCGGCAAAGGTAACTCAGCAGAGCATGGTAAGGGTCTGATGACACCCGTACCCTTCACCTTGGTAGTTTGTGTCGCTGAAGGGTTGTTGCTACATAGTTGAAAGCAAGTACCCAACCCAGTTGTTACATGCCTAATTTGTTACTGCGTACATTGTTTGCAGACGTGTTTTACTTACAGTCTTTTGTTATTTTAACAGGGTCGCCATGTTAAGACTGGGCAGCTAGCAGCAATCAAAGTGATGAATGTTACTGAGGTGAGTGCAAACCCAAAAATAAAACAATTGTTATCAAGGTGCAGGGAAAAATAAAGAATCAGGTCATGAGAAGGCGGATAGCTTATAAAAGACGATCCAGTGGCATAAATCATGGTTGCTGAGACTGGCTTGTGTTTTATAAAGTACTGAGAGGTGTTAATACAACCAGATTTTTCAGTCGTACGTGGCCAACGGTGACAAAGCAATAAGGGAATGCGTTGCCTTGCCATATATTTTGACGGTCTATAATAACAAAGAGAACTCTCTTCCTGCTTATTTCTAGCTGATTATCTGTTTCCAGAGATAGCAAGTAAAAGATTTCCTGTGGGTCTGTGCCGCCTCTGCTGTGTTTCATCACATCCTCTCCCCTCGCGTGCCAGCCATTCCTCAGAGCAGCTACCCTGACAGCCAGCAAGCAGCAACATGTTAGAAATGCAAATGTTGCACTTTTTAATTGTTATTTGAGAGGAGGAGACAGCTTAACTGGCACTGTCCCTGCTCACATTTATAGAATGGTGTCAGTGCTGGAGCAGGGTGTCGAAGAAGTTGCTAAGTATTGATTTTTGTTTCTCCTTGGAAGAGTGCAGCCAGCAGCAAAGCAGCTTGTCTCCTTGAGACCAGGTTAGCCTGAGCCCTGGAAGGGTTGGGGAGACTCCCTACTTTCCTGCTGGAGTTTGCTGGAAGGCTGTGGTTCGGTAGGATGCACCTAGTCTCACCGAAGAGCAGCTCCCTGTTCTGTCACCTATGCCAGTGTAGGTACGGAGTACAAAACTCCGAGATCAAGTTAGAGGCCTCTTGCGATATTGTGGAAGGGTTATCGCCTGAAATAAAAACCAGGGCCAAGTCCTCTGGGCCAAGTCTGCCAGTGGTACGTCTACACGTGGTGCTTAGGGCAAGCACAAGCAAGTCTTGCCTGCATTTTCATATGTCTTGTGATTGTCTAGGAAGACAGCAGAACAAGTTGGTGTCTGCGTGGGCCTTGTCACGTAGAGCATGTCCAGGACAGTTCTCTTTGGTGGTGGTGCAGGAATCCAGCCCTGAGGAGCAAGTGGTCTGAATTGCACATTGGTTTTTGGAGCTTAGATGCTACTGTAATGCTTGTGGTTGCTACCTTGTAAAATACGCGTGCGTAGTTGAATTGCCAGTTTTGCCCTTCTCTGTGCACAGAGGAGGGTGCTTTTTTTTAAATGAGTGCTACATTAGATTGGTGGGATTTTTGCTTTTAGCTCTATAGGTACAGATATCATCAGCTGCTTTGGCTTTAAAAACTGGCAGTCGCCTAACATGAGGCTGCTGGATTTTGGAAGGGCAAGGAGGTAGGGTTTGGGTTGCAGACAGATTCCTGAGATCAGAGCACCTCTGTGCTTTGACAGAGGAGCTGACAGGACAGACCCTCAGGTGTGACCCGGAGCTTCTGTGTGGACTGCTTTCGTGCTTTGCTGGGTCAGTCAACAGCACGTGAGGGCTGGCCAGAGATGTCACTTAGGGGCCGTCCTGCTAACACCAGTGACAGTCACTTCCTTGATGAAACAGTTGAATCAAAAACTGCAGGAAGGGAACCTTGGAAAGATTTCCTTCCCTTTGCTATACATAACACTGTCTCCTTTGTGTGTAAGCAACAAACTGTAGCATCCAGTAATACCTGCTTGCTTGGAAACAAAACTTAAATGGAGGACAACCTTGTGGTCCAGCTTCAGGAATTTACGTTGATAGACTTGCATGATTCTGGGAACAAAACCTAGCTGTTTAGGTCTGATTTGCTGCTTTCTTGCAGGCTAGAGAGCCTAGGGTAGGGTACCTGTCCCGTTGCTTGAGGGGCAATGGTAGCAGATCGTGCTGTTTTCACATTGAGTCACTTAATGCGAAAGCAGTTGTGATGGTTTCAGCTGTGAGCGTGTTGGTGCAGCCACCTGGAGGGGTTTTCCCTGGTGCTTCCCCCACTAAACTCTGAACAAATCCTGTTCAGCTGGACTCGAGTGTTTCTGCTTCCTGACCTTGGTGCAGGGTGAGTGCCAGGCTTTCTGCAGCTATTTCCACTTTCTTAATGCAGAGTTGGCTGTGTTCCCACTGCGAGAGCGCAGGGTGCCAGACCTGGATGCAGTCCTCCGCTTTATCACTGGTTTCCTCCAGTCCCTCTGCGGTGCCTCTGCGAGGTGTCGGGAGACCAGTGCAGGAGTGATTGGGGCGGTTGCTGCCAGCAGCTGCTGGTTCCTCTGCAGCTGTCTGCTCTGCCCTGGGTTGTCCTCTCCTCAGCCACCACATCTCACAGCTCGGTGTGTTACGGTAAACCCCGATGCTTTCAGCGCAGCGGGCTGTGGACGGCTGCGTGCAGCGGCAGGGTGGGGTTGGCAGCTGTGGTCCCGAGCCTTTCAGACACCTCGGTGCAAATTCCCAGCACGCTCAGGGTGAGCCACGGGGCTGCAAGAAATGGGGTTGCGGCTGGCCTGCTGAGCTGGTCTGCCTGGCCAGGGACTGGGCTACTGGTCTCTTGTAGCGTGGAGCAGGTGGGGTTGTTAAAGTCAATGCACTCTTGCTCTGCAGTTGCACTGGGTAGGAACATGGGTGCAGCTGAGGCTGATGCTGTGCCCGTCCAGAACATCTCAGAAGCTCAGTTCTCCTGTAAAATAACAGTAGCTTTTCTCTGCTTCATAGCATTTGGTTACTGAAGCCTCTCACAGCAATAGTGGGTCCTAACTGTAATGCAAAAATCCTTTCAATCTCCAGAATTTTTGTGTCATAAATTCATAGCCAGTCAAGGATTCAGTATTTCTCTTGCATTGTTAGTCTGCTCAGGTTTAAGTTATTTTCTGATCTTTTGGTCTCGAAAAGCTAGCTTGAGGCATTAAATAAAGTCTTTAAAATATTGAAATCCTCGTCTCCAATGTCCTGCCTATAAATTGCACCTGAGAGCAACATCTCACATGGAGTTTGCCTTGTGAGAAATGGAAGCTGTCAGAGTAAGTCTGCCAGAGTGAGACAGGAGGCTCCTAGCCCCTGTGGCCATTTTCATTTTGGGTGGTTATTTGATGTGATTAGTGCTGCACAGGGAACAGTTTTCTTAGGGAGTGAAAATTTCAGGAAGATTAAAAAAATCAAATCAAGACAAATGCGGTCTTTTTCCCTTCACCCCTCTCAGAAAAAAAAAGTGGAGAAGAGCTGGGTGCCTGGATTGGCCTTGTGGTTTGTGTACCTGCTTAGAGGACGCCCCAGTTCAAGCCTCCAGTAGATCTGTCCCATTCAAAGTAAGGCAACGCCAGTGGCTGAGTTTGACAGAGCCTCATGCCTGCGTGAGTTGGTGGTGGTTTGTTCACTAACCTGCTTTGTAACAGGTCATAGCAATAGTGCTGTCTGACTTGGGAGAGGGTAGGATGTCTCGTATCGCAGGGGTTGGAGCTGCTTCCTTGTTACTTGGATATTCTGCAATGGGTTTCTTTCTGCCAGCATCATGTTTTCATCACTAGAAAATCCAGCCTAAGAAGTCTTTCAGCTAACATTTCATCATAACTAGTACATTTCTGCCAAAAGATTCTGTTCCACCAAATCTATGTTGCTTTTTTTTTTTTTCCTGGCAAGAAATCTTTTCATAAGAAATTCCCTGACCCAGCTCCAGCTGAGATTGTTCAGCTCTGAGATCTGGGGCACACCAAGACCTGCGCAAATCTGCCCTTTGTTATCGTGAGCTGCAGCCCCGGGCTGGTTTCTGAAGAGCGACAGCAGGATGCTGTGGCGATTGCGGGATCCTCTGGACATCTGTCAGGAAGTGCTGCCGTGGCTGGTTACGGGGGGAGCGCTTTGAAATGGTTGGAGGGGAGCTGATGGCAACGTGCGCTCGTGTGCCTCCCCACGCAGGCTCTGCTTCCTGTTATCGGCCGGTGCCAAGCAAGCCGAGCGCTTGCAAAGAGCTTGGATTCTTGCTGCTTTTCTCTTCAGCTGTCGGTGCAGGTGATCAAAGAGCTCTTCTGCAGCTGGCCGTTCTCTCTCTGTCCTTGCTTTCAGTCTTTCCAGACAGCAAAACAACATTTCAATGAGAAACTTGTCATTAGAACTGCCCCCGTAATAAGGGGTCTCTTGTTGGAGCATTTATCAGCTGATGATCTTCTTTCCAGTTGAGGTCAGAGGTGTGTGCTTTCTAGTTCTTTGCTTCCTAATGTCATTGCAGATAGGCCCACGTCTTCAAAAATAGCCTTTGATCATGAGCTTGTCATCTTTGTGCATGCAGCCATCTGTGCCCAGAAACGCACTGGTTTGTGAAAGCAAACAGCTTTTTACACCTGCAGATCTGTGAGCAGCATGATTTATGAGCAGGTTTCTAGACCCCTGGGAGATGTGGCTGATGGTAACACAGACAGAGGGGTGGTGGAAAGTGGAAATCCTGAGCATCTGCATGCACCGAAAAGTTGAAGGTGGTGTTGTTGCCAGTCACCGTGCTTGAAGGGTGATGTAGCACTGAGACTTGGCAAGGCCAGGTTCAGTTCCTGGCTGGGCCTCAGAGATGGCCCACGGAACAGAATAGCTCACATTTAGCCTTCTGCCTTGGTTTCTTCATGTGAAACGGGGTGATTTTCCACAGCTCACTCAAGCACTGGGAAGAGAGAGTACTTTTTGTCTGTGAAAAGCCTACCTGTTGTCCTGTGTAGCCTTTACCTTACGAACTGACTTATATTTGAAGTCACATCTCTGTCTGAAGGATGCAAGAGGGTCTCTACTCAGCAATGGTGGGGCTCAGCAGGGAAGCCCACTGTCCGATCTAAGCAGTGTCCTCCCAGGGCACTCATCCTATTCCTGAGCAGCGTACAGTGGTGTGCGAGCACAGGGAACTGCCTCTACGGGCAAGGATGGGTGAGGGAAGAAGAGGCAGGTGCAGGGAGGGAGCAGGTTCCAGCCTTCTGGGTAAACAGATGAGGGCACGAGATAAAGCAGGAATTGGCGCATCTTGCTGGTCATGGAGCATTACACGTGTGCAGCTACTCTTTGCTCTTGCCAGTGGGTGTGGAAGAGCCTACCTGGTGCCTTCCTGGTGTTCCAGCTGTGTTCACTAACAGACATATGTTTATCTTTGTTTCAAAAACATAGAGGTGAGATTGCAGAGGAGTAGAAAGTCCTCAGATAAGAGCTGTGCCAGCACGGTTCCAACATCCAGTAAATTAATTGGGTGAAGGAAGAAGAGCTGAAGAAGAGGCAGCAGCTCTGAGGAAGTGGTTGAGATCTGCCGGCTCCCCGAGGGGAACCTTGTGAAAGCCGCAGGCTGGTGCTGAGGGCATAGCAGGGAAACTTTTCAGTCGGGCTCCACCAGTGCAAAGTTCATGCAGATGGGCAGAGTTAGAAAAACCCCAAAACCTGAAGATCTGAAGAGATCTTAAGTAATTTGGGGAACACCTTTACCAAAGATTAACGTTGCCTCTCCACATGTTTGGTTGCCCTAGCAGGAGGAGTGGGCAGGATGCAGGGGGAAGAGAGGAGTCCTCGCTATTTGTCCTGCTTTCTGCCCTTCCCTAAAGATCCGTTACTCATGTCAGTGACAGATCTGGGAAGGGTCTTTATTCTCTGCCTCCTTTTCCTCACCTGCCTGTTTCCACCCTTTCACGGGCAGTGTGTGGAGTCCCAAAGGGTGCAGAGCCTTGTTTCCCCTCCCAGAATGCAGCAGCAGCAGCTCTCATCTCCCTGTGATTGTGCCCTGGCCACATGCAGAGAGAAATGGGACCTTGCTCCTGGAGGATCTCCTGCCTGCGGTCTGGGAGTCAGCTCTGATTTCTCTCGGAGACTCCAGATGCTGCACCGGGCTCCTCCTCACCCTCATTAATAAAGTCATGCAACATCCAGGGCTGTATCAAGCCAAGGGTTAAGGGTTCTTCTTTCTCCTTGATTGCAAACAAAAGACAAATGAAGTATCTAGTGTAAAGTGCACAGCTGGAGAGCCTGTGTTCAACAAAGGGGCTGCTCTGAAACCTGAAATAACTCATTTTGCTTGAAGTGGAGTTAGTCTGCATTTCCCATTTCCTAAAGCTTAAGACATTTAGGCTTTGGTCTGGTAACATGTCTCCTGTGGTTTGATGTTAGTGGGGAGAACCTCCTGGTCCCTTCTGTTGGGAATGATTTTTGTGTGGTCAGGTTTAAGACGCATCAGATGCGTATGCTTCAGGGAATTTGGCTTCAGCCTGTCAGGCTTTAATGCTTTGCTACAGGTAGAAAAGACAATGCAGCTGGTTTTGTAAGTGGCCTGTTGTGGTGGTTAACGGAATGCTTCGATGGCAAAGCTACTGGAAAATAGTGGAAAACTGCAGAAAAATGTCCTGTGGGGCTGAGCTGTTCTCGCTGCTGCTTTTTTTTCCCTTCAGCTAGCAAGCGCTGACTGGGATGTTTTGCAGCAAGGTAAATTAATTTTCAGCTGTGTCATCCTCCTTTTAACTGATACAGGGATACCTTCTAGCACCCCTCATTTCCTACTAAAGCAAATGAGACAGCAAAATCTACATGCGTTTCACTGGGCATTGTGCACCAGTTCTCGTGGTGGCAGCTTCGCAAACAGGCTAGCTCTGACAGGGCCTCTGCAGCTCAGGCAGACCTCTCTGAAAAAGGGCATCGCCTTCTAATATCATAAAACTTGAGTTTCCATTAGTTGTCTTACTGTGCACGGTGCTGTACTGGGCAGAAGAGGACGTCCGCCCTGAAGAGGCTGAAACAAAGCCAGTGGGAAAACAGAGCTGGTTAGCACCTGGAAGGAGATGTCTAGGGGTGTGCTAGCCCCCAGTGACTTAACTGGTGGCATGGTGTTGGGAGGAGGGGGAAAACTTCCCGGCCCCGGGGGGGTGGCCTCACAACTGGAAGGCAGGAGCAGATCCTAACCCTGCGCTGGCTCTGGAGTTTGGTTTGTGGCCAGTTGCCTCATTCTTGGCTTTGATTTTCTCTCAGCAAGACCCTCCACAGGACCGGGAAGACAAATGGGCTGATGTGTGCGCTAAGTGCTTTTCCAAGGATTTAAGTAATGGAGTGTTAGGAATAGTTTTATTTTTGTTTGAATCTGGTGAATTTCTCCAAGACTAAATTACTGCATACAGAAACTACAAATGGGGAAGTAGTAGGTCCTCTCTGAGCCCCCTGAGGAGGCAATGGGCGATGGTTAGACCCACATTGGGACATTTTTGATTCTTTAGGTCAGGCCGTAGAAACTCAGTGTTTTAGGCCGATGAAACAGGGTGGTTGAGTTGTCAGCTTAAGAGCCTGTCCTTCAGCTGCAGTCTCACAACCACAGGATAACTCAGGTTGGAGGGAGCCTCAGGAGGTCTCTGGTCCAACTCCTGCTCAAAGCAGGGTCAGCCGTGGGATCAAACCAGGTTGCTCAGGGCTGGTTCCAGCTGGGCGTTGAAAGCCTCCAAAGAAAGAGATTGCCCCACAGCTCTGGGCAGCCCTGGAGCTCGGTGATCTCTGGTCGCCAAAGGAGCCTTCTGCTCTCTTTTGCTACAGAATGAAGAGGAGGAAATCAAGCTGGAGATAAATATGTTAAAAAAGTACTCCCATCACCGGAATATTGCTACATATTATGGCGCGTTTGTAAAGAAAAGTCCTGCAGGCCAAGATGATCAGCTCTGGGTAAGTGTTTAGTGCCACTCCTGTTCGTCAGATTTACAGCTTCTTTCTTTAGTGTGCCAGTGTGCTCGGCTTGGACTCTGTCTCAGTGAAACTCTGAAGTCCTTGTTCTGAAGAACAACATAGAAAAGGGAAAAATTGCTCCTCCCTACACGTCTTCCATCCCCTATGATTTTCTTTGAGAATGGGCATAAAGATACTTGTGACTTGTGCTGTCATTCTGATTTGTTTTTCGAGCTTTTTTTTTCCAAATTAAACATTTCTGTAATTTTTTTTTTCCTAAGTAAAGTAAAAGACAGCTTGTTCTCCTCCTCTCCTTTTTCTTGTTGTTTTCCTCTCCTTTTTTCAGTTGGAAAATAAAAAAAGGGAACAGAGGAATTGGCAACAAAGCAAAGAAAAATGAATCCTCCCGGTTTTTTGGCTGCAAGATTTTTGAAGCTCTGCAGCAAAATGAGAAATCTTAAATTTTGAAAAAATCCTATATTTTTCAGTGCTTTTAGGTCTGGTTTTTCTGATGTTTTTGTAGTTTCTAAAAAAAAAAAAAAGCACCTATTGCAAGTTACAGGAGAGGAGCGCTACTGAGGTTTTTTATTTATTCAGCAATGTGTGTGATTCAGGAAATGAGATTTTATGTCTCTTGGCATCCGGGAAGGTCGCGTGTAGTTTGCCACACCTTGACTGTGGTGGAGTGGGTGTCTGCACGTGGTGTCTCTGCTGGCACCCTCTCCGTGCTGCGGTAAAGGTGTATTGCATTTGTTGTCTTGCAGTTGGTGATGGAGTACTGTGGTGCGGGCTCTGTCACTGACCTGGTAAAGAAGACAAAAGGGAACTGTTTCAAGGAAGACTGGATTGCATACATCTGCAGAGAGGTTCTCAGGGTGAGTCATGCTGATGGAGCTCTGTTGCTCATTTGCAACAAGAAGGCCTTTCCAAGCCTTTGGTCGCTAACACAGGTCACTAAGAACCATTGTTTCTTAAAGGCCTTGATTCATGGGGCTCATGGGTTCAGAATCCATGTGTTCAGATCCATGGGGTCCTTGAGTTCAGAAGAGCCCAAAGAGCCAGCATAATGGCTGCTTGACATCCCATATTATTGCAGTTAATCCCATTTTCTATATGAAGAACAGAAAATTCCCGTTTCCTATGGCAAATAGCCATCTTCTGAAAGTCCAGATTCTGGGCACCTAGAAAAGTAAAGATATTTTCTGTTTTCAGTAAGTCTGTCCTCCACATCAGGAGATCTTACTGCTCATTGCTTCAGCTGTTCATGCTGTGTAAGAGCTTTCTGTTCATAATTCCTTTACCTGCACACACTCAGGGGCCTCTTTTCCGCACTATTGGAAGCGATGTTAACTAAACAGCATTCCAAAATCTTGAAGGTGGCCCTGCTGGGGCAATATGCCCCAAGACAATTCTTAGGGCTGTATTTCATTCTATGCAGGCTTAGGGGATTTTTTCCCCTGGAAAGTACAGAGGATAAAACAAATCCCAAGTGTAATCTAATGAACTAGCCTGGGGAAAAAAATATATGTTGGAATCTGTCATTCTAAACTCAAAACCCATTACAGAATTACTGATCCGTCTTCCTTGTAATGGAGTTTTACTTCTATTCTAAATAATGGTAAGATAAATGTGTATTCTGGGAGCTGGAATTCGAATGGCATGCCAAAGTAATGCTTGAATAGGGGTAAATCTTTGCTTCTGGAGCAGAGGAGTTGAGAAGCATGCTCAATAGAGAACACTGGCCATCTTACAAGGATTTGGCATTAGACTGCAGATTATAACAACTATAGCTGGAGAGCATGAGGAGAGCTCTTCTCCAAAAAAAAAAAAGAAAATCCTAATGGTCTGGTCAGGTTGCTCTTCATTTGCGTGGCATTAATATCTGTATTAAAGCAATCGATGTTAAAACATTTAGTTTATGCTCATGCAACTGAAAAACATAACTGCATGCTGGTGTAAAATGAGATTGGATATAATCATGCTTGTTTCAGAACAGAAGGACCCAATTGCATTTGGATTGACAACATTTCTTCCCAGAAAATTTAGCAGCTGGGTGGAAGCTCTGTTTAAAGTCATTAATATTAGCGAGGCTAAGCATTTGGAGTGAAGCATCCCCTGGCTTACTATAATGTGTTATATTGGTGTGTTCCTTTATATATATGCTAGTTTAACCATGGACAATTTTGGAACTAAGGAGAATACAGAATATTGCAAATATTAGCTGAATGAAAACAATATTTGCTGCATTCAAAGAGAGGTCTGACATGGTATTTTGAACTTTCTGTGGTCCATTTACCATTGCACATGGTTTTGCTGAATGAAGAATTTAAGCCACTGTGGCCCGCTAGCTGTTGTCTGGTCCTTGTACAGAGCATTCTGCGTTGCGCTTTACCTCTTTTATTTGCTTTTAACACATAGTATGAGGAGGCATCCCTTGATTCTGAGACAGAAGTTTAAAATATCGCTACCTTGTTCTCTTGACACTTGACTTCAGAGATACTCCACTACTGTTTGGCCTGTGGGTAAAGAAGACAATCGAACTTGCGGTTGCTGTCCTCTCTCCTCCCTGGAACTGGGGTCTTCATGTTGCTAATAACATCTAAAGGATTCTCCCTATGAATAAAGTCTGAGAAGGGTAAAAGTGTAAAGGCAGGAATGCCACTGTCATGATGATGATAGGAAGAAAGAATAAGGAAAGTCTGGTTTTCTTTTTAGGGCTTGGCACATCTTCATGCTCACCATGTCATCCATCGAGATATTAAAGGACAGAATGTTCTTCTCACAGAAAATGCAGAAGTAAAACTGGGTAAGTTTCCTTAAATGCATACTAGCAACCTGTTCATAGAAATTGAAGATTTCCATCTTGTCTCAGAAAGAACCTTCAGTAACCTAAGAGCAACAAATATGTCAAGCAGCATTAATGCTTGTATTTATAAGGTGTCTGTCATGTAGAAATGACTGAAAATGTGATGTGTTCTGCAAGGATGTCACTTGCAGCCTGTGTGCAATACAGCTACTGCTGGGCAGTCAAACACAGAACCTGTCTCGTAAGTCACAGCACCATCAGGCCTTCACTGCAGATCCTGGTGTGCAAAGACTTCCAAAATAACAATGTTGGGGGAATAAAGTAAGCTAATCCATTTCTCTAAGGGAAGTGGTCTTAGAGATTTTCATAAATCTGACAGTAGGTGAAATTACTCGTGTAAGGGCTGCCACTGAAGAATAGCTCTTACTAATCGCCATCTCTCAAAAATGTCAGAGAGCTTACTTGTTTCCTTTTCTAGCTGTGACGACAGGTCAGTGCTGACAACTTCTGACTTCCTAAAACTGAACTCAAGTACAAATCTCTCTTGAGGAGGGGTTGTCTTTCATGTTTTGGGAAGACATCACGGAGAACTCATGGCAATGATTTCAAGGAGCAGTCTCAAGGAGAGCACTTCTTTTATTTGGGATTATCTTTATGCTCCCTCTCTCTTTAATTGAAAAAATTTGCTGTAGAGTTGGAGAACAAAAATAATAAACATGGCCTGTGGATGTGTGGCTGAGGCAAATACCGAGATTTAAAGTACTTATTTTTATGGTTTAACCTTGTGGCAAAATCTTAGCTTCACTGAAGTCAAAGGGATTTTAGCCATTGTATTAAATGAAGGCAGGATTTTGCTTATAGTCTCTAAAAGATACGTACTAGTTTTCAACTGTTCCCATAAAACTGGCAAGGTGGGGCTTTGTGTGTGTGTACGGTCTTGTATAGTTACTAGTCCCGCCGTTCTTCACATGGATGGCAAGAAAGTTAACCCTTTCTGACTCTGGGTAGAGATGAAACAGATTTACTAAGTACAACAATTTAAAAAAAAAAAGTTGTTTCCGGAGAGAGCTGGCTCGTGTGCCTTAAAGAAGCTAGAAACCCAAGAGGTCCTCGGTCCAGTTCCGTTGCACTTCAGTCTAAGTGTGCACACTTCCCATCAGAAGCACAGAGCACATGATGATCCCAAAGGTCAGGTCCGACTTACTGTTGGAGAAGGCTTGCTGAACAGGCACATTAAATTCTAGTAGTACAAATGATTGAGGTTTGCAGATGGTCTGCAGTGAGATAACGTAAGTGAGAAAATCTGCTCCTTGATGGTAACCATAGGGCTGACTCCTTTCAGTCCTTTCTTTTCCCTGTTATTTTGTCTTCTCTGTGAATAGCACACAAGTGCTATGCCCAGTGGATCCAATTAGTGTATCTTAGAGATCTGTTCAAAGAAAAATACAATGACATAATTATTGGTTATATGGGCCTTTCTTCATATCAGAGCAAAACCATTTTGCTATACAATCCTGAACACAGTAACACCCTTTTCAGCACAAAGAGCTCCACATGATTCTCTCATTATAAAGAGCCTAAGATCAGAATAAACTAGTATACTCTCCAGCTTGTTCTAAGATAGTGTGAGACTGTAGGGAAGCAGTTGTTCCAAACACCTCAAAATGAAGTGATATGATGGTTCTTTCCAGCTTTCACAAATGGCTCTATTAGACACATCAAAATTTGCCTTGTGCATAGAAACTATTTTTCCTTTCAGGTACTCATTAAAAGGTCTCAACTCCTACTCAATATAGTGTTTCGATTAAGCGTAAATTATTCTGTGATGTCTTCCTAGAGCAATTCCTGTCTGCTGTACCCTGTCTGGCAGATTTAGAGTGCTGGTTATTTGATCCTTCTGTCAAAAAGAAAAAAAAAAAAAGCAGGTAAAATTCAACTATTAGAGAAGATGTGCTGGAGGAGCTCAGATTTGATATGCATTGTAGCCCAAAGGTTTGATATTCTGAACAGTATGGCAGTAACCAAGCAAACAGTCTGCCACGTGGATACAACTCTATTAATTTCGTTACCTCTGCTTGGCTTTTCAGTGGATTTTGGTGTAAGTGCTCAACTGGATAGAACTATTGGGAGAAGAAACACATTTATTGGGACACCCTATTGGATGGCACCTGAGGTCATTGCTTGCGAGGAGAACCCAGATTCTACGTATGATTACAGAGTATGTGTTACAACTCTACATAATGTAGCAAAACATGCAGGTGATTGCTGAAATCCTGCTGAAGTACGGCATTTGAAAAGTTCAAACTTCCCTTCTTTTAAACCACAATAATATTATAACTGTAGAAATAGAAGTATTTGTAATATGTGGGTGGTGGCTCTTTTTAAGAGTGGAGTTTAATTATGAACACTTTTTTGTGAGTTTTAGTACATTCAATACACTTTCATGAACTTCTGTGCAAAAAAAATACTTATATGTGGAGGTTGCAGGACAGGATAGAAAAGAAAGGAAGAAGTAAATTTGGAAGGAGTACTTCAAGTAGTGTAATACTAATATGGCAAGTTACTGGTCTCCTCTGTGCTGGAGCTGTTTTACTCTGTACTCAGCTGCAAATCTTGAGTTAATTGGCAATAAGTAGTATCACTTCACTCATGTATGAGCATGTGACTGCAGCAGGTTTCCCATCCTGGAACGCTATCTGGTCATTCGCAGGGTGGCTGAGGTGAGAAGGCACACAATTTCTTGTATTTCAGTTGGTGTCCATTGTCTCTTGTCCTGTCACTGGACACCACTTGGAAGTCTGGTCTGGTTGTCTTTGCTCCCCTCCCATCAGGAATTTGTATGCGTGTATGAGATTCCCCTCAGCCTTCCCTTCTCCAGGCTGAACAGTTCCATCTCTCTCAGCCCAGAGGCTCCCCGCTCCAATCCCTTAAACATCTTTGTGGCCCTTTCCTGCACCCAGTCCAATATGTCCATGACCTTCTTGCACTGGGGAGCCCGAGAACAGCTATCAAGCACTTTTTTCCTGGTTCTCCTCCCACTCTTATAATAAGATGATGCTGTTCCAAAGAGACTTGCAAAGCTTATTCTTTGTCCTCTGGCCTGTTTCCAGCAGTGCTGTCATTTGACTGTCTACGCTTACCCTGCAGGATGTTCTCCAGGGATGGCTTTCTAAGCAACCATATTCTGAGTGACCCTCTGGTCGCTCTCTTGGTTCAGGTGCTTTCTTGGTTGCCAGTTTGCACCTCTCATTCTGATTGTGGCTTCAGAACACTTTAATAGAAGAACCTGTTATTACTTCCATTTTCTACTGATGAAGAGGCTGTGATTCTCCCCTGTTGAGACAAGACTCTGAGACTGCTTCACTGGCAGAGTGAGGTCACGTTGTGTGAGTGTCCGTCATGACCAAAGAATGTTCTTGGATTTTATTTTTCAGACCGTGTAAATCTTCTACTGAAACCTCAAGAAATTAATCTCTTGTCTTCATTCCCTCTCCCCAGTTGATTTCCTTTTCAGAATGTGTACTTTTCAGAAGATATAAGCATTAGGAACATGCCCCCCTAATTCTTGAGGTTTCTTTGCCTTCAGTAATAATCACAGTTCATCTGCATGTATTTATGTCTGCTTCTGAATAGCTTCTGCAGATGGTAGTTTAAAACTCATCAGCGGAGGGTTTTGGAAGCACTTCTGCAGACAATGCTATGACTCGGAAGGTGGCATGGGGCCAGGCTTTTCTACACAAATTTGTAGCTAATATGATGAGCAAAGTAGCAGGAAGCCACTCTGTAACTTCTTGCTATTACAGCTCTGATTAAAAAGCAAACAAACAACAATTATTACAAATGAGTAAAAATAAATACACATAAATATGTATATATAGACAATGACCTTTATAAACACTGCTGTCATCCTCCCTTTCACCTGTCTGCCTCTCATGGTTTGAGACTCCAAACCAAAATTCTTTGTAGCCTGGTAGTTTCTCCCATTGTCCCCAAAACTTGTGGTACTACCCCTAGAAGACTTTTCTAATTTTCAGTCATTTACTTAATAATAAGTCAGGATCTGGAGTCTATTAAACTCCCACCAGTTTTGTTGTCAAATCCCTCCACAAACTATGGAGAGAACTGGTTTTCAGCTGGCATAAAGCAGTTCAGAGCAGCTGGACTGAGAAGGCTGTGTTGATAAAGTCAAGTTTAGTCAGAGTGCCAAGCTGGGCGAGAGCTGCTATTCATGCGATGATATATCGCTTCTAATCTTTGAAAGTTCGTTTTCTGTCACTCCCTTTTTGAAAAATCGTTTCAGAGAAGTCCTGCAAGTAGGTTCAGTCATGTGCCTCTCATTTGGCTACGTTTAGCCAGAAAAAATAGTAAAATAATGCGCGTGATTAATCAAGTGGAAACCCGTGAAGTTTTTACAGTCTCTGGTAGCGTTTCCGGATTACCTTCTGTGATCAAAACCCAGCCCTAAGCATCCAGATAAGCTGATAAAGGAAACTCCGCTCCAAGTTAACTGAGCTGAACATATACTGCGGCGTAAATCTGACTGCATGATTGTGCTCTCCTTTCGTGTGCCCAAAAACGTGTGACTGGAGACTTTGTAGACAGAAAAAGTCAGACCCCAAGGCCTGAGTATAATTTCTGTTCCATCAGTGTAGAAACTCAGCAATGACTGCTCTGAAATAAGCATTAAGACCAAGATTTTTTTTGGCCAGGTGCAGGGGGGCAAGGCACTGCTGTGTCTCACTGCCTCATGAAAACAGTTTAAAAGATTTAAGCCATATTTAAACAGTGCCTGCTATATTCTGGCTCGTGTTTTTTGAGTGCAGAAGGTCTGCGTTTTGGGACTGGCTGCTTAAATGATGAGTCAGCTGTTCAGAGTTGCCTGGGAAGTGGGAAGCTTCTGGCTATTAGCACACTTCCTAAAAGCTCAGCAGGGAATGGGAGGGAGCAGAATGCTTGTCACTCCGACTAAAATGACCAGATCCAGGAGAAACCTAGGGAAACTGTAAAAATAAACAAAAAAAATAAAACCATAAAACCAAAAGAAAACAAACAAGCAAAAAAAGCTTGAATGCTGCAACTTGCAATGTGCAATGTTTCTTTTCCTGCAGAGTGACCTATGGTCTCTGGGAATCACTGCTATTGAAATGGCCGAAGGAGCTCCTCGTAAGTGACTTGGTGTAAAGCTGGGGCTGTCTGTGCTTTGGGAACATGTTCTGTGTTTAAATGACTCATGCTTGGCTGATGCACATATGTACAAAATTCTGGTTCTGGCTGTATCTTTCAAAATAACCTATGACTTTTTCTCATTTGGGCTTTTCTGCTTTCCTCTTTCTTTTAGACCCGTGAAGTCTATATTTTGATTCCTTGCTTTCATTAACTAGGGAAACAAAGTTTTTCTTAGAGCTCTTGTTAGCACCACTTTGTTGATCACTGCCTGTGGGTACAGCTAAGCAGAAGTGAATGACACATTAGCAGAAAGAATTGACAAGAGTGGCTGTGGGTTTAGGTGACTTTAAAAAAAAAAAATGGGGGAAGTTAGGCGTAAAGGTTATATTTTCACTCTGGGACTGACTTGATTCTAACAGGTTTTGGGATGAATACTGTGTTTGCTCGCGCGATGGCTTTGGTCTGTGATCACATTCTCAACCTGGCAGCAGACTGCCATAGTTTTACAGCCTGCCCTCGCCTGCCTGCTCCCCCGGTTAGCCTCTCGCAGCCGTTGAGCAGAGATCAGCGGCGGCAGCGTGGATGCAAAGACCTTGTGTGTTTTTGTTTCTGCAGAGGACTGGTTGCTTTCCCCCAGCGCCCGTGAAGCAGATGTGATGTGATGGGGTATCCGGTCACTGCTGAGAGCACAGGAGATGAAATAAATTATACTCTGGCCTGAGCTTGAGAGCACGTAGGCTGTGTTTTTAAAAAACACACTTGGCTGTTCTCCCGTCAGACTTGGTTTTTAGCAGGGCTCAGGAGCCAGCTGGAGTTCAGGAGCACTTTCAGACACTGTGCTTCAGCCTAGCTGGAGCTTAGTCCTGAGACAGGAGTCCATGGGGAGTTTTCTTTGAGAAAGACTTTGTAGCTTCGCATGCTGATTTCTCATGCCACTTACATTTGATGTTTTCACTGGTTTTGGCAGGGAGAGGCTGTGGATTAGGTTCTATTGCATTGTGTTTTGTTTACTGTAGTACAACAGTGTCTGGGACCCATAGCTGTAAACCAGACTTCTTCTGCCCCCTTCCCCACTATATCACGTGCTGTTGAAAGTACAAAGGAAAAAGTCAAAAACAGAACCTAGAAGTGAGAAACGATGGCAGGTGGATACAGGCAGAGGAATTAGCAGAAGGCAGTGAAGGCTTTACCGGACCACAGTTTTCTCACTTTTACTAGTTCTGTAACGCTGTAAGTCCATTCCTGTTAAGAGAATCACTGCTGAACCTCTGTATATCCTAAGAAATCTGTTCCTATCAGTTGTCATTCAGTAGCTCTGTTTTGTGAAGGAAGACCTCTGACCCTCGATATTTCTCCATGACAGATGGAGCACACTCATAATTCCATAGAAAATGCCAGGGATAGATGAGATATGACAGCATTTACTTTCTGCAGAGTTCTTTGTAGCTTCAACTTTCCACGACAGCAACACTAAAGAGAAGTACGTTGTGCTGGAGAGAAACCAGCGTCTGAATGCATGAGCAGGGTCTGTTGCAGATTGTCTAATAATGGTGCTCGCACTCCCGAGACACGGAATAGATGGAATGTGTGCTTCAGCGTTACGCTCTGTGCCAGTGCGGTTTATGAGCTCTCCGCTTCGCGTCAGGTTTTCTTCATCCTGCATTTCGTCTTATACCATGAACAATGTAGCTAAGGGTTTGGCTAAAAAATAGCTTATTGTTTATCTGAACTGTAAGCCAGTAATAAATAATAAATAATAAACTAGATAAGTATTTCAATCCCCACTTCAACTTCTATTTGTGTGAAAACACCATTTGGTGTATCAGAAAGGTGAGCTTTTTTCATGTCCTTCTGAAGCCTTATATGTAAAAAATATGAAGAAATTTGTCCTTGTTCCTGCCATGCAGCCTTTCTTTCAAATCTCTCTTAGCGGGTAATAACAGCATACTGTTGGGGAAGATTTCTGTGTACTCAGAGACTTTATTTCTTGGCTGTAGGCTGAATTTGATTGACTAACGGTGCGGTTCTGCGACGGGTGCTGTGCTGCTGGAAGTGGGAGTGTTTGTGAAGGGCTGCTCCTCTCTGTTGGGAGAGCCGGGCTCCTGCTCCGGCTGGGTCAGCGTGGTCAGGCTGTGGGAGGGACACAGGGGGGACATGTGCCCTTCAATAGCTTGTGGTTTCCTTCGCAGCCCTGTGTGACATGCACCCCATGAGAGCGCTCTTCCTCATCCCACGGAACCCTCCCCCGAAGCTGAAATCCAGAAAATGGTAAAGAGATGTGTAAAAACTGTATGTTTGCTGCATTTGGCTTAGGAGGATTTTGAACCCTCTTGTCCAGAGACAATGATCCCGTTAAATCCTACAGTGATCTGCGATGTCTTTCCTGGGCTGTTTCTGGTACTGGATCTAAGCCACAGGTGCAGATGGAGTTTATCTTTGGGAAGCAACATCTTTTGTTTGAACTCTGCCTAAACCGCAGCAGTCGTTGCAGTTGCTAAAGTTTGGCGTGGGTGGCTGAAATCACAGTATCAGCAAGGCTTAGATGGGCTGCTTGGGGTCAGTGCTTTGTCAGAAGACTGCTTGGCCGTTGTGGGGCTGATGGCAGTCACTGTGGCCTATGGAGAATTGGTTTGTCTCTTCAGTGAAGTGCATCAAGAAAATCTTCACTGTATGAAAAGCGTAAGGCGTTTTTGAAAGAGTTGCGTTGGCCAGATTCTGGCTTTGTTGATCCAGATGTAAAGTCAGGGTAACTCCACTGAGAGGGCAGTCGGGGTGGAGTTGCCGATCCTTCGCCTTCAGCGCTGCGCTGGTCTCAGCAGGCACACTGGTGGCAAAACTCAAATTGACTCATGCGGTTCCAGTGCGAAAGGAAACCTTGCAGAGTTCGTGCTTTCCATAACTCAGAGGTAGTGTTTGGCACACAAGTTGAAAAGGCTTACTGTTTTCCTCCACTTTTCTATCTTTTTCAGGTCAAAGAAATTCTTAAACTTTGTTGAAAGCTGCCTTGTAAAAAATTACTTGCATCGTCCATCCACTGAAACCTTGCTTAAGCATTCTTTCATCCGAGACATGCAGAATGAACGGCAAGTGCGCATCATGCTGAAAGACCACCTGGACAGGACCAGGAAGAAAAAAGGAGAAAAGGGTAACGTGGCAAAAACAAAATAAAAGACATTGCAGAGTCTAGGTCCTCTTCCAGTTTTGGCAGCAGAGTACATGGCAGATGCAACTGAAATACTAGAACCAGGAAAACGGTGAGAAAGTGTTGTCCTTAATAGCAGTGGGGCCATTCTGAAGGTCTGTTTGCCAAAGCCCAGGTTCTTAACAATGTAAAAGTGTTAAAGTCTTTGGAGCCTGACTGACCCTGATTCACTGAGAGCAACCCTAATGCTAACATGAGCGAAGAATCTGAGTAAAGTCTAGGTCCCTACTTTCTCGAGTATCTAAGTAGTACTCAGCGAGTGTTTCCTAGTCTCTTAGTTCGTATGTCTGTCCCCGATCCGTTTAATTTACCTGTTGCATCTCCGTATGATTTCAATTTGTGAGTTCTTTGGGGGCAGAAGCACTCTTTAAGCGTCTTGCAGTGGAGTGCACAAAAGAGACCTTGAGAAGGCCTCCAAGCTCCAGCAGAACACAAATGCTTTTAACAAATCATCCACATCACAGGGTGGCTGAAGAAAAAGAGGGAATCGGAGTTTGTTCCAAATGCTAGCTTTACTCCTCAGAGCAAAACCTGGAGGAAGCAGTGCTGGAGTGGCGGTGATACTTGTGTGAATGCCTGTGCGCAGCAGGCTAAGGGGCTGTGCAAAGTGGAGAGCAAGCCGTAGCCTGCTGACCACCGCTTTTCCCTGCCCTCTCTCCATTCTTCCTCTTCTGTATGTTTTATGCTGGCAGGGGCGCTGTGAAAATCAGCGACTACAAGGGCAAACTCGAAAAGCACTACACAGCTGGAAAGTGACTTATAAACTCCAAGTGTTGATTTGACAACAGGAATATTTGTACTTTAAAATGAAATTGCTGTTGCAAGGTAGATTTACTGACTCCAATAGTAGTTGCAAATTCTGCCACCTCTTTCGTCTATGAATCTCAAAGCATATTTGAATGGAAAGAGAGCCAGGTAGAGTTTCTCACAAATGCCCTTGGGGAGGAGGGGAAGGGATTTGTGGAGGTGTGATGATAACAGTCACTTCTTGATAGATATATTTTGACCTGAAAAGTGCTGGTTTTAATCAAACCTCCCCTGAAAGGGAGAACAGTGTGAAATTGCCAGACTATACACTTCAAAATAGTGACTTAATTTTTTTTTTTTTTAAGTCCCACTTTAGCATGCTATATAGCCAGCAATGAGAGTAGGACTGCTTTGAAATTATCCCTTAAAAGCTGCCTTCATTTTAGTCTTGAAGAGAACTTTATCAGTCTGTGTCAGCTTCTTCTGAACTGCTGTGCTAAAACTAGCATTAATTTATTATCTCCGTTTCTTTATTTTAATTATTCACTTTAATACAAAAGGAAACCTGGATTTACTGAAGGCCTCAGCTTAGCCTTACAGCCAGTATACAATGGCAGAGACGGGCAGTACAAGTCTTTCATGTCCCATCTAAATTTCTTTCTGAAGAGCCCCTCTGCTGGTGGTGGTACGGAGGTTGGATTTCTCTATGGGTTTAACCTAATTTGTTTCAGATGATGGAAATAGGTTAGTTTTGCAAAGCCAATACAGTCAGTCAGGGAGAAAGGTGGGAGTGTGTAAAGGGGCTGCCCTGAAACTGTATCTGAACTAGATTTTGAATTATGTACGTGGATATCTTGCCTCCCCTCAGCCTCCCAGTGCAACGTGTGGCTTTTAAATTCCTGCTGAGCTACATGTAGTTCAGGTTGAGTGCTCAGAAAGAAAGTTCAAGATCATATCTTAAATAACAGCATCCTCCACTGGGGTTTGTTTATTGTTCTCTTTTTTAGAAGAAACGGACTATGATTACAGTGGAAGTGAGGAGGAAGATGATGAGCTGAATGAAGATGAAGGAGAACCAAGGTTAATTTTATTACTGGAATAGAAAATTTGACTGCCCAAGCTGTTCTCATTGAAGGCAGCCCTCCTCAGCCGGAATGGCTTTCTTAACTTGCTGTGAATCCCTTATCTCCTGTATCCCCTCTGGTAGCCTTAGCCGCTTTGTAGCTATCAAACATAATTGCTGAGTAGAAGATGTCTATAATAAGCTGCTTCTTAGTTCCCCTGCAATAGGGAGGAAACTCTCAAATGAAGGACCCAATAATCAGCTTCAGGCTATTTTGTAGCACAGTAAGTGCGGATGCATAGTCAACATGCAGGAGATTTATCGGAACATCTTAATTTGCTAACACAGGACAACAAGCAATTCCCAATGCACCTTGTATTCTCTCTTTAATGTTATGTTTAGTCATGTAGAAATCTCCCCTTTCTTTCAGTTCCATAGTTAATCTCCCGGGGGAGTCAACTCTCCGTCGTGAATTTCTGAGGCTGCAGCAGGAGAACAAAAACCGCTCTGACCCTCACCGCCAGCATCAGCAGCTGAAGGACCAGGAGAAGTACAAGAAGCAGCTGCTGACAGAGCGGCAGAAACGGATCGACCAGCAGAAGGAGCAGAGGAGGAGGCTGGAGGATGTAGGGACTGGCTTGTATTGTTGTTCCACGTCTCATCACAAATGAAAAATGTGCCTGTATAGTGTAGGCTTTGAAAGGCAAGAAGGCTGTGTTAAACTGTGAGCACAACCTGGCTTGTAGTCTTTAGCCTTGGGAGAACTGTGTCACTTTTGAACACAAAGATTTTAAATGATTTTAAATGGCCTCTGTCCTTTTCCTGCTGACACCTGCCCTGCACTTGGGGAGCAGAGGAGGAATGTCTGGACGGGTTGGACGGGGCTCTGAGCAGGCTGGTCTAGTTGAAGATGTCCCTGCTCACTGCAGTGGGGTTGGGCTAGATCACCTCTAAAGGTCCTTTCCAACCCAAAGTGGTTCTGTGATTCTAAGGGCATTTTGCTGGGGTGGGTTTGGCAGTGGAAGCCCAGGCAGAGGGGATAGCAGATTCCGTTTTCTTTCTCGTGAGCGTTGCCCAGTTTGGAGTCTGTCTGATCCCGAGTCCTGGTCCTGCTTCTGTTTAAGGTGTTACAAGATGGCTGCTGTCTTTTCAGCTGTCGGACACACTATGGTGTTGGAGGCATTGCTAAATCACCAACGTGCCTCTTCTCATGAGTATCTGATGAAATTCAAGCATTGTGCAAACACTCTGGCGCTGGCATTTGTGAAGCACAGTGCTGCTCCAGCAAGACAGGGGGACTCTGGAAAAACCCTTCCTTCTCAAAAGGACGAGAAGACGTTTGTCATTAGATTAGCTTCCAGCCATCACAAAGATCTTGCACGCCTGCTTAAATGAATGGCAAATCTGCCCTCAGCTGCCAAAAGGGCAAAGGTTTGGCAGTCGTGGTGGTGGCAGCTTGTGGCTGTCCACTCCCGCTGCACAGGCTATGGGGCATCCCCTGTTAGTGGCTGATGCATAGCAGAAAATGAAATAATGAACACTGGCATAAGTAACTGATGGGTGCAAAAGTAAAATAAAATAAGCAATGTTATTCCCCTGGGTGTCTTCCAGCATCAGAGGCGAGAGCAGGAGCTACGAAGGCAGCAGGAGTGTGAGCAGAGGTGGGCAGAGGCTAAGGCCGTTCAGAGGAAAGAGGAAGGGTGTAAAGAAGACATAAGAACTGTGGAAGATGAACGGTGCATTGTAGATGGACAGAGGAAATCGGATAAGAAGCAGGTATGAAAACAGTGTTTACTGACAGTGATTCACAGCTCCCTGTTCCTGTAGCTGATGTCTTTCTCAGTTCCCTGAGGGTGTTCCCAGTCTCTGAGTCACAGACCAGAGAGGGACTTTTATAATGTATTGACTGCCTCTTGTTCTCAGATGCAGCCTTCTTTCGAGTTAACTTATGTGTTACTGAGTCATCCTCCTTTGCTACAGCAATGACACTGCCTCTTGCACTTCTGTTCTTGCTTCCTGTTTCTCTGTGCTGAAATGGTCTTCAGTCACTTCACTCTGATTTAAAATATCTTTACCCTGAAAGCTTCCAGCATCAGCTCAACCTAAGCTTAAATCTCCAGTCTCCAGTTTCTGTTTGGGTTGTAACCAGGACCATTTCCTTTTCACAAATAAAACCTCTGCTCCATTTAATTTTCGTGCTGAAGTCTCATTGTCAAGTCTGGCACCTTGGCCACAATGTTTTTTGAATGTTTCAGCAGCAAATTTGATTTGTAGTCTAACAGAAGCATGGAGGGTTTGATTAAACACTCTGGTTTTAGGAAAAGTAAAAAGGAAAAATATGGTTTTATGACATGCTGCCTCAAAAGCTAAACGCAGAGTGCTTTGGGTCACTTCATGCTTCCTGTTGCTTGGCGCTCTGGCTTTTCTGTCAGCCCTGCTGGAATTGTGCTCGCTTTGTTCTTTAAAAAGCCAGTATTTCCAGCGGTCACCTTGGTTGTCCCCCAAGGCATTGTTCTCTCTGAGGTTCATCGCTCTTTGCTTTCAGAAGGTGGAAGATGTGCAGCACAACAGGAAGGTGCATCGAACTCTTCCCAAAGATCAGACACAGCTGCTGTCTCTCCAGCATGACCACAAGCAGAAGAAGAAGGAGCCTTCCAAGAGTTCAATTTCAGCAGTGCATCCTCCATCAGGCAGCACAAGCAAAGAGGTACCATCTCGGCCAGTGTAGCATTTTGGTGCTTTGCAGTTTATGATACTGTGGTAATGCTGAAGCAGAGAACAGACTGATCTTTAAATCTAAACCTGGAGCTTGACCTGTGTCTTCCTACACACTTATGCTACAGTAAAGCCTTTGGTTTGCATTCATGTGGAGGATAAAGGACAGGAAAGGTTGCTCTATCACTTCTTCAAGTTTAGAGAAGGGTTTAACTGGTGAATGGCGAAGTAAGGTCCTTCTGGTCAACCAGGTGTCATTCCCTTGTCCGCCAAAGATGCATGAACTAAGGTGGTATCATCTGAGGTTTAACAGATGTCTTTGCCTGCTTTTAGGATTCACAAAACAGACCCAGACGCAGAACAGCGTCATGCCTCCCAAGCACAGATCTCTGTGCTCCAGTGTCAGACTGTGATGCCTTTTCTCGTTCTTCGTCTCCCAGGATTTTAGGTCGAGAAGATTTGGTGGATCAGGGGTAGCCACATATAGTCCTTGATTAACAGTTGTAATCCATTTCACTCTTTCGCTAACTCTGACAGTATTTCTGCCCGCTAGCTTGTTCTGTTTACTGTTGCCATGTTGTCAAAAGCTATAGGTCCATTTCACATATGTTATCTCGTCATTCCTAGCACAGTTATTTTTTGTTTTGATATAATCCCAACTTGTGAGCCCAGTTGTACAGCTGGCGCGATTTTCTTGTGTTAATGAAGTGTGGGTCGATGTCAAAAATCTAGGTGCCTCCTCGGGTGGCTGTGTCTAAGCAGAATAGTAGATGTGATGGTCTCCGCATTCATGGCAAGGCATCTTCCCAAAATACCCAGGCAAAGGCATGAGGAGAGCTCATGCACATGTATGCAGGAGGAATGCAGAGCGCTGCTTCTTCACTTCTTGCTGCAGTTTTTAAGCAAGTGCCCTTGTTGTGTGTGTGCGTGTGTGTGTGCATGCTGCAACTGGTTCCTGTAGCTGAAATTTTCTAGATTGATAAACAGTTAAATGAAACTGCTGGGATTGTTGAAATGATGAATCTTAATAACTCAATAGAGTCTGAAAACAGCTAAGCAGCAATATGAAATCAGGAAAACAAAAGATATTAAACTCCTTATTAGAGTAGCAGTTTGTGAAAACAAGAGAATAATTCTGCTTGAAGTACAACTTAACTGTCTAAAAACCAAATGCCCTAGATCCAAAGGCTTTATTGCGCTGACTGATTAAACAAATCATTACTGAAATTTGAATTAACTCCTCTTGAAATCAGTATTTGTTTGATGGTGGAGGCCTGGGTCTTATTCCACCTGGGTAATAAATTAGGTGTGGACAGAGAAATAAGCTGCTTTTGCTAAATACACAACATCAAAGTCAATAGATATGCTTTGCTTTTGCTAGGCTTTTGGTGGGTGGGGAGAAAATGCAACTCAGATGAGTTAATTTAACTTTCTTTTCTACTTCATTGTAGTTAGAAGTCAAAAGAACAGCAAAATGTCAGCTTAAATACTCATCTCTGGTTTTCGCATGTGTTTTGTAAATGACCCCTTTGTAGTAGAATGAAACGTATTATGGAATTTGGTGTGCAGTCACTGTTAACTTTTAATTTAGTGGTGAAATAAAATATCACTAATTGCAGGTAAAGTGCTGCCTGTCTTTTAGGTTCGCAGCATGAGGCTCTTGTCGTTATGGCTACCATAATATACTCTAGTTTTAAGGACAAATTATTTTACAGTATTGCTTACATAATCTTAGAACTTCTTGGAAATCAGAGATCCTTCCACTAAAATCATAATTAGTGGTACAGGGTTGCATTTTTTGGTTGAAGTTTGAGACTTCGTAATTATGTCAGCAGTCATAATTGTCCACAATTAAATAAAATGCTTTACAGTTTTGACTGTTTTTAACAGTGGCAACTCAGTGAATTTGTTCTTGTTGATATTGATCTTTCCCAGTTTGTTAGAATCATCAAATGGTTTGAGTTGGAAGGGACCTTAAAGACCAGCTAGTTCCAACCCCCTTCCACCAGACCAGGTTGCTCAGAGCCCCGTCCAACCTGGCCTTGAACCCTGCCAGGGAGGGGGCAGCCACAGCTTCTCTGGGCAACCTGTGCCAGTGCCTCATCACCCTCAGAGTAAAGAATTTCTTTCTTCTGTCTAATGTAAATCTCCCCTCTTTTTAGTTTAAAGCCATGACGCCTTAGCCAAAGTGATGCTAGTTTCTCTGCTGGGAGAGATTTACACGGGGACAGAGATAGCCTACTCAAGAGCGAGTTTGTTTGCCTACTTGTTAGGGCTCAGTGGCATTTGCAGGGCCAATTATTGGTAAACAAAAACTCTGCAGAATTATTGTTGCATTGAGGCATTAAAAACAAAGAAAAAAACATCTCTGAAGCCCTCCAAAGCCTCAAGTTTAATGTTTGGGACCACAGGACACTTTTTTGGGAGCTCCCTGTCTTTGCCATCACACTCATCGTGTCGCAGGCCGGTCAGGGCGCATTTCCCTGGTGTGTGCAGATGTGAGCTCACTCTGGGCCATATCTAGTCCCACCAGCACCAGACGTAATGAGCTGAGAGGCAAGGAATCCTAGCTCGGGCTTGACTATGTACTAGTTCAGTGCTTGGATAGGGGCTGGCGTCAGTTCTGGGAGTCCAAAGTGTCGGCTGCACGAGTTTGCATCTGGATCATAATATATTGCATGCAGGGAGCCTCTGGGCACAGAGGTGGAAGGTAAATGATCATCTCTAGCTTAGTGAAACCACTCTAATTTTTAAATTTTCTTTCTTGCTTCTGGTAAAATTTGCCTTTCATTATTAGGAGTTGCAAGTAATGAAAATCTGGCCTCAAGAGCGGTATAACTGTAGAGCTCACTGGGGATAGAATTTCATGGTATTTGGCTGTGGTTGCTTGTTTTAATAAGTTTTTTTTTGTGAGTGGTTTTTTTTTTGTGTGTGTGCTCTTTTCTTACCCGATTGAGATCTGTGAGACTAAGTGGAATGATTTTCCATCTCCTCAGCAGTTTCCTAGGCTGTGTTAAGAATATGCTTACCTTCCTGACATAGGCACAAACATCCAGATATAGTGAGAGATACTATTAAGAATGCCCACCCAGACACAGATAACTGGGTATTTTTATAGCATAAATCTCTAGTTTACTGTGTAGAGCTGTTTCTAGGCTGCTGAATCAGAGGATATGCTAAAGATTTACACTGGAGAATGGGAATTTGTCATGTTGAATGAAACTGGAAAGAGTAGTGGGGTCAAAACCATAGAATCAAGATTTTTATAATAAACAATACCCTCAGGAAATAAAAGGACCTTTATTTCTTCTAGAGGATGTTCCTCAATCTTTTCCATAGGGCAAGTAAAATACCAAAAGATAGAGCGTTAGAAGTGTTTTAAAGTAGAAAACAATATGCAGTAATATCAATGTTTTAGAAGGAGATAATAAATGCACAGGAAAACAGACTGCATGCTGTCAAAGATAAGTAAACATGGCCAGATGATTCCTCCCAGCTAAAATCTCAGCCTGCAGCAAATGGGATGGCCTAGAATACAGCGGATGGCAACTCAGGCCCTTTTCCTTGCTGCAGTTTAGAAACTTGATGGAAAAAGAAGGGTTGCAAATGGAGAGGCAATAACAGTTCATATTGTACCAGGGATGGCCTCTCCCCAGTGAGGAGGTCCGTCAGAGTTGATGCGTGCTGTGCTGCTGCTGGAGAACATCCAGGCTGCAAAGTCTGAAGCTCGGTGTGCAACACGCTGCTGTTTTTCTCCTTTTCAGACTGAGGACCGAAAACCTGTAAGTGACAGCATGCAGCCTTCCCTCCCGTGGCCAGCGGTGCTGGGGCACGACGCCACGCCGCACGCCAGGATGGGATCTGGCAGCAGTTCCAGCCCTTGCACCCCTGCGCCGCAGAGAGCCGTGTTAGTACAGGTACAGTACTGCTGCCCCAGCCGGAAAGGAGAAAGCTTGGGTGGTTCCTAAGCAGAACAGCACATTGGAAACCTGATTTCCTTTGCTTCTGGCACAAATGACTGAGGCCTGTGCAAACCAGCTCAGAGGTTTTTAGTGCCACCGCATGCTGCTAAGTTCTATATGGAATTATACTTAGGCACTGCAGATCGGGGTTAGATAACTGATATTTTTATATACTTGATGCCTGATTGCTGATTCCATTATACTACTCTTAGATGTTTCACTGAGAGTCTGAATTACTGTGCTGTTGCAGTCCCTGGGTGACGTATTATTTATACAGCACCATAAATATATGTGGCACTTTGCAAAACAAGTCCAAACTCAAATTTTTTATCCCTGAAGACCATATATACAAGCAAGACTGTTAGTGATCTTATGAAATAATGTAGAAATATATGGAGATGCAATAAGGACCAATGGAGAGTTAGATTTTGCCTGTGGATAGAGCCCAGAAGGTCTGTGACTTGAAAAACTTCAATATTAGAACACTGAATATTAGTAATACTCAGTACCTATACAGTGAAAGCATTCTGATAAAAGTTCTGCATTGGAGTTCTTCTCTCAAAACATTTTGGCTCCTGCTATTTCTACCAGTTCTAGGAGAGGTGATTTAGGGTTCTCACAGTGTGCCCAAAAACTCGGATTGCTTTCAGCATCCTACTCTTTCACAGTATGTGAAATATAAGTAGCTTAGACTGCAGTTACTTTTCCCTCCAGTCTCTTGTGAAGCGACTATAAGCATGTGTGAGCAGAAGAAAACCAAGACAGCAAGCAGAAATGGAATAAACTGTTTTAAGTGTGAGCACCGCTCATTTAAGCTGGAAATCTCCACTTGCTTTGAAAACATGCAGTGGCAGGAATAATCTTACTGCCTTTACGGTTCCCCACAGCACTTCATTCGTGCTTTCTTTCATCCCCTCAACGAGGATATACAGTTATAGCGCTTGTTTTATTCTTGGCAGCTCTCGGTTTGTGCTGGATTCTGGGTGGATGGGTGTACAGCTTCTGATCCATCTCTCCAGTTGCTTCTGTGGGATTTAGCTAGTGGTACCCACAGCAGAGTGGCAGTCGGATCAGGCTTAGGAGTTGTTTCTGTGCTTCTGTGGCATCCGGTGGCCTCTTTTCCTCCTGCGTTGGATCTCGGAGTCAAAGGGAGAAGATCAAACTGCAGAGGAGTGTGGGTTATTAGTTTCAGCTCAGCTGCTTTCAGAGCATGTCACGCTGTCTCACTGCTGAGCCCTAACAGCAGGGTGGGCCCGTGTACTTCTTTGAGGCTGCCTGCGATTATGGGTAATTACTATGACGTTAGATTGTATTAACCCCAGCTTTTCCTCGACGCATTGTTGGCCACTGAAATCTTGCTTAACCTGAGCTTCTGGTGAACATCCTGCATGGAAGATCATAGAATCATAGAATGGTTTGGGTTGGAAGGAACCCTTAAAGGTCACTGAGTCCAACCCCCTTGCAATGAGCGGGGACATTAACCTTTATCCCTTGTCCTATTGTTACAGGCCCCATCACCTCCCTCGACCTGCTGGCCACGCTTCTTTTGGTGCAGCCCAGGATGCAGCTGGCATTCTGGGCTGCGAGTGCACATTGCCAGGTCATGTCCAGCTTTTCATCCACCAGTACCCCCAGGTCCTTCTCAGCAGGGCTGCTCTCAATCTCTTCATACTCCAGTCTTATTGATACTGGGGGTTGCCCTGAGCCAGGTGCAGGACTTTGCACCTGGCCTTGTTGAACCTCTTGAGATTCATACAGGTCCACTTCTTGAGCTTGTCCGGGTCCCTCTGATGGCATCCTATCCCTCAGGCATGTCAATCGCACCACTCAGCTTGGTGTCATCGTCAGACTTGCTGAGGGTGCACTTGGTCCTGCTGTCTGTGTCATTGATGAAGATATTAAACAGTACTGGTCCAAATATGGACCTCTGAGGGATTCCACTAGTCACTGTTCTCTATCCGGACATTGAGGCATTGACCACTACTCTCTGGATGTGACCTTTCAGCCAATTCCTTACCCACCAAATAGTTCACCCATCAAATCCATATCTCTTCAATTTAGAGAGAAAGATGTTGTGGGGGACCATGTCAAAGGCCTTACAGAAGTCCAGAGAGACGACATCTCTAGCTCTTCCCCTGTCCACTGATGCAGTCACTCCATCACAGAAGGCCACTGGGTTGGTCAGGCAGGACTTGCACTTGGTGAAGCCATTCTGGCTGTCTTGAATCACCTCCCTGTCCTCAGCGTGCCTTAGCATAGCTTCCAGGAGGATCTGTTCCATGATCTTTTTGGGCACAGAGGTGAGGCTGACAAGTCGGTAGTTCCCAGGGTCCTCCTTTCCACCCTTTTTAAAAATGAGTGCAATGTTTCCCTTTTTTCAGTCACCAGGGACTTCACCTGACTGCCATGACTTTTCAGATATCATGGAGAGTGGCTAGGCAACTACATCAGCCAGTTCCCTCAGGACTCTGGGATGCATCTCGTCAGATCTCATAGACTTATGTATGTTCAGGTTCTTCAGGTGGTCTCATACCTGATCTTCTCTTATAGTGGGAGGGACTTTTCTCCCCCAGTCCTTGCCTTGAGGTCCATCCACTTGAGAGTTGTGAGAAGAGAGGTTGCCAGTGAAGATTGAGGCCTCAGCCAAGTCCGAGTACCTCAGCATTCTCCTCATCCATTGTTACCAGTGTGTCAGTCTTTCTCATCAGGGGGGATACGCTTTCTCTGACCTTCCTTTTCTGGCTGACACACATCTAGAAGCCTTTCTTCTCATTCTTTGCATCCCTTGCCAAGTTCGGCTCCAGCCGCGCCATGGCCCTCCTGACCCCATCCCTGCACAACCAGGCAGCATCCCTACACTCTTCCCAGGATAGCTGTCCCTGCTTCCCCTGCATGTGCCTTTCCTTCTTGCCCTTTAGTTTGACCAGCAGGTCTCGATTCAGTCACACTGGTCTCTTGCCTTCCTTTCCTGATTTCTTACATCTGGGGATCGAGACATCTTGCACTCTGTGGAAAGCGTCCTTAAAGACCTGCCAGCTCTGATCTGCTCCCCTGTCCCTGAGGGCAGTTTCCCAGGGGGTCCCATTGACTAGCTCCTTGAACAGATGGAATTGCTTTCCTAAAATTCACAGTCCTGACTTTACTCTTCACCTGACTCTTATCCCTCAGGACTGCGGACTCCACTAGTGCGTGATCACTGCAGCCCAGGCTGCCTCCAATCAAGTCTCTCGTTAGCTCACTTGCGTTGGTGACCAGCAAGTCCAGTAATGCATGCCCTCTGGTAAGGGTGTCTATTACCTGGCTTAAGAAGTTATCCTCAATGCATTCCAGGAGTCTTCTGGATTGCCTACAGCTCGCTGCACTACTTTTTCAGCAGATGTTGGGATGGCTGAAGTCCCCTAGCAGGATATGGATAATGCTATAAAACGCAAGATATGGAAGTGCCTTAAAAATCACGCCCTTGTTAGCAGCTCCGTGTACTGGCCATGTCAAGCTCAGCGTGCCCTGAGTCAGCCCTCCTCATAGCACTGTTCTCATCTTCTCCCTTTTCTCAGGCTGTGCTTTGCAAAGCACGCCATAGTACCTCCTTCCCCAAGAGCCAGGGTGCTTGCGGATCAGGCTCCCTGGCTCAGCCTCACCCGTGTCCTTCTGCTTCTGCTTATGCCATGGAGCAAGTCTGTGGGAGGCAGGTAATAGCTGGCTGTTACCGTCGTTAAGTCAAAGCCTCCCTGTCCCTTTCCTGTTCAGGTTGCTGTTTGGTGATGGTGGAAGAATCACCACAGACGGCTTTTGGGAGAGGAAGGGCCCTGCTTCACCTGATAACTTTTACCTGGGAAAATACTTGTGTATCTTCTCACATCCTTTTCTCCAGGGCCTGTTGGTCATTTGAAGTCACGAGTATTGTAACTGGGCTGAGTGGATGCCCTGGCTTGTCGGATCGAATCACTGGAGAGCTGGTGCAAAGTCTACAGTTTGTATGTTAGCCTTGGGTAGAGGCTGGCAGCTTCCTTGAGGTGAATATTTCAGCCCTGCAGTGGGAGTGGGAGAGCCCATAGTTTGTTGCAGGGCATTTGGGATTCTGCGGCAGTAGAGTGGCTGTACAGAGGGTGGTCCTGCCCTGTTAAAATGCCACTCCCGGGGTGAAAGGAGCTACGTTCTAGGCTGGGTGCGTCACCTGGGAGAGGTCACTTCATTCCTTTGCACCCTGTTGGTGCTTCTTGGTTTGGTAGTAGCTCTCCCTGCTGCCGAGGGAAGTGGTGAGGAATGAAGCAGTATTTACCAATCTCTTTCACATTCCCTGATGGAATCTACACTATAAAAATTTTATGCTGTTGAAAGTGATGGTGTTAGTTAAGGATAATAGCAGCAAGTGTTACACAGTTGTCACCGTGTGATTTCACTCCCTGCTGGCAGCTGCCCTGTTACCCGCTCCCAAGTCAGTGGTCCAGCTGGTAGAGAGCTGGTGGACAGGGAGAAGCCAATCTGTACTGTCACCTGCTGTGGTAGTATGGAGACCAGATGAACTTCAAAGGGTGATTCCTAAGTCCTCTGGTTGTGTTTCCTTTCACTGGTTGGCAGCAGCTGTTGGTGCTAATAGTGGCATGTTTGGATATGCTGCCTGCATTAACTGTATGAAGTGTTAAGGCAGTGTGAGTGATGGGCCAGTTAGTCACCTGGAGATTAAAAGACTCACAGCAATATACTTCCAAAGTTCGATACGTGGGTGCCTTGTTGATTTAAAATAAAAGTGAACTGCGGAGTTAAAATGCAAGCTGAATTCATCACAGATGTCTGTGCTGAAGAACTTCCAGCCAGGTTTGGCAGAGAGGGATCATCTGTCATCACCACTCTGCTCAGACAAAAATGACTTCTTATTTTAAACAATCATATTCTGTGAGATTTTGTGGCACATCCTGGTTGCCCAAATTTATCTCAGAATTATTTCACTGGAAATCTTAACACAGCCCCGAGGTGCAGGGAGCGTGATTTCTCAGTGTCTGGTATCCTGTCTGGCTGGCGAGGGAAACATGAGATATTACCAGGTCAGAGTGTACCACTTCTACCTGGTTTGTATCTGGTTTGTGTTTGCTGCAGCACAGCAGCAGATCAGGCTCTCTGGTTGTGGTGGTGTGGAATGAGCCATTCTGGGCTACCTGCAGAATTTCACAGAGGCGTCTTGAACAAAGTCACTGAGTCTGTTTCTCTGCCGCACGTCTCCTGCGTTCAGTTCTGGGCTCCCCAGCTCAAGAAAGATGAGGAGCGACTGGAGAGAGTCCAGTGGAGGGCTGCGAAGGTGATCAGGGGACTGGAGCATCTCTCCTGTGAGGAAAGGCTGAGGGAGCTGGGCTTGTTTAGCCTGAAGAAGAGAAGGCTGAGAGGGGACCTTAGAAATGCCTAGAAATATCTGCAGGGTGGGTGTCAGGAGGACGGGGCCAGACTCTTCTCAGTGGTGCCCAGCGACAGGACAAGGGGCAATGGGCACAAACTGAAGCAGAGGAAGTTCCGTCTGAACAGGAGGAAGAATTTCTTCACTCTGAGGGTGACGGAGCCCTGGCCCAGGCTGCCCAGAGGGGTTGTGGATTCTCCTTCTCTGGAGATATTCAAAACCCACCTGGACAAGGTCCTGTGCAGCCTGCTGTAGGTGACCCTGCTTTGGCAGGGAGGTTGGACTATATGATCCCCAGAGGTCCCTTCCAACCCTGAACATACTGTGATTCTGTGACTAGTGGAGGAATTTAGCTGACATCTGAAATGAACACCATTTTTTAGTTGACTGTGTGGTTTTCCTGTAGGATTTACTAGCTAGATCTCCTCTATTGTCTGGAGTAATGTGGCTGAAACAGGACAGGAAATCTAACAATATTAGAAGAACTAGCTGTGCATTAGGTCATGGGTTGACCCAGTATCCCAGAGCAGATCTACTCAGAAGTCTAAGAAAATCCCTTTCCTTTTGCTGTTTTGTAACAACAGTTGCACTTATCTACCCTCTGTGTGTAGATTCATTTCTAATTACTAATTTAGGCATCCTCCAAAAGGCAGTGCAGCCTGTCTTTTTATAAGTTCTTGCTCCGAAATCTTTTCAGACTAACTCTAGTAATCAGTCTTTTGTACTGTATCACCTTCTGTTACAGTTTCAGGGTCCTTTTCCGTAGCTCTGTTAGGTGTGCCTTTATGGTCTGAAGACACGTAGTAGGTAACACTTTGTCCACCAGCGCTTTCTGTGCATGAGAGGAGCTGCTGTTCTTTCAGTATTACTTAAAATAAAAGCAATTTCAGGCTCAAGGCTGAATAGTTTAGAATCATTGTCAGGGGTTTTTTTTTTATTTTTTTTTTTCCCCTTGCAAATTATTTTATCTGTAAAACTTAAGGGGAATATCAAAGACTACAATTTTGAGGATTATCTGAGACATTTTTGGCTTGCTGTGGAATTGCAAGGTCTTGTAGGTCCTACAGAAATCATCCCAAAAGCAGACGTTGCCTCTTGGCTTTGCATGGAACCGGTGTATGGGTCTCTTTTTGCCCAAAGAAGGTCTGTGGGTACCATCTGCGTGGTTTGGATTCACTCAGTCACTTATATCCTGATTCAGCAAAGCTCATCCCTGCTTTTAAGCACAAATAATTTTCTGGTAGTCTTCAGGACTCAAAAGCTGGAATTTAGGAAGAAATGCAAGTATCTTGTTGAAAAAGTGGCAAGGGGGGGGAAAAATCCTGCTGTATTCTGATAATAATACACTTGCTATAAAACCTATTGCTGCACCCACGATAAATCATTTCAGGGGAACACTTTGCTGTTGAAATAATTCTGGTTAACTTAAAACTATTATTAGTGACAATCATGTTGGACAAAAAAGTAATTTTGACAAAATGAAAGGACATGGATTATGAGATGTTATAACTGCTGAAAAAGCTATTTTCTGTAAAGGAAGTCAACAGAACATACTGTCCCAAAAAGGCAGAAAAAGCACCAGAATATTTAACTAGGTGAACTTCTCAGGATGGTTTTTCGACAGCTGACTTTGCCGTGCTTGTCTGGGAGGTTGTGATGGGACATTTGAATGGATGTTTGCCATCTTTAACTAGTTTTAGAATTGCTACCTGTAAATATTTAAGTGACTTTGAACATTATTGCCGTGAAATAATTAGTCTTGTAGAGTTATAGGGAGTTCATACTCATATTATATTATTGAAAAGCTGTGCGCAGTTCTCGGTTACTGTGTTTTACTTTTGAAGACTGGGGAACTGGAGAATTTTATAGACTTGGGCTGATGAATCAAAAAAATGTTTGTCTTGATTCATTCTTTGGGAAACTGAACTGCAGCTGCCTCTGATCTGAGTGCAGTAACTCAATCGGGACACAAGAGTTTGAACTGTGACTCAGACAAAAATTGCCAGCCTTTTTCTTAGGCCTGCAAGGGGCGGGGATGCTGGTCCGGCCGTGCGTTTGAGAAAGAGATGCCTCCCAGCAGAGGTGCGTTAGCGTTCCGGGGCACGGACTCCCTGCCGACACGGGAAGGACCGCAGCCCGTGGCGTTCCTGCCGGCTGCAGGTGTCTCTGGAGAGCCCCGGTCTTGATTTGCATGGGAGGTCTGACAAGATGAAGCACAAAGTGGTATAGCTTCAGGCATTTCTTTAATACTTTTTTCTATTTCTGTAACATCAAATTGGTTCTAGCATAGCAATCCCTCAAGATGGGCCCAGCTCACACAGCATTTCCGTGTGCTCTGTCTCGGTCCTGTGCCCAAGATGATTTCTCATTTCAGGGAGGATCAGTACATTCAGTTGACATTTTTAGCTCTGCGTCTTTCTTCGTCTTTGGAAGATGCCAGTGTAATAGACCGTTAATGTGTGGAATTTAAGGGACCTTACCTTCTTTTCTTTTATCTTCTTTTTTCTTTTAAATACAGAATCAGAGGACCAAATTTTGAGTATTTTAGCTTGAGCTTTACACTGTTGTTCCTTGGAATGAAGACTTTGCAAGGAAGTGATTTGATTGCTTCCACTGCCCCCCTGCCCCTGTAATTAGGGCGTTTGCTATCCTAATGCTCTAATTTGATCCCTTTTGAAGATACTTTTCAAACAGAGGCAGTCGCAATGGGAGCACCTGGACATGACTAACCATTAGATGTAGTCTTGAACGTGGTTTCTTATGTCTTTCTTACTGTATTCTCAAGTTTGATTTTCTTCAAGTAATTGAAATATCTGTTACAGAGGAGGCCCAGGGCACCCTCGTAAGCACTGGAGAGCTGAAAGCTCTTCGAGTTGGCAGTTTGTCTCCATTGCCTCTAGGTTGCTGGTGGGCTTGCAAAGACTACTTTGGAAGTTGACATGTAACTTAGGGGAGGTGGGTTCCCCCAGTGATTATACTGTCTAAATTCTGAAATGGAAGCATTCTTATTCAGCAATAATTTTTGCATCATCCAATTAAGCAGTTAGCTGTGCGTTGCCAGTGACTTATTAGCTTCTCCATAGATTTAAGATGGGGAAATATGTGTACAGCACAGATGTTTTTACTGTTTCTTTTTTTTTTTTTGTACCCTTCACCTTGAAACATTTGTGCCTAACATGCTAATATGCTGGAAATTAGTAACTTACTGTACAGTGAACAAGGTGAGCAGGGCTGTATCCAAACACAATATTCCTTGTACATTTACTAAAAATTTGATCTCACAAACAGGACCATTGATATCTGTTGAGATTGGGACCTGTTACCTAGGCAGGGAAGTACAATTCAACATGAATTTCATTTGTTTCAAGTGTGAAAATTTCCGGGCTAGTAAGGATGTGTACCACAGCAGTTCGCTGTCAGATATGGTGACGACACCACTCAGCCCTGTGCAAGATGATGTATTCTGGAGCGTGAGTCAAAATGAAGAACAGCCCCCCAAGGTATGTGAAGCTCAGGGTGTTTGGCACTGATTGGTGGTTAATGGCACTCTGTTCAGTTCCCCTGCGCTGTGTAGCGTCCATCCTCTGGACTTCATGAAACTCGGTGAAAATCTCATTGCTTGTACATTAACTGGGTCTCAGTAATGTAGAAAGAAGATATGAATTTATAAGCAGGTCAGTGTTCTGTGTTTACGTGTATGTATATAATATTGGCAGTATCTGCGAATGCAGATACACTTCTTTTGTTAGACCAACTATTTGTAGCTGCCCATTCTGTGAGAAATCTGGCTTGTTGCGGAAAAGCTCATTAGTTTGTATAATTCAGGTGATGGTGTATTTCTCATTTTAACAGAATTTCTCAGAATAAGTACAAGAATATTTGTGTGGGGATGTGTATATGCATGTGCGCATGTATTCATTTTATTAATTTGCATTTGGGGTGTGGATGTGTGTGTCTCTTCCCCCCAGCCCTTTGGTAGCACAGAAGGTGGTAATCCACCACCTAGGGAGAGCTGCATTAAGTGACTGCAGATGGGTTTCCCTCTCTGCTTTGGGTATCGACCAAGAATAATGCCAACTCTAGGGAAAGGTGCAAACCACTTGCAGCCTGCACCCTGATAGATTGCACAGGCTTAGAGCAAACTGGAAGCACCTGCTGCTGACTTGCATCTTCTAGTGTTGGTGTCATGGAAGACCTCTCCACAGGTCCCACTGAAGCACTGTTCATTTGTGTTGGTTAGTCTTATTTTTGCATTGATAGAGGGTAATCATTAGGTTTATTAATTGAGTCTAAAATATCAGTAGCAAACTTAAAACTTTTGATTAAATCCTTAAGGTTCCAGAAAGGACAACCTCTAAATTTTACATCAGGGATCAGCCTGGTCATCAGAGATGCCTTTCAAGGTAAGCTCTTAAACGTTTTATGCTTATACTAATGCTGATTTATTGCCAATATGAAAACTAAAGCAAATTTATTAAAAGCAAGGCCATAACCTCAGTAACACCAAACTGTCATGGCTTCGTAACTCATTTAACAGCAGTTACAGTTATTTTGTCTTTTGAGTGAGTTTGTCCACAAAAATAACTCACCGAACTTCCTGATCTTAAACCTGAAGGAAGTATCTAATAAGCCAGCTTCCTTTTAATGGTTGACATAACTGATTGAAAAAGAAACAAGCCTCCTGTAGATGATCGCCTCCTTTTCATGCAAGGTAGTTCTGTCTTCTTCTGGAAAGCAGCACTTTTAATATGTAAGGGCTGTTCCATCTGTAATAATTCCTGCAATGAGTCTTTTCATTTGATTCAGCCTGTTTGGCATGCCGTAGTGGGTTGCATGCAAGTTGTGTGTCCATTTCCCACTTCATGGCCAGCGTGTTGTGCAGTCCTTTAACTGCTTGCAGTTTGGTGATGCTTTACTTTCCCTTCACATTAGAGCAAGTGGCTGCTGATGGTGCTGGTTGCTTGAGATCCAAGCCTGTTGGCACTGATGGTGGCAGGTGGGACTGGTGATGGTCAGGGCTGCCTGGATGCTCTTGCAGATGCTCTACATCAGTGCCGATGCCATTGGTTTCAACGCGGAGTTAGGTGCCTGGATGCTTTGGCGAGTGGGGGTCTGGCCCCAACTCGCTGTGTAGGCACTTACAGTTATAGCTTGTGAAGTTTGTCCCTGTAGCTTTGTTTTCCTGGTCATAGCTTGAACAGGCTGTCTGTAGATGTATCTTGACTATTTTGGCAGTCTGCCCTTAGGGCTAGTGTACTTTTTTCATATCCCAGGAGAAAAGACCACGGATACAGAGAGCTCAGTGATAAAGGGTAGCCCCCACAGGATATCTAATCAGGGAACATAATGCTGTGAGAAACTAGGGTTGGAGAGATTTGAAAGGGAAGTCGATTTAGCTGACAGAACAAAATCATGTGCAGCACTTCTGATGAGCCAGAGTCAGAAATATCATCTGAAATAACTTTCAAGTGAAGTCAGGCTCTAAATGCTCTTTACTTAGGAATTACAGGAGGCAAAGCAGAAAAGAAACATGTAGGTAAACCACAGTGTTAGAAGTGAGTGGCTTCTGAGCCTGGGTTTCTGGGTGAGCCACTGTTCTGCTTCACAATCATGGCAAGGTGGCTTACTGTCCAATGCAGTCCTTTCTCCATTGATAAGGGGGCAATACCCCCTTCTGGGAGGGTACTGGAGCAGACTTCAGTATTTGTAAGAGCCAAGAGATTTTGGAATGAGGAGTGATGCAGATCTGAAGAGGCCAAGGGAGAAGTACGTCTAGTAGGATATTTTGTAATAACTTGGGAATCTCTGTAATCTCCCAGAATGACTGCCTGGAGGAAACTGTCCCCTCCATCTTGTCTCACTACTGGGTGGCCCTGCTCGGAGCAGCAAGGAATATAAAATTTTTATTTATCAGCATTATATCATAGAGTAACAGCAGGGAACTTGATTCAGTGGCCTAGGAAGTCCGTTCCAGTCTGTGTTCCTGCATGCAAGACAGTCTGATCTGCTTTTTGTCTTTCTGTTTAGTAACACTCATCAGTCGTCCCCCGGGGGACATGCTCTGAAGCTAAACAGCAGCAGCACTCCTGGCAACAAGCAGTGGGAGATGGGATCTCATCAGAGCAGCTGGTCAACCTCAGGTGATTCCTAAGTCAAAGATTCATCAGTCAAAATGTGCAAAATCCCTATCGCATGAAGTGGGCTTCTGCAGGGTGTCAAGTCCTGCATTGCAAATGGAATCTTTTTTTTAACAATGTCTTCTGGCTTTTGAAAGCCCTCTGGATTTTATAGTTCCATGTTACTAAAATATAAACACTTCCTTTTTTGAATCAAAAAGTGACTGTGAACGTATTTCCATAAACAAAATTTGAATTGCCTCAATTAAGAATTGAAAACAGTCAGTTCTTTTGCACTTACTGACACTATTGAAACTCAGCAGAGCCAACATTACAGACATACGGATGTCATTCAGTACTAATGTTCACCCACTGGCGCTTCCTGCATAACTGTGTGCTGCTTTTTTGCATTGCCCACTAATAAGATGATACAGATGAACAGTTGCTGTACTCTAATACTTCACTCTAATAACATGCTGGCTGAAGGAAGCATAAGAGTCTCTGTATGGCACTTTATGAAATGTTCCTCCAATATTCTTTTATTTGCAGCAAGATAGTGGAACTGAAGGAAAAAAAAACAGGCAGAAGTTAAAAGGTAGAGATAGCGTCATCCACTTTCAGGAAAGTACAACTTTGTAAGGTATCTTGTTATCACTGGCAGCGGTGTAGGAACACAGTGGGCTTGCTCATGGTTGTGCAGATTTTTTGCAGTACAGACTCCAGTTCCTGAGATGTGACCTGAGATTCTGGCAGATGGGGACACGGAGGAGAAGTGGAAAGCTTTGCTCCTCTGTTGTTATTCCGAAGGGTGTTTTCTGTGGGTCAACAGTAGGGCAGTTTCTTATGTAGCAACTTGCGAAGCAGTGGTGTGTTACAGTGCTTTGCATCCAGGTTGACTACTAAAGATGGGGAATCACACCCAATTCAAAGCAGAGTGAATGCTAAAAATGTCATTAAACCACACCAGTGAGCTGCTGAGGTCATTTGTTTTTAAACTGAGGCTCACGTTGTTAATTTGCAAGCCCTTGATAAATGAAGAACAAATTGCTTATTTATTACACTTACACAGTCAAGTCAGTTTTGCTTTCACTAACTACACAAATAAGAAGCTTTGCTTCAAGAGGAATGCAAAGAACACTTTAAATATCTTGGGGTTTGTTTCTTTTTGCTCTTATGTCATTTTATGTTTGCATAACAGCGTAGTGATGAACAAGGCACAACAGCCCAGCTCAGCTTTGCAGTGTCTGCATGATGTGTGACTCCTGTGCTATTTTGGCATGGGGAAATGAAAACCTCACCCGCAATGGAAAGAATAGAAAACCTCCCTTGTGGTTTAAACTGTCTCCTTGGGTTCTTAAGTGTCATTAAATTACAGCTAGTTCTGGCATATGGTGTTCCAGAAAGAGTTTGTTGCTTTCCCAAACCCACAGGGATAATGAATTGGGCAGGAAAGGGCTATAAATACTCTAAAGCTAATAATTCTGCTGAGTTGCTTACGTGCTCATTGACCGATAAGGAATTCTCAATTGTAAAAGCTTTGCAAAATGCATTAATACATTAAGCCATTGTGATAGAACTATCTAAATTACCAAATACAAATCCTAATTTGTGTGAGCTTGAATTCTTCCCCCTTAACTTGCAAGGAATCCTGTTGGTAGCAGTGGGATAGTCATGGGAGAAATTGCTGAACGAGGCAGTCATCGAGCTGGCTGGTGTGTCCCAGCGGCAGGGTGAGGGCACGTCTGCTTTCCCTCCCTTCACTGGTATCAGGAATGGTGTGCAGAAGACAGCATCTCTCCAAGGCTGCTCTTGCTATTCCAGGGCAGCTTTGTGGACAGTGGGGGTGTTGAAAGGGAAGATGGCTTGGATGGGTGTGCACTTTGCTGGGTAAAAACACCAACAGGATGGCTAGACCCAAAGAGTGGTGGTGAATGGAGTTAAATCCAGCTGGCGACCGATCACAAGTGGTGTTCCCCAGGGCTCAGTATTGGGGCCAGTTCTGTTTAACGTCTTTATCAATGATCTGGACAAGGGGATTGAGTGCTCCCTCAGCAGGTTTGCAGATGACACCAAGCTGGGCGGGAGTGTCAATCTGCTGGAGGGTAGGAAGGCTCTGCAGAGGGATCTGGCCAGGCTGGATTGATGGGCCGAGGCCAACTGTATGAGGTTCAACAACAGGGCCAAGTGCTGGGCCTGCACTTGGGTCACACCAACCCCATGCAACACTACAGGCTTGGGGAGGAGTGGCTGGAGAGCTGCCTGGTGGAAAAGGACCTGGGGGTGCTGGTCGATAGCCGCTGAACATGAGCCAGCAGTGTGCCCAGGTGGCCAAGAAGGCCAACGGCATCCTGGCTTGGATCAGGAATGGTGTGGCCAGCAGGAGCAGGGAG
>Ga0065711_1028238_pt1 | contig 42676 bp, 28 predicted proteins | sample Hoacrofraction12_FD_59098 | JGI IMG/M metagenome (GOLD analysis project Ga0065711, IMG submission 59098) | Hoatzin crop microbial communities from Cojedes, Venezuela - Epithelial fraction 12 v2 (version 2) | ecosystem: Host-associated > Birds > Digestive system > Esophagus > Crop | place...
TTTGGTAGTAAATAGCATAAACACTGTTAAAAATATAAGAAGAAAAAGAAGAGGTGCATTTCCTAAAAAGAGTGTCTTTGTGCCTCTGCATTGTCCTTGCAAAACTATTGTCTTAATCCTCCTTTCAAGTCACAATTGTTTTATCCCTTAACAGGACTTCCCTCTTTTCTCCCACTTAAACTTGATTTTCCCTTAATAGTTGAAGGACGTTTAGACAGCATCACATTTATTTCAGTGGACGTTGAGTTTTATCTAATTCAGCAAGCCAGCCTTTGATAATTAGGCCTCACAGAACGAGTGATTGTAAAGAACATCTCTGTCACTGATCAATACTCGCAACAGAAGCAGATCTAGCAGTCAATTACTTCTGTTTCTGAGAAGGAAGAAGGGTCTTATTCTTGTTAACTCCCTACACTTTTTTAAAATCACAAGACCCCTCAGCCTACCTTCCTATCAGGTTCAACCAGACACATACAAATTGTATTTCCTCCTTTTAACACTGCAGCAGGTTCACTCACAGCGAAGTCCTCTGCAGCCCAACAGTGCTGTTTATCAACTTCTTCTGCTTCCAAAGCCATGAGCTTGACTTATGGGGAAGTCAACACTCCAATAACATTAGCAGAGATTCACTGTTTGAGCCTAGAGACATGGGCTCTGTTCGATTAGGTCCCAGAAGAATAAGTATATAGAAACTAATTTAAAGTAATGCTACCCTGCAAATCTTCAGAGATGAAGAGGGAGCAAGGAGAAAAACAGATCACAGCCATCAGCATTTCCTGGTCTTTTATTTCAGGGAGAATACATAGATATATATGCATTTGTATATAAATTAGAACTTTGGGTACTTCCAACGACTGAAAATATTCCTTTCTGCTTTCTAGAACCTGTTTTCCAATAACCTCCAGTTCTTCTTTGTGGGGATATAATGAAGCTGTCTTTCTTGCCATTGAGGACTTTGGGTTAAAAAACCACAACCTTCTAAAGCCATCACTAAGTTGTTATAGAACATGATAAACAGCTAATGTCTAAAAGAACTGGATGGGAAAATGTTTTCTCTGTTCATGGGAGAATCCTGAGAATTTCAAAATTTACTTATTGCACATCATGTATTTCTCAAACCAACTGGTGACAAAGCAAAGCTCAAGACTGTAAAGAGACTGACTTTCCACTTTAACACTGAAAGGTCGATGTTTAAAAGTGACATTAACAGTTGAAAGATATTTTCTCTTTTTCCTACATAAGCCCCCTTTGTAGCCTCCTCTAAACAGCTGGGCATACAGAAATATACTACTTGTTAAGTTGTAGGTGAGAGATTATATGTTCCCTTGCATTACTAAATGGAGTTATTATAGAATACAATCATAGAATCAAATTAACAGAAAGACTAAACATTCAGTGGAAGATAAACACACTTAAGTTTGGACGTTTACATGTACACCTAAGCAATACAATTAAATGGGTTCAGAGCACAATTCACCCATTAGAGATTCAGTTCAGGTGTCCATGCATAGCAAGCTGGTGTCCAAATACAGAAATCTGAGATGTCTAACGTATCCTGTCAACTATCCAGCTGCATGGAAGCATGTTTCCCACCAGTTTTGTGTCACATCTGACAGCCCTGTGCACATGTCCTGGATACTGTAGGGCATAGCTGTAGACACATATTTGAGCACAAAAGCATTGAACCAAGATGTTTCCTTCAGACTAAGGTGAATTACCCTCTCATCTCCATTGACTTTGTTGGTTAGGGATGGGATTTGGTTGCCTAAATATCATCATTTGGAATGCTCTAGAGAGCCTAAGACATCTGCAAAAAGTCTAAGATATCTGGCCGTAAGATAGGATGTAAGACTTACAGAGGTCCTGGAAAAACTAGCTGCTTACGGTTCGGATGAGTGTACACTTTGCTGGGTGAAAAACTGGCTGAATGGCCAAGCCCAGAGAGTTGTGGTGAATGGAGTTAAATCCAGTTGGTGGTTGGTCACAAGCAGTGTTCCCCAGGGCTCAGATTTGGGGCCAGCCTGCTTAACATTTTTATCAAAGATCTGGATGAAGGGATGGAGTACTCCCTCAGTAAGTTTGCAGATGACACCATGTTGGGTGAGCGTGACCATCTGCTCGAGGGTAGGAAGGCTGTGCAGAGGGATCCAGACAGGCTGGATCGATGGGCTGAGGTCATGTGTACAAGTTTCAACAAGGCCAAGTGCTGGGTCCTGCACATCAATCAAAGCAACCCCATGTGACTCTACAGGTTGGGGGAAGAGTGGCTGGAAAGCTGTCCGGTGGAAAAGGACCTGGAGGTGCTGGTCAGCTGCAGGCTGAACCTGAGCCAGCAGTGTGCCCAGATGGCCAAGAAGGCCAATGGCATCCTGGCCTGTATCAGGAATAATGTGGCCAGCAGGAGTAGGGAAGTGATTGTCCCCCTATACTAGGCACTGATGAGGCTGCACCTCCAATACTGCATTCAGCTTTGGGCCCCTCAATACAAGAAAGATACTGAGCTGCTGGAGCATGTCCAGAGAAAGGCAACGAGGCCGGTGAAGGGTCTAGAGAACAATTCTTACGGGAGCAACTGAGGGAGCTGGGACTGTTTAGTCTGGAGAAGAGGAGGCTGAGGGGAGACCTTATGTCTCTCTACAACTACCTGAAAGGAGGTTGTAGGGAGGTGGGTGTTGGTCTCTTCCCCCAGGTAACTAACAATAGGACAAGAGGCAAATGCCTCATGTTGCATCAGGGGAGGTTTAGATCAGATATTAGGAAAAAAATCTTTACTGAAAGAGTTGTGAAGCATTGGAACTGGCTGCCGAGGGAAGTGGTGGAATCACCATCCCTGGAGGAGTTAAAAAACTATGTAGATGTGGCACTTCAGGACTTGGTTTAGTAGGCATGGTGGTATTGGGTTGATGATTGGTCTTCATCATCTTAGACATATTTTCCAACCTCAATGATTCTATGATGCTATGATTCCATGATTCATTTATTATGACTCATATCCCTTTGATCGTTCCAAACTGGTTTAGAGAGAAGTTACAGGTTATCTGTGGGCCTATGATTCTGTGATTTCTGCACCCTTTTGAGCAGCAAATGTTGACCAGGCAGGACACTTGCAACATATAATAAGACTGAATCTTTTCCCAGGTCTTCCGATTGCAATAGGAACATAAATACAAAATTTATATGCGACTTCTGGATTTAGGTGTCTTAGTGTTGACCTGAATTCTTCTCAATGTGAGACAGGAAAGTATGCAGTTCTGTGCATTACAGTAATATCTATGATCTCCATCTACCAGAATATGCAGTATTCTCATGGCTTCATGCTGATCCTCCCAGGACTGATTGATCAGGCTGGGGCTATTCAGGGTCCATATAACATAATTGCCAAAGCCCTGTTGTAGCTCTGATACCTATGTGTCATAATGATGGAAGTTAGATTAATAGTAGAAATTATAAATCTAAAAGAGATTGAAGCTGAAGATATTCAGGAATATGTTGTTGCTAACAGGAGAATCAGAATTCAAACCCAAGAAGGGAAAAACGGTAGAGAAAGATAAAACTATAGAACAACCCAAAAATTGTTGATACTAGTTAACAGGTAGTGTAGAAATGAAAGAGATGACAGGTAACAATTATGTTAGCATTATAAATGAAAGGGCCATACTTTTATGGAAGAGCCCTACTTTTGACTGCTGTACATTAACATGGCTGTTATGCACATTTTTTCCAGATAAGGACAAGCCAACTGTTCACCAAAATCGAATTATTTATGCTATTTAGGAATTTTAGGGGTTTAAATTTATGAAATTACTAATGCATGAAAACTCCTACCTAGAAGTCTGTGCATCCAGTTTTAATACCATCAACACAGAAATTTGGATACAGAACTCCACATTTCACTAGGGCGAGAATGTTATGATGGACTACTGATATTTTTTGCACAACTGTCTCCTTAAATTTATTCAAAAGCCACTTATTTCAGACTTCTTACTCTCACCACACATAGATTCATTCACCACAGGTTCATAAATATTTTTGTATCTTACACGTTAAATGTAAGCTATATTTAAGTTTCAACATACAGCTCCTCTAAAAAATTCTTTCTCAGTTTTTCATAATTTGCCTTCACTTGCTTGTTGTCTGCCTGCTCATTTACTCATTCATGTCTCTTTAGCCTTTTTTTCTAGTCTGATATCACGCTTCTCCTACCACTGGAATGAGGTCTATCTGTGATGTGTCCCTCAAGCCCATTTTCTCTGAGAATCGTTTCAGACATTTTCTCCTTAATAACGATCAGCCTGTTCTATCTGCACATTTTTTCCTTACATATAATTTTTGTTATGCCTTTCAGACACTCTATTCTATGTGTATAATGGAATGGCTTGTGACATCACTGTATTAGGTCTCAGACATTTAAAAAAAAAAAAAAGTAAACTGGAGCCTGTTATTGAATGTCTCATCGTTCCAGTAGTTCAAATCAAAGCATTTGTTTTAAGAAGAAAAAGAAGCTGTTCAGCATATGCATGTGTGAAACTGTCATTTATAAATATGTTTTTTCCAAATGAGAATAAAAGTTCTTCTTTAACCTATATCTAACTTCAGAGAAGGTATTTTTTTGTCTCTTCCACAATGGCAGAATATCACAAACACCTACGATGGATCAAAAAAATGCTTTCTTTACTTTATATGTGTTAAAAATTCCATTTACTCCTGCAAATTAACACAAACCCATCCTTCCAAAGCTTGTAACAAAAGGACAGTTCTCAAAACACCTTCCAAAGAAATTAAATACTGTATTCAAAGATACCGGTAAAGAGCTCGAAGCAAACAACTATTTTCTTATAGTCTGTATTAAATTTTTTGTATCCAAGTTGACGTTAGGTTGCAGTGTAGAATTATGATTGCGAACAGAGCTGTTAAACTATTTACAATACTTACGAAGACAGAATACATGAACTTGAGAGCCTAAGAGATTTAAAAAATTCTTTGCCAAGACACTGCTGGCTTAAAAAGCTATCTTAAAAAAAAAAAAAGACTGCTATTTATGATTATAATGAGCAAAGGTCTTGAAAAAAAGAGTCAAATGTTTCATATGTAAAATAAAATTTTCAGTAATTCCTTTTTTAAAACAAATCTAATTGTACAGTACTGTTGTTATGCAAATTAGCTCTATTTAAAGCATCATTTGCAAGCTTCAGGGGTTTGCAACTCCAATAAAAAATCTTAGTATATTAAAGAAGTGTAAAATATTGTATTATATACTTTTATGTCTTAGAAGTTCACAGTGTGATAAAGGCAAAAAGAAGCATTGTAATTTGAAACAATATTAACTTTTTTCAGTTTTAAGAATATTAATACCAGGATATGAAGAAAATAAATTGCAAAACACAAATAATTTATAGCAGTTGTGCAAATTTGATTCTTTGGCATTCATTTTTTTATATGAGATTATACACACATTATGAGTGAAGAAAAATTCTAGGAAAATTATGGAATATTTAGAGACCAGGAACATTGTTCACATCTCTCCACAGCTAATACAAGGCCAATTGTAAGTCATCTGCTTCAAATCAAAAGGCAAAATTCTTAACTATAGATTTTATATATATAAATCTGTAAAACAAATATATATATACACAACACAATAAAGGAGTCTTGATATCACTTGAAAGTATGATTTTGACAGTATAAACATAGTAGAGTAGTAATTATTTTAATGTAGTCTCTGACATCATCTGAGCGTTGTGCAAGGAGCCAGAACATCATAGCTTTTAAAATTTATAAATAAAATGTGCTGTGCAGAGACTACTCATTCCAACACCCCAGCTCTCTCTTCAAGATTTTTCTCTCAAAGCAGCCTGACTTTTTAAATGCGTAAACAGTAGAGATAAAGTTTCATCAGTATGACCCAGAACCCGTGTACTGCTCATGGCCTTTAAGTGGCACTTAGTTAAACCTGTATTCCAACAACTATTTATTATGAAAAAATTTTTAAGGCAATAAATGCCTTTTATGGATGACTACATCAAAGCAAAGCAGATAATCACAGAATCACAGAATCACAGAATGTTAGGGGTTGGAAGGGACCTCTGCGGATCATTTAGTCCAACCCCCCCGCCGAAGCAGGGTCACCCAGAGCAGGATCCCAAAAAAGGTTTGTACCAAGTACATCTAAAAACCACGAACATTGGAATAAGACATCAAAAAAGAAAAGTCAATGAACATGAAAATCTGCCACGATTGTTTTCTTGTGTTTGAAAGTACCATTTGACGGTTCAAAAACCAAATCATCATTCAACTGAATGGCCTGTATGGAAACCGTTTTGTATGACAGATCATAGTGTCAGTGAACGTGCTGGCAAGAGCAGACAGAGTATAGAGGCTCAGTTCAGATCAAAATAGATCTTGTTTGGTAGATAATGAGCCTTGTTGTCAGGGGTAGTGTGGGCAATAATCAGTAATACTGAAGTTATGAAAAACTCAAGAATTTGTGTTTTTTTCCACAGGACAGACCTGGATTTGTATACCATAATTGCTAAACACCTACCTTGAGTTTTACAGTATACTTTCCCATAAAAAAGCCAGTGCAAAATAACATGAGACTGCATTTCAGCAACAGTGCTCGGTGTATTACCTTGACCTTTTCATCAGTTATTCATATTTCCCAAGAATTTTCAAAAAAAGGACACCAAAGATTAAAAGTCAAAGCTGTCCCACCAGAACAAGAGATTTAAAAAGCCCAGAGAAATGGGTAGCCATCTAATTCTTGAATGACAAGTGTTTTAACTTTTTTGCACACATAAGGCTTTAAAAAAGAGCAACAGGAAATTCGAACCTCCCCTAAAAACATTCCCAGAACCCCAATTATTACTAGAATTTTAACAGTAATTCTGTAAAGGGAAATATTTAAAACACTAATTATGATACTAAATTGTTATCCAGTTATGCACCACCACTTTTTCTGTCACTTAAAAGAAGTGAAAAATAGCAATTGTCATTCTCATACTTCAAGAAAAAGAAAGATCTTAAGGCTTTTTGGTAAATATCAAAATATTTTACCACTATATATAATGCAACTTCTTTGCAGAATGACATTATCTTTCACGGAAACACATACAAAGAGAGAAGAGAATTACTATTAGAGGTCCGAGTAGCTGATGAATTATGTTAAGTATGATAAGATTCAGCAATACTGTTTACACAAAGAAAATGTATTGTTTACTTTTGGTTGAGAACTCAACTAGCAAAATTTGTCCTCTGAGAAAGAATGTAATCTCCAGAGATGTTACAAAAGAAAAGTAAGGTCGTGTATTTTGGTCTGTAACTATGAAGATAGATTACATGAAAAGCATCTTACTGCCATTCTTTCCTTATTGCATTACTTTCTTCTCTGAACAACTTCTTCCTCCATCCGCTACAGTTTATGCTGGATTTATACTATTGGATGTCAAATATGGAAAAAAAAGTACTGCAAATAAGTACAAATTCTAATCGAATAACTGGAATTCAGTCTTCTTTCTTTCTATAAGACTGCACGGAAGGAAAATATAAGAGAATACTTGTCATTAAAATATCCTCAAGATATCTGTTTCAATACTATTCATGATTCAACATTATCCAACAGACTTCTCATGAATAATGATTTTTTTCTAAACTCACATAGCTTTGATCAGCTCAGAAGTTATAGGAAACCTTACAATAATTTTTTATTCTCAGTGATGCAATATTTTTTGTCTTCTGTTTTATTTTAATCCATTTTTGGAAGCTGGTAATCTTCAATGGAAATTCTAACACTCAGATAAACAAACCTTTGTCCTTTTCTTCAATATTTAAGAAACATTACAGTGCAACAAACACCTGCTGTGGAGCAGCAAGATTATTTTGAACTGTTCTTGAAACTCAGCAGTTCCAAGCGCATACACAGAGCAAATTCTAAATAAGGTTGACAGAACGGAGAAAGGTCTCCAAAGATTGTTGGTCTGATGACCTTGTTTACAGTTTGCTTTCATCCCAAAATGTCTGTGATATATGGAGTTATTATTACAATATAATATTTTGCCCTTATGCAGCAGTTTTCATCTGAAGTGTCAAAGAAGTTTACCCACATACAATTCATCTCAGTAACATTGCCTCAGTAAATCATGTTACACTAAATTACTTGAACTGAGACACATAAGAATATCTACTTTTTAGACACAAAGAATGGAAAATAATGCATGAAGGATTCTGCGATCTAGGATGCATCCTTGTCTCTAAATTCACTATCAACTATATCTGAACTATCCCTAAGAATTCTATTCCTTCTCATGATGTATGTATATGTCTCCTGCAGGACACCATACAACATCCCTGGGCAAGGTAATTTGCTGATTAACTTTTGATTAGGAAGTTTCAGTTAATGAAAGACCCCTGTAACATCTCAGTGATAACTACCCTGAGTAGTTACTCAGGTTTATATCTTTTTAGAACAGTGTTATCTAAACTATGTTTCTGTAAATTCCATATCTTTCATTATGCATGAGAAGCATTGTCAGAATTTTTATAAACTCAAAATATAAAGTGTATGTTTTCTTCTTAGTTTCCTGAAAACTCTGTTGTGGTTTTTGTAGCAGGAAATTAAGGTTGATGTTGTTTGTTTTATGTTACTAGGGCTCTTGTTAGCTGTCCTTTATACCTTTTCTAAAACAGGCACTGGGTTTGTCCTTCCATATCCTTCTTTTTTTCCTTTGAATTCTCCCTGATAACTTTAAATATTTTATTCGGTTTTCTTAGTATCCAAGGGTGAATTAATTATGTTAAGATGATATAAGGTCTTTAGACTTACCGGAGCACTTTCTAACAATTTTTTTTGTATGTATAATTCAGACCCCCTACTGTTTTAGGTATCTGATAACAATTGAAAACAGTCTCAGAAAAAGTAAAAATTCACTCAACATTTCAGCCTTTCAGCATAATCTTCAACAGCTTTTTTTGTTCACTGTGCAATGAACTATCTCAATTTCTATTCAATTTCTGAGTACTTTTAGTTTAAGGTCACGCAAGATCCTGCATTTTGCTCCATTTAATCTCATTACATTTCCTATCATTCTTCTTCACAGCAATTGCTTGCCTTTGTGCCCATAGTATTTTTTTGTTGAGGAATCACCAGTTATCTAAAACATCTTATTCCTTAGACTTCCTTCCTATGGGACCTTGCTTCCAAGAGCTTTTTTGAGTGTACAGAGGCATACCGTCCACTGCCATTAGTCTGCTTTCACTTTCTTTCCTTTGTAAGGATCGGGAATTCCTTTATTCCAAAATTATTCTCATCCAACTTACTCTTATGCTAAAGTTTCCAAAATTTCTCCTTATCAATTTCAGTTAAGCCTATGAAAAACTCATTTTTATATTCCATTTCTCCTTTCAGTATATAAAAAGTGGAGACCAGTGATGAGTGGAGTTCCTCAGGGGTTGGTATTGGGAACAGTGCTGCTTAATATGTTTGTTGGCAACACTGACAGAGGGATTGAGTGCACCCTTAGCAAGCTTGCAGACAACACTGTGTGGTGCAGTAAACATGCTGGAGGGAAGGGATGCCACTCAGAGGGACCTGGACAGGCTTGAGAGGTGGGCCCACATGAACATCATGAAGTTCAACAAGGCCAAATGCAAGGTCCTGCACCTGGGTCAGCGCAATCCCAGCCACAAATACAGGCTGGGCAGAGAATGGATTGAGAGCAGCCCTGCCGAGAAGGACTTGGGGGTGTTGGTTGACGAGAAGCTCAACATGACCAGTCAATATGTGCTCACAGCCCAGAAAGCCAACTGTATCCTGGGCTGCATCAAAAGAATTATGGCCAGCGGTCGAGGGAGGTGATTCTGCCCCTCTGCTTTGCTCTGGAGACCCCACCTAGAGTCCTTCGTCCAGCTCTGGAGCCCTCAGTACAGCAAAGACATGGACCTGTTGGAGCGGGTCACAAAAATGATTGGAGGGATGGAACACCACTCCTCTGAGGAAAGGCTGAGAGAGCTGGGGCTGTTCAGCCTGGAAAAGAGAAGACTCTGGGGAGACTTCGTAGCATCCTTTCAGTACCTGAAGGGGGCCTACAAGAAACCTAGAAAGGGACTTTTGACAAGGGCATGTAGTGATAGGACAGAGGGGTTATGACTTTGAACCAGAAAAAGGTAGATTTAGATAAGATAAAAGATGTAGTTTTTTTTCTATGAGGTTGGTAAGGCACTGGAACAAGCTTCCCAGAAAAGCAGAGCTGTGGATACCTCCTCCCTGAAAGTGTTCAAGCCCAAGTTAGATGGGGCTTTGAGCGACCTGGTCTAGTGGAAGGTGACCCTGTCCATGGCAGAGGGGTTGGAACAAGATGAGTTTTAAGGTCCCTTCCAACCCAAACCATTCTGTGATTCTATGGAAAAGGTCATTCATGCATTTTGAACCCCAGAGTCTGGTTATATCTAAATACACTGTAATAGTCCCAGAAAAGTCTCAGATGCATTTGTTCAGCTGAATAGATCTTCAGACTCCATAATGACTTGCTTATCTAAATAGAGGAATTGATGCTTCTTTTTAAGACATCCTCATTTAATCTACCAGGTCTTTAGTTAGCTGTCTTGTTATTTCTGCCTTCTCTGGACAGGTGTCCTGGACATCCTTGGGCACTACTTCGAATGGCAAGAGGTATGTATTTACAAGAGACTGAATTAATATATTGCTACACTGACTAGATCTCCAGTAACAGTGGGATTGCAGGCATCTAGCTCATATAATGCTTAATCATGTGCTGATAACTACATTATAAACGACTAAGTGTATGAGCCTCATCTGTTGTTGCCCAATGCACTGTTCAGCTGCAGAAATGTAAGTAATCAATCTAGTATTATTTCTGGTGCCCTTGCCTGCTGACCTTCAGCTATTGCCTCTGAAGGGCAGGGTAGTTCCCATGTCATGTCTACCACTCTGCTGCAGCTATATCACATATCACAGGGTGCCTTCAATGGCACTAGATACAGACAGTTTGGGAAATTAATTTATTCCTAAAATAAAGTAGAGATAAATCTGTCCACTAGTCTTCATCATGACCACTAAGTTCTAATATCAATTGCATGTTAAGGTTTCTAGTTCTTCCTAGAAATGCTCTTTATCCTTTTGCATTGGTAAATAAAGATCTAAGGTTGGCAGCAGACTTACTGACTACCCTTTCTCTTCCTCATCTGCATAGTCAGTATCAGTATTCCTTGACTATTAGATCTTTGTTCAGATTTCTGTTGGGTTTATTGTGGTATTTCTTTATCTGATATAATTTGTTATTATCTCCACATTGGGTTCATCCATATTTCCAAATGGTGCAGCACAAAGAGGGAATGACAAGCGTTAGATTGTGTTAGATCCATTAAGGTTCTTACACCATGTGTGATAATTGCATATTTACTAGCAGCGAAATCCACAACAGTTGCCAGTGCTAGACACATACCACATGTCTATAAAATGCAAGTGGATGACCATTTAGACGGCTAATGCAAAACAGATTTCCATGTAGCCTTACAAATTGCCTTGCCATTACAGCCAGAATCAGATCATCTTTGGTTATCGATATTGCTACAGACCTCCAAATTCGCTGTCTAATGCTGGTTGTGCTCCAGCCCACTTCAGAGAATCTATCACCAAGGATAGGGTATACCAGATTTTATTCAACCCACTCTTCCAGGGATTTGCAGGTGCGAAAATGTAGGCTGCAGTCCTTATAAATGCAGTCAGAATCCCAGCTAAGCCAGCAAGGCTTGAACATAACCCTCACAAATGCAGTTAGAAGATTGGAAAGAAGACAAGGTCCTGATGTTACCATGCACATTTAAGCCTCCTGCTATGAATTCTGTTTGCAGTTCCTTTTCTCTGGTTTATGCTAATTCATTCTCTGTTGGTTTTAGACCTTTCTTGTCTGGATAACCTCTTTTCTGTCATGCAGGAGAATACATTCCGTGGAAAGCATATCAGTGCAGCACGAGCAGACTCAATCTGGTTAGCAATGTGCCATCTTAGGGACTGGAAACAGTCTAGATGGAGTAGCAAAGAGAATCATAAATAAAATTACTGTGAGAAGCAGAGCAGAAGTAGTGACTGCTTCAGTGCAGGCATAATTGAAGAGAAAGTAAGTGCCTTTTTCTATTTTGGTGGCATATTCAAGAATAGAAATGCTTTTCCTTATATGTTAGCAATTAATTAAACCATAATGCATTATAGGCAAGTGATACACAAGAGATATATTTTTCCTCAATCTAATTTAATCAGTTTATCAAAAAGCTACAGTTCTTGTTTCTAATAAGGGAAGAGTGTTCTTCCCTGTTGATTAACTTTTCTTTATGGTAGAGAGTTTATTGCTTCTGTTAAAAAAACTTCCGTACTTGGGTGTTAATATAATCTTCATCATGTTCTTTCAGTCTGAAATAATCAATTGGGGTTTGTTGGGGTTTTTCGCAGAGAGCTACTTAGAAAATCTTTCTCAGAACATGCTTAAATTTCCAGTTTCCCATCCTCTTTATAGTTCAGGTTGCTATATATCAATAGATCATATAATATACAGGTCTATACTTAAGATACCTTTCAGCCAATGAGAGCAGAAAAGTTGTGCAAATGTAAATATTATTAGTTTAATTCCCTTCCACAACTGTGGTGAGAAATTTTAATCTGATTGAGGGGAAAAATACGCCTCTGAAGTTTGAAAGACTGAAGCAATATTTCCTACATAACTGCTATTATTCATAAATGTATCAAGAATATAAGAATCCAGATTGAAATTTTTTGCCAGCAACTTCTGTCTCAATATCTCAAATATCTCAGAGAAAGAAGTGGAAATAGTACTTTTTTGTTTTGTTTTCTTAAAACACTCTACTGCAAACACAAAGAGTACAAAATAACTCAAATTCTTTTCTTACTTCAATTAAACCAGTCTTGCTGAACCTCATTGGTGTTATTTATGGCTTTGTGGACACCAGCAGAAAATAGGGAATGTGAGAGTGAAAAAAATGACAGTAAGTGATGTAGAATTTGTGGAGTGATAAGGCGAAACTTTTAAAAATCTGTATTAGATCTGTCTGAGATGGTGTTAATTTTCCCCAGAGCAGCACTCATAGTGCTGTGCTTTGTATCGGTAGCTAGAAATGTGTTGACAATACACCAGTGTTTTGACTACTGCTGAGCAATGCTTCCACTGCATCAAGGCTGTCTCTCCAACATTCCCCCCTCACCAGTAGGCTAGGGGTAGGCAAGATCTTGAGAGGGGACATAGCCAGGACAGCTGACCCAAAACTGACCGAGGGGATGTTCCATACTGTATGACATTTGCTTTGCAACAAAAGCTAAGAGAAAGCAGGAGGAAGTGAGGGACATTAATTTTCAGGACTTTTGTCTTCCAGAGCAACTGCTACTCTTACTGAAGCCCTGCTTCCCAAGAAGTGGCTGGACATCACCTGCTGATGGGAAGTAGAAAATAAATTTTTTTGTTTTCCTTTGTTTCCTCATGCAGCCTTGTCTTTTGCTTTATTAGATTGCCTTTGATGCACAAGTTTTTTCCGTCCTATTTTCTTCCCAGCTTGGCCTGCTGAGGAGCAGCTTCCTGAGCACCTGGAGTCCAGCCAAGGTCAACCCACCACACTGTTATATGTGGTCATTTCTCTATATGCAGCAAGCGACTGTGAGTCATACTTGGGTCGTGAAGCTGTTCTCCAAATATCTTCATCTTCAGTGACACCTCTCATTTGTCACAACAAGTGGAAGTCTGACAGCAGTAAGAATACTGGTTTCATACTTCTAACTTAGAATTGTGTTGAAAAAGAAACAGAAAAAACACAATCAAAACAGTGAAGCTTACTTTGCAGCTATCCCAGACCTTTGACTTTAGTGACAGTCAAAATCCAGGGGCTATGTCTAGACTATTCTACATCTATCACTAAAGGAACATAGTGTTGATGCAAACAAGTCCATCCTTGATTTCAGAGCCAGGAACAAATATTGGTTCTTTTTCTTTTACACAATAGACATAACTTAAGGAATGTTTCGTGGTTGTAAATCTGAGTGTGCACTGTCTTTGTATTCTGGTTCCATATATTGTTAAAACATACAGCAACCTCTCTTCTGCACCACCCATGCTATATTGTTCAGCACCGTGACAGAGAATACTTTAAAGTGCAAGCATCTTATTTTTGCTCTGTTTTTGACAGTTGTTCTGTTTGTCCGTGGTGTATTAATTCATTTCTTATTTGTAGATTCTTTGAGTTCTGTTGCAATTTTTGTGTAAACTTGTTTTCCTTCTTTTTTCATAAAGGATTTTTTTCTGATTTTGAACATAGTTTTTCTTTCAGCAACAGACAGCCACAGCTGTCTCAATATCTTACAAAACCAAACCAATCCAAATCAAATGAAAAACATCTTTTGCTTATCTTCAGATTTCATTTTATTAGAAATGGCTTCTTTTTATTTCTCTGTCTCAGAAGGAAAGGACAATTCATTTGGCGTGAGCTTACTTGTCTCTCCATTTCTGGATGACAGGCTGTCAAAGGTTATTAATTCATTAAGTTCACACTCATTAGCATAATTGCTTTTGTACTTTTTTTAAAAAGTAGGCTCTATTAATCAAGTTTGATCACAAGCCTATCTTTAATCCCTAAACTTCAGTAGCTCATATGTATTTCATACCTCAGATCTCCTGATTTTATAAGATCAATATTGTGCCAGCACTGGATGTCACTGAAATATACATTATTTCACCATGGATATGAAACCTTTGTAGCCCACAAAATGAGATACAATTTTTACTGCTATGTGACTATTTGAACAGTTTTAAGATTATCATCTTTAACAATTTCACATTCATAATTTCTTCAGCAAGTTAGAAATGTTTTATTTTTAAAGTTCCACTATCTGTCCCAATGATTTTACTCAGAATTTCCTACTCAGTCCCTTCCTAATCTGTGTCTTACAGAATATTTTGGGTTGGAAGGGACATTCAATGACCATCTAGTCCAACGCTCACACTATGGACAAAGGTATCTTTCACTAGATCAGGTTGCTCAAAGCCCCATCCCACCTGATTTTGAATACTTCCAACAAGGCTTCCACAGCTTCCCTGGGCAACCTATTCCAGTGTCTTACCACCTTCACCACAAAAAATTTTTCCCTTGTGTTCGACTTCATTCTACCTCCTTTTCTCTGATTATTTTTGCGGCCCTCCTCTGGATGTGCTCCAATAGATCTGTGTCTTTCCTGTGCTGAGAGCTCCAGAGCTGGACACAGGACTCTGGGTGTTGTCTCGCCAGAGCAGAGCAGAGGGGGAGAATCACCTCCCTCAACCTGCTGGCCATGCTTCTTTTGATGCAGCCTAGGATACAGCCGGCTTTCTGAGCTGCAAGCACACATTGCCAACTCATGTCCAATATAGTAGAAGTGGTCAGTATTTTTGTTTTATTAAAAGGTTTTTCAGATGGTAAAATATTCTGTAAAGTTTTAATTTTCTTTACCGTTTTCTGAATCTCTATAAAACTAAACATTACTTTTTTGCTATATTCATTTCTTATTTGTTTATGGGGGCAAAAAAATAGAAATAATTACCTGGTGTAATAATATTCCATAGCTTTTTCTGTTAGATGAACAGGCCACTCTTATCCCATATCACCAAAATTGGTAAAAAAAGGACTTCTTTTTACCTCAAAATATTAGATTGTAAGAGACTGAATTTATGGGAAGTATACAATTCTTTGCCAAAATACCAATCCTCCACATGTTACTTTGAAGTTATTAATGCAGAAGGGTCCTTTTCTGGCTTTACCCCACATTTAACTTGGCTTTCATCCCGTTTTTAGTTTCTGGAACACATTGTTAATGTATTTCATTTCCAGCATGCCACTCGGCAAGGATCTTGTATGCACACCATATGACTGATGTCCTTAATGATGCATGATCTTTCCAGACTCATTTCATTAAAGTTTTAATAGCAGATCCTTTTAAACCTTAAATTATCCTTATATGACCATCACACACTTATACACTTACAAGAATGCATATTCGGACACTTAAATATTTCCCAACGCTCAACTTCTTTTACCACTAGACTTATATACGTCTGTATGTTTCTCCCCCTTGAAATTAAGCTTAAGCAAACAGGTCAACATATGTAGTCTCTGGAAAGTACCAGGAAATATAACTCTAAAGCAGTAACTCCAGTAATAATATTTGTTCACAAGTTCTAAGAATGTTTAAAACATATTATTTAAACTCTGTTAATAAACTAACATCAAGCTTTTTTTCTTGCACATAATTCTTTCTTGCAATCCAAAACTGACATATATCCCTACTACAAAGTGTGATTTCTGAAATATCTCATAAGAGTCTGTCAGTTATGCCTGCTAGTTATAGCTAAGGTAGATCAGAAAGTTCTTTGAAGTCATTGTCTTAATGTGCATGCCAGCAAAGAAAGGTAGCAAAATGTTGTGCATGATCAGAAAGAGACAGCAAACACTTTACCACTACAAAAATGTTTGTTGGACTGGTTTCTTGGGTACTGTGTGCAGGTTTGGTCTATGCATCTCAAAAGGGGTGAAATGGAGTATGATGGAGTTATAGAAGGTAGAAAAGCAGAGGGAGCTACCACGTTACAAGTGAGAAAAAATATCTGATATTCTTAAATTTGGAGAAAAGAAAGCTGAGAGATTAAGACTTCTAAAAATATGAAGGTGGTGGATAAGAAGAATGAAGAATCATAATTTATCAAAACACACAACACCAGAACTTGTTGCACTTCTTGAAATTTGTGAGAGATCAGTTCATAACAAACACAAGAAAGAACAACTTCTTCCCCGCAGATAGCGAACTTCCAGAATTTATTGCCACAGAAGGTTGTGAAGACAGATCATATCAGCAGGTTTATTAAAAACAAGTCCATGAACAGATGATAAAGAGATTGGGCTGGGTCATACCTTTTAGAATCCCCGATCCAACAGTTGTAGATGCTGGGGAAGTTAAAAGGAGATGGACCAGGGAAAGTGGCCAGACTTACATGTTCCCCTTTACTGGCATCTCATTCTGCTACTTTCTAATCCATGGGACGCTGCTGGTGTTCACATGCTTAAAGGCATAATACTAAAGTTAAAATTCAGTACATCATAGCAAAAATTTCTAGCAAACACTATTTATCTTTCTTGCTTTTTTTTCTCGAATGACTGCTCAATAAGGAATGGAAAAACTGAAAGAAACTAAGGAGAAAACAAGGCAGCTGTCCAGAAATATGAAAGGTAATTGGAGGAGCTTCAGCTGAAGCTTGATCTGTAAGCAGTGCATGTCAGCTAAAAGGAGAACAGTCAGATGATAGCCTGAAAAAATGAGTAACTCAGTTGCTTAAGAGATGGTATCTAGTGCCTTTCTAGATGCACTAGACTATCTCAGATACTTCTACTGGGCTGGCAGATACAGCCAGTAGATAACCGACCCATCCTAGAATGGTGTCTAGGGAACGCAACAAATTAATTACTTACAGGTATTTAAAATGGTGCAAGAGTCCTGTGTTTAGGTACATACATTATCTACCTCTTTAATCATTAACGGAACACTAACAATAAATCTACAGTGCAAAAATTTGGAATATATGACATTACCTGTAACAAAGAATGATGTGAGAGATATTTTTAAATAGAGAGAATGCAAAGAAACACAGAAGCCTTAGTGACTGTAATAGGCACTAACTGTGGTGGTGCTTGTAAAGCCACTCACTCCAAAATCATACATAACTACAAATTCCTTCAAGGTGCATTTTAGTAACACCTTGAAGTCTTTGAGTAATTGCTTTTAGTCTGTATATGGTAATAAGGAATGCTTTCTAAAAAGTTAAGGAAAGTTTTGTAATTGCTATGTGTATTTTTGTTATGTTTGATATTATTTTGTTTGTTTGTGGCAAGACATTAAGTCTGATATAAACTGACCCAACATGGAGATAAAGCAAATACAAACACAGGAAATGTAGCAAGAACTGTAGGGAAAGTATTAATGGTAGAAATGCCAACCAAGCTTTCTAACTTTCTGGTTTTGAACCTGGGTTTTGCACATGTTTTGTATTTGCTGATATTATGTTGCATAGTTTTGAACAAACCAGGAAGTTCATCTGGAAAATTTTAAATTTCAAATGAAAATTTTGAAGTAAAATTTTATAGAACAGAAACACCAACTATTGACTGAAAAGCAATCCGGTTTGGAAGACTTAACTATCTGATACATGTTGAAAAAGTACTATCACACAACTGAAAGTGAGTTCTTGGAATACATTGGGGATGACTTTTTATTGCAAGAAATACAAGAATTAGCTAACAATTTTTTTTAGAGTTCTTTCTGCACAAAAATTAAAAATTTGAAAGCAGAAAACAAAATAAGCAAAAGGGATTAAAAACTATAGACTTCACAGTTCTGAGGAAAGTAAATAAAAAGAACTTCCTGTACTTCAAGAAATTGGACTTAAACATGCCTGAAAATTTGTTTCTGAGGAAAGTAAACTAAAGGAAAAAGTGTAGAACAAGTGATATTTCTGAAAAAGACAATATTAAAAGTTTTGATGGAAATTATCCCCATAAAAGAAATAGTAAGATTAGAAGGTTGGAAAACAGAGTAGCTGAATGAAAAATTCTTTAAAAATATAAAAAGTAAAAGGCAATCACAGAAAAAGTGAAAACAGTAACATAACAAAATGCTCTATGAAAGAAAAACAAAAGTACATAAGGTGCAAATTCAGGAAACCTAAGGAGTTAAAGCTAGCACAGAATAAACATGCAATAAAATGTCCTCTAAGCACAGCAGAAGTTAAAAAGAGATTGAGAGAAATACTGAGGTGTTCCTTTATGGGGTGAGCTACTGAATGAGACACAAGATATTTAAATGTTCAAAGCCTTTTCGACTTCAGCTCTAACAAAAAGAATATTGTGAGCCAATGCCTCAAAAGTTACAAGTAAAAGCAAGGACACGACAGAATCGAACACAGCAAATGGTAGCAAGACATGTCCAATCCTGGCAATGTGTCAATGAAATTTTATTTGCTACCTCAACAGGAATAAATTCGCTTAATCTCTTAATTTGGCAGACAGCTAAAAGACATTCTGTTTATTTAAATTACGTTCTTTCTCCCTAAGAGTCTGTGAAACTTACCTTCACGTGTATTTTGGTGACATCACATCCTCTTACATCACATGTCCCTCTCTTTCACTCAGAATAGGTATAACTAATGTGAATTACTTGGCCCAGGTGGCCAAGAAGGCCAGTGGCATCCTGGCTTGTATCAGGAATAGTGTGGCCAGGGCCAGCAGGAGTAGAGAGGTGATCGTGCCCCTGTACTCAGCAGTGGTGAGGCCGCACTTCAAATACTGTATTCAGTTTTGGGCCCCTCAGTACAAGCAGGACTTTGAGGTACTGGAGTGTGTTCAAGAAGGACAATAAAGCTGGTGAAGGGGCTAGTGAATAAGTCTTATGCAGAGTGGCTGAGGGAACTGGGACTGTTTAGTCTGGAGAAGAGGAGGCTGAGGGCAGACCTTATTGCTCTCTACAACTACCTGAAAGAACGTTGTAGGGAGGTGGGTGTTGGTCTCTTCTCCCAGGTAACTAGAGATAGGGCAAGAGGCAAAGGTCTCAAGGTGCATCAGGGGAGGTTTAGATTAGATATTAGGAAAAATTTCATTACTGAAAAAGTTGTGAAGCATTGGAAAAGTCTGCCGAGGGAAGTGGTGGAGTCCCCATCCCTGGAGATGTTCAAAAAACATGTAGATGTGGCATTTCAGGACATGGTTTATTAGGCATGGTTGTTTTGAGTTGATGGTTGGACTTGATGATCTTAGAGGTCTTTTCCAACCCTAATGATTCTATGACCACCCACTTACAGGCTCAGTTGCTATCAGAACACTTTGAAAAAAAGCCAGGAGCTCGGAAAACTGAGACGGAAATGAAAGGTCCCAGGTACATGACTAAGGTTGTAAGAATCTAATGGACCAAACTTATACCTGTGGTCACCAGGCTATGAAATGCAGCAAGTAAAAATCTTCCTCCTGAAGCAGAGGGATTCATGAGCACAAAAAAACTTCTAATCTTGTGTTTATGACACTTCAGAACATATCACGGAGTATTTGGTGACTAAAATTGAATGTCTGGGGAACTTTCAGGCTAGGAGTCCTGTGCTGGACCAAGTACTTGGTTAATGAGTACATTTCATGACTGCAAATGTTCTGTAGGAAAAAAAATTATTTTAGAATGCACAAAGCTGGAACAATTATCTGTGTCTAGAGGTTGGGTTCAGTGAGGAAAGACAGCAGCAGTAAATGAGGATCAAGTTGTGGATTAATTGAAAAGTCCAAGGGACCTGAGAGACTGCACCAAAGTCAGAGATATCGAATGTGCTTGCAAGACCACCCTCCATTATCTTTGAAAAACTGTGGAGATTGGAAGACTTTTCTTACAAATAGAACAAGACGAATAATCAACCTCAAAAGAGGCCAAAAGATCAATCTGGTCAGCTGGTTTCACTTTCATCCCTTGAAAAATCATGGAGAGAGTAGCTTTGAAGACCAGGAAGCAGAAGAAGTTGACTGGGAGCAGCCAATATGGAATTACCAAAGGTATATTGTGCCTGACCAACCTGATTGCCTTCTGTAATAAAATGACTGGATATGTAGATGAGGAGAGACGAGTGCATGTCCAATACCTTGACTTCAGCAATGTTTATGACATCTCCCAGAACATTCCTGTGGACAAATGAGGATATTACAGTGGATGAGTAAACAATTAGATAAGCAAAAATGTATTTTGATGATTGGACCCAGATGGTAGTAGGTTGTACTCTACCAAGACGCTTCGAACAAGAGTTGTACTACAGGAGTCTATCCTGGGTCATGTTATGTTTAAAGCCTTCATCAACAAACTAGAGGAGGTAATGGAGACCATGTTCATCAAGTCTGCAGATCACATCAAACTGAGGTGGTCAGCTGATATTCTTGAGGGGAGAGCTGCCATTCAGATGACACAAAGAGGCTGGAGCAGCTCTGTGGAAAAGGCTCTGGAGTGGTGGGGAGAACAGCTGTCATGGTGTTCTGTGGCAGCTCTAGGGCTGTATGAACAGAGGCACATCCCATAGATCAAGGGAAGGGATTGTCTCCCTTATTAGATCACATCTATTACAAATGCTAGACAAATTACAGATTAAGAAAGACATGTATGAATGGAAAAATCCTATAAAGTCAGGAATCTGATTATCATATTCATAACTGAAAAGTATAGTTTTGGGCACCTGTCACAGTATATATTTCAGACTAAGTATAGATAATTTCAGCCCAGTTTCTCAAGGATTGTGAAGAGTAATTTTGAGTAGAATTCTCTTCAAAACCAAGAATAGTGTTTGCTGCTGAAAATAATAAAACACAAAATTCATAAAGAGTTACTGAGATGATGTAGAAACATATTTTATTACAGAGCCATAACAATGAAAGGGTCTTTAAGCGGTCATGTAGTCCATTCTCACACTAAGATGCAGATGAATTGAACTTAAAGAATTCCTGACAGATGTTTGTCCAAGCTGTTCTTAAAATTCTTCTCTTCTATAGCCTACTTAAACCATTTACTCTGATGTTGTATAGAGTGTTTTCCTTTATGTGAACCTAGGTCTCCTTTGCTTCGTTTTAAGACTACCACTTTCGTTTCTCAAATCCTGTGAGATGGTTTTGAGCTATCAGTGCAAAAAACCTTTTAAAAAAAAGCATCACACTTCTAGGAAGCAATATAAATGACAGATTAGAAAAAAACCCCTACATTTCTATATTCACAACACTCTAAAAAGCAGAGTTAAGACCTCATATAGAATGTAATGTATAGTTTCGCTTACCTACATTAATGAACTTAAACTGAAACAGGTTCAGAAAAATGCCAAAATAATTACAGTAATAGAAAACCAAGCTTATGAAAAGAGGTTAAAGGACTTGACTTGTTTATATGAGGAGTCATTTAATTTTATTAAGCTAAATATCTGAGGCTTTGAAAGAAGTGAGAAACAACTAATTAAATTGAAAGATAATGTTGGTGCAAAGCAAACAGCTATAAATTGATTATGAATGTATTTTGAGACAGAATAAGAAAAAATAATTACAACCATGAAGTAAATTTTCAGATAAGCCCATATGCAGGACTGTGGGGACAATTAATTTAATTGCTCTAAGAAAGTATTTGACAGAATTTATGAAAGAAATTTTGATGATCTTAGAATTAGAAAGCTTGGATAAGCATTTTTTGATATCAAACCTGAATGTATCCACAAGAAATATTTTTGTCTTAATGATAGTGTACATTTTGTCTCAATTACTTTGTGTCACTTCCTTGTTTCAAGAATTCCAATAATTGCTATAGGAATCAGAAGAAGTTTTTCTTTAGATTCGTTTCTGGGGTACTTTTTGCCTTAATGGCCAAGTGTAAGGATGCAATGTTACCAACAGTGCACTAATTCTCCAAAGGTTCTCCATTTGCTTGGAACACCTCTTGCTTATATCTAACCAACCCCGAATATGAAGTCAAAATCAAGAAATATCTTTCCCCCCTATTCCAAGAACAACTATAAGGTTATGTAGAGGGTTATTGAGATCTTATGCATTTGAAATTGATAACTAGTTTGGTACTTTGGTTTGGTTTCTTGCTTACATGGATAACGTATTATCACAGGGTCTTTATATATTTACGTAATTGAATTTCTTGTTAATGCAGAGACATAGGACATCAATAGCAGTCTTGATCCCTCCTGTTCTATACCATATATATTATGCTTGAAATGTATTTCTTGTATTTCTTATGAACTGGAAGAAAAAATTTATCACTTTGTGATTGGTAGGATTTATTTTATGTGCCTTCAGTCCCAATGTTTACTTCTGTCATCAGTTCCTGTGATTATCAGCATTTAGATGAGTGAAAGTAGGAGGAAAAGGGGGGGAAATTTGAATTGCCACACACTAATATTTTCAAATCTCAGTCTGACATAATCTCAGATTCTCAAAAAACTGTCTGGTTCATCTAGACCAATATAGTCACTCTTAAAAAAAACCTTTTCTGTCACTGCTGGCTCAATACGGGCATATGATTCTTCAATAGCTGAAATTGCTGACTCTGAAGATATAAAATGGGCTCCTAATATATAATTACTTCATCCTCAGTATCTGAATTCTAGTAATTAATCGGTAGAAAAAATATAAATCTGTTTGTCTGACCCAAGGGCTAAAAACAAATAAAAGGAATCAAACTTGTCACAGTACATTATCAATAATTGTAGTATTACTTAGCTATTGCTTTCTTTTTTTAGTAGTATTTTTAGCAACACCCAGTTGCTAATGATAGGGAATCCTGTGGCACTTAGTATCAGACAAAAAATATAAGTATTTCATATTTTTGTCAAAGATTGAAAAATACATATTTGAAGTCTCTGTTTTGGAGATATACCTGCCTGGTGAGATTTATTATGCTGGATGGTGTTAGATATGTTTGTTTGCTTGTTTAAGAACTCCAGTTGAGAATAAGACTGGGATATTTTTTCAAACATCATATAAAATTTGTATCTAATAAGTCCTTAGAAATCAGTATTTTGGATTTTGCATACAAAGCTTTCCTATTAATTTAGAAAAGTGAACACCTAGATAGATAATTTTAAAGGCAGTAATTTTAAAGGCTAAGCAGAAAGTATAACGGCTTCAGTTCCATTACTAAAATAGAAAGCAGGTCACAACTTAACATCACATATAAGCCACACTATCTCAAAGTATGCCATCAGAAATTGGTATTTTATCACGGTAATCTGTCTTCACCAAGAACTGCCAATATCATGTAGAGCTGAACCTTTACTGATGACCTGATCAAATGAGTAGTACTTGTCAGTTCTTTCAATTGCCTTTGGTTGGCTGTGAATGAGACTGAATTGCCTAGGATATTTTTTAATCAGGAAGAAACTGTATCTCATGCCCTGTGAATTAACATATTGAAAATTCCATTGTTGAATTGAAAGGAAGACTTGAGATTTTGAGATCTAATATTAATGCACAGGACTTTATCTAAAGGAAAAATGTTATAAAGTATCTCATTTTAATAAAAATAAACTCAAAAATAAGCCAGAAATCAAAAAACTTGACCTGGGCTTACAGAATCATGACGGTGCTTCTCCGATGAAAGCCTGTATGTCTTTCAGGATATGCTATGGTGCCAGATGTTAAAGTTTATCCAAGAATCTCCGGAGTCAAAAAAGCAATTATACTTTATCCTTCATCTCTCCTGCTTCAGAATCTCATTGCTAGAGTTTACAGAAATGTTTGTGTTATAAATATTACAGGTACTACTTTAGGAAAAAGTTTTGATTGCAGAAAAGGTTTTTCAGAGATGGGAAATTGCTTTGATACATACAAACATAGGCATAAATAGTACATGGAGTAGAAAACAAAATTATCATTTTACTTATGTCTCTGACTTGTTTACTTATATTAGCCTTAGTGTTTACTACAATTTTAATGTTCTTACATTACAAATGTCCCCAAAGCCTCTGTCTCACAGACTTTTATGCCTGTGCCTAACTTGTTTGAATAAAGTCATTCCTTCAGCACAATTTGCATCAAAAAATCAGGTACCACTGAACAGATTAAATTCTTGCACATTCAGGTTTGAATTCAGTTTCTGCTAAACCAGATCAATCACTTAAAGGTATAGTACGGTTTGCAAGCCAGACAACTAAACACGGTGCGCCTCCAGAAGCAATACAACTTCTGACAATGCCTTATGAAACTACCTATTTGCACTATGCCTCCGAAGATCCCTTAATTTAAGAGCAGCAAATAGAAACTTCATAAATCCTGATTCTTCTCATGACAAATTAGCATGTTAATATGTCTTTAAAAAGTTTTTTTTCGGAGTGGATATGGTGTTATAGCTATATATGCACTCACAGAATCACAGAAGGGACCCCCAGAGACCATATAGTCCAACCCCCCGGCTAATGCAGGTTCACCTAGAGCAGGTCGCACAGTACCATGTCCACGTGAGTTTTGAATAGCTCTAGAGAAGAAGGCTCCACAACCTCTCTGGCTGTGTCACCCTCAAAGTAAAGTTTTTCCTCATGTTCAGATGGAACTTCCTATGCTTCATTTTGTGCCCATTGCCCCTTGTCTTGACACTGGGCACCACTTCAGAGAGTTTGGCCCCATCCTCTTGGCATATGCCCTTAAGATATTTATTTATTTATAAGTGCTTATAAGATCCCCTCTGAATCTTCTCTTCTTCAGGCTAAACAAGCCCAGCTCCCTCAGTCTTTCCTCATAGGAGAGACGCTCCAGTCCCCTAATCATCTCTGTAGTTCTTCACTGGAATCCCTGCAGAACCTGGACCTTTCCAGCAAGAGAGGTGAGGCTGAATGGCCTGTACTTCCCAGGGTCCTCCTTCTTGCTCTTTTTGAAGACTGGATTGACATTGTCTTTCCTCCAGTCTTCAGTCACTTCTGTCCTCCAGGACCTTTCAAAGATGATGGAGAATCACTTTAATGACATCTCCCAGCTCTCTCAGAACTTGTGGGTGCATTCTATTGGGGCCCATAGATTTGTGGGTTTCCAGATTGCTTAGATGATCTCTAACCCAATCCTCCTTGACCAAGGGAAGGTCTTCCTTTTGACAGGCTTTCCCTCTTACCTCCAGGGCCTGGGAAGCCTGAGAGCCAGCCTCAGTAGTAAAGACTAAAGCAAAGGAGGCTTTCAGTAACTCTGCCTTCTCTGCATCAGCTGTCACCAGGGCACATATCTCATTCAATAGTGGCCTCACGTTATCCCTAGCCTTCCTTTTACTGCTGATGTAGTTGAAGAAGCCCTCCTTGTTGTCTTTGACGTCCCTTGCCAGATTTAATTCCAGGTGAACCTTAGCCTTCCTTGTTGCATCCCTGCATACTCTGACAATGTTCCTATATTCCTCCCAAGTGGCCTGTCCCTCTTTCAACATTCCATAGACCCTTCTCTTCCATTTGAGTTTTGCTAGAATCTCCTTGCTCATCCATGTGGGTGTCTTGTCTTGTTTGCTTGATTTCTTACTCAGTGGGAGGCATGAATCCTGAGCATAGAAGAAAGTGATGCTTAAACAGCGACCAGCTCTCTTGTATCCCCCTACCTTCTAGAGCCCGAACCCGTAGGATTCCTTCAAGTAGGCCCTTGAAGAGGCCAAAGTTAGCTCTCCTGAAGCCCAAGGTTTTGATCATACTTCTTGCCCGCGTCCTCCACACAGGATCCTGAACTCCACCATTTCACAGTCATTGCAGCCAAGGCTGCCCCCATCCTTCATGTCCTCAATCAGTTCTTCTTTGTTTCTCAGTACAAGGTCCAGCAGCATACTTCTCCTCATTGGCTTGTCCATCACCTGTGTCAAAATGCTACCATCAGTGCTCTGCAGGAACCTTCTGGACTGTGCACCTAGCTATGTTGTCTCTCCACCAGATGTCAGGGTGGTTGAAGTCTCCCACGAGAACCAGAGCCTGTGGCTGTGAGGCTATTTTCAGCTGTCTGTAGAAGTCCACTTTGACTTCATCTTCCTGGTCAGGTGGCCTGCAGTAAACATCCACAACAGTGTCACCCATATTAGTCTGCCCTTCATTTCTTACCCATAAGCTCTTGCCTTGTTCTTCGTCCACCCCCAGGCAGAGCTTGGTACATTCCAATTGCTCCCTCACATACAGAGCAACTCTACCACCTTGCCTTGCTAGCCTGTCTTTCCTAAAAAGTATGTAGACATCTATGACATCATTCCTGTCATGCGAGGTATCCCACCATGTTTCTGTAGCTGCAATGAGATCATGGCCCTGTGACCACACACAGATCTCTAGTTCTTCCTGTTTATTCCCCATGCTGCCATGCATTGGTGTAGAGGCATTTCAGAGAGGTAATCAAGCATGAGAGTTTCCATGGAGGGGTGCAAGAGGATCCTCTATAGCCATATACACCCTTAAGGTTGTTGGCCTTCTGGTTCTCAACTTGGGAGGCAGCTAAGGAACATTCATTGCTGCTCTGGGTGGCCTGGCTTATTCCCCAGCTGTATGCAATGGCATGAGCATTGTCACTTTGGTCCCTCCCCCTCATGTCCTTCAGTTTAAAGCCTGCCACACCAAGATGGATGGTTTGTGTCATGTTTGTGTGTCAAATGTGTCATGGATAAGTGGAATTCAGAAAACTGACCATGCCACATACACACAAGGAGTTGTTTTCAGTAATAACAATTGAAACATTGTAGCAATAATTGGTGGTTATCAACGGGGAAAACAAAGATTTCCTAACTGCCTTCAGCATAGTGGGATTGACTTTGAACACAATAACTAGCATTTTTCATACCCTTTTTGTTCTGCAGAGCATCTATCTGAAAAGCGCCCTGCAGAGCATGGGAACTATTGAATGACATTTTATTGAATGTATTTCCCCATAGACAGTCAGATGCAAATTTTTTTTTTTTACCAATTTAATCTGATATTAAAGTGATGTTTGATTTAAGGAATAGCCAACATAAACAAATTTCAGACACATGCACAATTGCTGTGCTGTTAGCTTTGCCATGAAAGCTTTCTTTGGTTCATTCCAGGACAGTTTCCAGTAACATTCCATCTCACAGACTATTGCTAAATAATTAGTTTACAATATCTAATTACATAGCCATATATCTAAGAACATAGGCAACAATATTTAAGTAAGTTGGATGTCTGGTGAGCAAGTTGAAGACCCAAGATTTTCTAAGAGAACTGGTCTGGCTCAGACAGTCGTAAAGACCCAGATGACACCAATCTCCAGTCCTCTTCCATCCTTTTCTGTGGTGCCATATTGCAGTATTATGACTTTAGCTTCATAGCTCCGTGTTCAAAATAGCTCTTCCAAAACCTGATGAGTGTTTTTAAGTAAAAACTTCCAGTACCAGTCCGAAAGTGTTAACTATTCAGAAGTGGTTAAGTGGTCCAAAAGTGTTAACATTTTACTGGGGGTTATGTCTATGCTAAGATCACCTCACCACTAGCCAGTGTGGACTCCACAACATGTGCCTTAATGGGCTTGTGAATTTATGGCCACATCAAATGTGGTTAAAGTTTGTGCCTTTAGATTGCTAACTTCTTAGTGAACTGCTAGAATATAAATAATGATGGAGCGATGAGGAAAACAGCATCTCTGAAAAACATACGTTCTAGATAACCACGTAAAAAACAAGTGATTGCACTCTCTGAGTAGCAATGCATGTATGGTAACTGCACTGAATCCTCACCTGGATAAAGACCACTAGGCTTTAGTGGTAGGGAGAGTGGTTTTGGTTCACCACATCCCTAGGTGGAAAAGCACAAAGAAAGATCATCTTATACTTCATTATTTTACTCGAAAGTAATACTACCTCAGAATTCATTTTATATGTAAGAGTTGCTGTAGCTGTTGCTAGATTCTTCGACTTGTGCACTAGAAGAATTAATATCTAAATAATTAATCCTTTTTGTCTTGCATAAGTAGCTACCTTTTGGATCTTGTGGCTTATTACGAGGAAACACTAGTAGTACATGAAGCTATTTCACTGATGTAATGCTGCTTCAGATTGATGGTTTTCTGACTATTACTGTAGGAATTCAAAGAAAAGGTTTTCTGTGAAGGATCTACTTCCTCTTTCTGTTCATTTTTAAGTTGGTAGGTAATTTGACAAACCCATTGTATTGGGTCTGTCTGAGATGGTGTTAATTTTCCCCAGAGCAGCACTCATAGTGCGGTGCTTTGTATGGGTAGCTAGAAAAGTGTTGATAACACATCAGTGTTTTGACTACTGCTGAGCAGTAGTTGCACAACATCAAGGCTGTCTCTCCAACATTTTCCCACCAACACCACCACCAGCAGGCTGAGGGTGGGCAGGATCTTGGAAGGGGACACAGTCAGGACAGCTAACCCAAAACTGACCAAGGGGATATCCATACCATATGACATCTCTTAGCAATAAAAGCTATGAGAAAGGAGGAGGAAGCGGGAAACATTCGTTTTTATGACTTTTGTCTTCCAGAGCAATCACCGCACATCCTGAAGCCCTACTTCCTAGGAAGCGGCTGGACATGGCCCGCTGATGAGAAGTAGAAAATAAATCTTTTGGTTTTGCTTGTTTCAGCAAAAGGCCTTTCGTTTTATTAAACTGCCTTTATCTTGACTCACAGATTTTTGCATCTCATTTTCTTCCCCTCTCCTGCTGAAGAGGGGGGTGATAGAGAAGTTTCAAGGACACTTGGCATTGAGCCAAGCTCAACCCACCACACCCCTCCAGACAACAGAGATCTGCTAGATCATCTGAAAAATCATGGGTGAGATCAGCTGCTTATCAAAACAGTTGAAGAGCAACATAATGTAAGGTGCATAAGTCAAGGGCAAAAGGTGTCTATATGCAGTCATTATGTCTATGCCAGTGGAGATCTAATTAGAAGAATATGGAAAGCTATTACATCATCCAGAAATTAATATCTATATTTTATCAGATGAATGGTTTTCTAGGTACCAGTTATTATTATGAGTACAGGCTGAGCTTAGTGGGTTTAACACAGATATGCAGTGTCACTTAGGATTAAGTACTTGAGATATTTAGATAGAACTAGGAGACATTAAATACGTGGGAAACCTGTGCTCTTCTGAAAGCTGTTATGAGGTCAAGCTGGGATCCCTCACACCATCTAAACTGGCACTGAAGACCTCCAAAAATCTCCGTTGACTATGATGAAATATAAAGACACTAGATTGACATGTAGAAATCTATACTGCAGACACATGTACTGAGTGTGCTTCATCTGGATCTAACTCTGACCCAAAATGTAACTTTACCATGAGACATTTTCTGAAAACCCGTATATCTACTCACGTTGTCACTCATGTAACTCTGAAATGGGCTTGTTTGGGAAGCTGACCCAGCTTTTTAGCCTGCTTTCTTTACCCCCTTACTTTTTACTGGGATAGTTGGGGGTAGCAATGCATGGTTAGAAGCGGGGTGAGAGGTCAGGATCATGGAAGCTGTGATGGTCCAATCAACCCGTACAGCTGAGCTGATTCAATATCTTGCTGTATTTAAAAGCGGGCTGTGAGACTAACCCAGACATCTTACAGAATTGCATCAAATCTCTTCCAGAGACGCACACATGCTCTCAGATCTAGTTTCTATCTTTCCCCATCTTTGGCTTTGGACTCCTCACTCCTAGGGTTTCATTACGCCTCATCATCGTGCAGGAAGTTTCCAATGTTTTGGATATCAATGAACAATAAAATGGTTTAATAAATATATGCCCATTTATGCATCCTTTTGTCCCACTGTGGAAAGCCAACACTTTTATCCTCTTGTAGTACAAAGTTTATCTGTCATTTCCTCAAACCACTCTTGTTAGTTAAACACACTTAATGCCCAATAGCCATCCTAATTTAAATTTAATTTGAAATTTTTACAGACATGATAGAAGGCCTATGTGAGCCAAAACAATAATAATCTTAACACAAAATATTATTTAAATTATTTGATGAATGAAAGATATTTAGTTCAAGCATGGTTTTGCACTGCATCCCTCCAGAAACTATTTTTTCATATTGACAGTTTCCTTATTCCACTAAATATGATGCTCATTATATTTTGATATTCTTTCTAGTATTCTGTTTAAAGAAGAAACAAATATTTAGCTTAACTTAGTCAAAATAAAATTTAAAAGCTCATAAGTATTGTAATAAATGTTTTTCTACTTTTCTTGAATTATTTTTTTACATAAATATTTATCAAAATTTGTCAAAGTTCAATGATCTATTTAGTATTCCATATTCTACTCTCCAATACACACAGGACGCAAAAAATTAACGTACCTTACAGGATTTTCTGCAGGAATTTCTATTAACACTTATTGTACAATTTTACAAGAGTTAAAAATCATAGCCCCATTTTCTAACATCTAAACTTTTTGCCTACACTGCAGTAAAATAACAATAAACTTTTGTACAAGAATCTGGGAAATTGTCTGGATCATAAGATTTATTTCCTCAGAGTTTTAGAGTTAACTGGAACCATGCCAGTGAGAAAGAACGTGGTTCTCAGAATTAAGGCTGTTCAGGTAACACATCCTTGAATACCCTTCTTGAATCACAACTTTTCTAATGAGATCTACTATTCCAGAGCTGGCAGCTGGTAAACTTGAGAGCTAGCAAGAAGGAAGTTGTAATAAGGCAGGTGTTGGTCTCTTCTCCCAAGTAACTAGCGATAGCACAGGACACAATGGCCTCAAGTTGCTTCAGAGGAGGTTTAGATCAGATGTTAGGAAAAACTTCTTTACTGAAAGAGTGGTCAGGCATTGGAATAGGCTGTCGAAGGAAGTGGTGGAGTCACCATTCTCGGAATGTTTAAAAAATGTGTAGATGTGGCACTTTGGGATATGATTTAACAGGCATGGTGGAGTTGGGTTGACGGTTGGACTTGATGATATTAGAGGACTTTTCCAACCTTAATGATTCTATGATTTTATGATTCTATAATTGAAATTCTATTAGAAGTCCTAGACCAGCTAAGAACATCAGCAAAAGAGGTGAAAAACTTTATGGACAGATGAGAGATTTTATATACAACTGGAACTCAAGAGAGCTAAATTCAAAACTCTTTAAAAACCATCTAATGTCTGCACTGGTACTTGCACTGAGAAAAGAGTAATGATGCTATACTCCCCTCTCTCAACTTTTTCTTTAAACCAGAAGAATTAGAGTGTGTCTTACAAAGTATTTGTTCAATGTCTATAGCAACACCAAGTTTGGCTTTCTTTGAGATTGTAGGCATTAATGACATACAAATAATAATGCAACTGGACCTTTTGTATTGAAGTTTGAATATCAGATACTTAAGTTTTGCATGTACTGTTTTCTTTCACAACAAATCAATGTGCTTGTTTTCAGAGTATCAATGTGTTTATTAAATTTTGTACCCAAATTATTCAAAGACAAAAAAGTGCATTTAAAGTCTTCTTCACAGGAAATGTGTTCATAAATAAGTAGTTTATCATTTGTTTCACTCTTTTTACCCATCGTCTCCTCAGTAATTCTCTGCACATGCCCAGTGTTCCTTCAAGGTACTTACGGCACATTGAAGAAAAGGTCACAGTAGGAAAATCTGAGATGTATGATGAAAAGTTACATTTGAAAACTGGCTTCACAGTGACCTATAGTTTTTGATGGTAGTACAAGGACAACTATTTTTCTAGTTAACAACTTTACAGTTATAGTTGAGAAATCTTGTTAGCTCTCTTTTTCAGGTGCGATATCTTTGTGAAATAAAAGCTGTTTGGGCTAAACCTGTCCTCACTTCTTGTTCTTTCTCACTTCTTTGATTTTCTTGACAATAATTTACTATTAACAGTACATTAAGCTATTAGTAAGTTGCTGTTCTGGTTTAATCCAGCAGCTGGCAAGTAGGACCACACAGCTGCTCGAGCTCCCCTGCCCTGTACCTCAGTGGTACGGGGACAAGAATGGACAAAAATCAAAACTCACGGGCTGAGATAGAGAGAGTTTAATAAGACAACAAAGGAAGGAATTATTATTAATAATAATAATAAAGTATGCAAGACAAGTTATACATAGTACAATTTTTCTCACTGGCTGACTACCTATTGCGCAGCCAGTCCCCAAGCAGTGATCGCAGAACTCGCAGAACTCACAGATTTCATGGAAGTCATGGATTTCATGGAGCTCGCCAAATTAACAGAAAAGGTTTCTGCCCCCCTGGCCAACTCTCATTTATTTACTGAGCATGTTGTCTATGGTATGGAATATTTCCATGGGCCACCTTGGGTTAGCTGCCTAGCTATACTCCCTCCCAGGTTTTGTACACCTGCTCATTAGCCAAACATGTGAAACTGAAGGGACCTAATATATACTTACAAATATCTGAAGGGTGGGTGTCAGGAGGATGGGACCAAGCTCTTTTCAGTAGTGCCCAGCGACAGGACAAGGGGCAATACGCACAAACTGAAGCACAGGAAGTTCCGTCTGAACGTGAAGAAGAATTTCTCCCCTCTGAGGGTGACGGAGCACTGGAACAGGCTGCCCAGGGAGCTTGTGGAGTCTCCTTCTCTGGAGATATTCAAGACCTGCCTGGACAAGGTCCTCTGCAGCCTACTGTAGGTGACCCTGTTTTGACAGGAGGGTTGGACTGGATGATCCTCAGAGGTCCCTTCCAACTCCTACCATTCTGTGATTCTGTGATTTCTTAGTAACAACTAAAAACATTAGTGTATTATCAACGTTCTTGTCATGCTAAATCCAAAACTCAGAAGCTACTGTGAAGAAAATTAACTCTAACCCAGATGAAACCAGGATAGTTGCATATCCTCCCAGTGCTTTTTATTTCCCTTTAACATTTTCCCTAGGCGACTGCAGTTCTACGTTTAGGGCAGCAATGAGCATCAACATGTTACAATGTAATAAGTACTGGTTAGCTTACCACTGTGTCTCTCAGCTCACCTACCAACTTACCCTATCTCATCATTGCTACTTTTATGTGCACCTATTACCATCAATTAGTCACTAGGGGTCCTAATACCTCCTATTAGTCCACTGGTTTAGCAACCAGTTGCTCAAATGTAAGCTCTTAGGTCCATCTTAGACATTCAATAATACCCTGCCTGGCCTCTACCTGCTGCTCCAGAAAGACATAGCTTTTCTATAGAACCTATGTCATATCAGTGACACAGATGTCTCAAATACCCTACCCTCAAAGACCACTAACTGCCTACATATCATCTTCTGATTTACGTACTCCACATCTAGTCAGCCAAGTAATTTCCAGGCTGAACAAACCCGACTCTCCCAGCTTCTCAACCTTTCTTCATGAGGCAAGTGCACCAGGCCCTCCATTACCTTGGTGGCCATCGTCTGAGCTGACTCCAGTTTGTAGATACATCTTCTGTACTGGGGAGATCAAAACCGGGCACATCATTCCACATATTTTCTCTGCTTAGTAGAGAAGAATAATCACTTCCTTCAATATACAGGTGACATTCCTTTTAATATGACCCAGGGTGCCATTAGGCTTCATTGTTGAGAGGATTCACTGTTAACTCATGTTCAATTTGCTGTTCATTATGACACCCAGGCACCTTCCAGCAAGCCTGCTCCCAAATCAGTCAGAAGAAGTTTAGTCTATCCCAGATGCAGAACTTCTCTTTATTGAATTTAAAATGTTTCTCTTGGCCCATTATTCTAGCTTGTTGAGTTCCCTTGGAATGGCTGCCCTCAAGAGTATCACCTGTGCCTCGTAGTAAAGTACAATCTGCAAACTTGATGAGGAGGTCTACATTTTATATCCCACCCAGTCCTTCGTAAGGATATGAAACAAAAGAGTCCAAGTATTCCTGAGGAACTCCACTTGTAACTGACCTTCAGGTAGAGGATGAACCATTAATCACTCCATTTGAATCACAACAATCCAGTCACGTTTTCATCCATCTAGCAGTCCACCTAGTTAGACCATAGCAAACCGGCTTAGATACATAGATGCTTTCACAGATCATGCTAACATCAAGGCAGATGATATCCACTGCTCTCCCTCATACACAATCACAGTTCAGTTTAGTCTTTACCTTGAATCTCACCTCACCTGTCATCTTCTTCACACTACAGGGGTGTGTGTAACAAGTTGTGCATTTACAGAATATCCAAAAAAGCAATGACAGTCAGTTTGAAAATGAGACATTGTTTCAGAGTGGTTATTATTAATATTATTATAATCTGTCCTTTTCAAAATTGATCAATCCATCTATTTCTATATCTGAGCTTTGAGTCAGACTTCAGAACGTACATACTCAAAAGTAACCTTAATACAGGATCAGTTCTTCATAATGCAAACTGTCTAACCCTTGAGGTTCAAAACTGAATTTTAAATGGTGGGCCAAATTAATCTTTAATGTCATTTCACTGATGTCAGTATGCATAACATCAACTATTAATTTGACCTAATTTATTAGGAAGACTTTGGGCAGATTGTAAATGTTATTGAGTTTGCACTTTGTGTAAAAATGCATTATGTGTGATCATGAAGCTGAGTGATTTTTATTTGTGGCCAAAGCCATTTGGTTAAAATCTCCACATTTGTCTTTAAAACAAAAAGGAGAAATATTTAATTCATCATGACTCCATATCAGCAGAGACCTTAAAAATCCGGTTCAAGCTGAAGACATGCTTAAATATTTGACTCTGTTGGAACCATTGATTGTTTGGAGTTTGTATTGTCTAACATTTTTTAAAATTTACTACCAGATTCACAAGTAAAGAAATAATGCTACTCCACAGGTAAAGAAATAATGCTAATCTAAAAAGGGGAAATTCACCAAAATGCAAAGTCCATTCACTTACCTTCTCACAAAAGTGGGTAAATGCTAATTATTCCACCTGGGGGCTGCTTGTAATTTTATTCATGAAAGAGTGCTATAAAAAATAGCCTTCTGTAAAAAAAAAAAAAAGGAAGAAAATATAAGATTCTAATTATATAACCCTGAGTGAATATATGAGAAAGCTTAAATAACAAATAAATGCTGAAATGTTTCAGAGTTCTACAACAACAGCGACATTCAATTTTAGCTCCTGTTCAAAGATATTGACATTGCTTTAGGCAAAAACCTAAAGTATCAGAGAGATAGATATTAAGTATCTTCTGCGGTACCACTGTAGTCTCTGTTCTCTTTTTCTTCACTGATGCACAAGACTATAGCTTCCACTTCCTTCTCTTTCATTAGTCAAAACAGATTACTGCACTGATCCTGTACCACTGAAGAGTTGTGTGCCTCAGTTAAGACTAGCCTTGAGTTTTGGTAAATTAAGAATCCTGTTTCTGAAAGTCTGAACTTTTCTCTAAATTCATGATTATTTAATAACTTCTTTCTTTTTTAGGTCAGTCATGGTTAGTCTTCCCATCCTCAGAACCCTTAACTATTGTGACAGTAGTTGTTCATGGGCTTTGTTAAGTTTTGTGCACTCAAGGATGAAAAAGCTACTATTGTTATGAGATAATATGCGAAACTAGATGCTGCTTCTGCAATTCACTGATAAATTTATACATTGAAGTTTAGGATTTTTATCTGCTACCAAATGAAGTCCTTGATCTACAAAGTCCTATATATTCTTCACAACACTTTCTAGTTGTTGGTGCTGTCTGGATTACATGGTCTTTTTCTGGATTTTCTAATATTTCCCACAAGTTTGTAACTCATTTACCTTCCTGTACTCACTTTTGTTTCTGAGAATATCTAGGATCCACAGGATTCACAGAAGACATAATAAATTGCCGATCTTATTTTAGATATTAAACTATACAGAACAATTTTCAGAGAACAAATTTCTTAAAACACAGTTACCAGAAATTCCAGGACAAGCAGTTCTGCATTCACAGTGGACATCAGTCAGTGGCTTAGCTGAATTTCCAGGATTTAGCGCAGATGAACATCACAGCTCATCACCTCCCATATCATAAAGTTCACACTGCATGTCATAATGCTAAGAAGTTGTAATTACAGAGCTTTTAGACTTACTGATGAAACACACAGCTCTGATAGTTGAAGAGTTGGAGCTCATTTTCATTGCTTGCTGATGAGATGCTCTGTCTTATAGCTCAAAAAAAAAAGTTAGCACTTTCTTCTGATTTTCAGTGAGATAATATCAAGTCACCACTGTCTTGTATCTTTTCAAGTCACAACTATTACATTCTCAGATTTAAGCTGACGTGTCTGTTACTCTGGACAGGAATGGTTATTCAACATCCCCACATTGGTGCAATAGAAAGCTGTAGAAACAGATTAATTTTCTTTGTTCAATATCTATTATTCTTTCAACTACCTTGAAACAGAAACTGTAAACATTTTGATTCATGGCCTGAAAGATTGTCTAGCTTTGTTGCTGCTTCAGAACACATCACTGTGTCTTTAGCTATATGATATTTTGTAGCCCCTTCTAGGAGGTGCTCTTTCATGACTCAAACCAAATACCTGCTCCAAGAAGAAAAATACATTTAAGTATTGATTAACCCAGACTGTCTGTCTGTTGGACTAATGCATCGTCACTTCAATTTTATATTAAAATCAGTAACAGTAAAAGGATAGTATGTATGTACAGCGATAACCCTGGATCTTGAACAGAAATGTAAACTTAAAGCATCTTCACACAGTTACTTGTAGGCCAGAATCAATGACTCAGGCCCTAACTCATCTTGCATTTTAAACTGTCAGACTGGCAGTCCTAATTCTTCTTTCAAAGCCCACTACTGCCTCTAGAACAGCAGTGTGCTAGTATTAGTCTAGAACTCCTTGTACTTTTAGGGTGGATTCACCTAAGGCTACTTTGTTTCAGCTCCCTCCTACCTGGGGCCTTTAGTCTCAGACTGCTTTTCTTTCAATATTTCTCCAGTTTCTTGCTTCCTGGTGATAAAAAAATAATGTCTTTCCTGATTTGTCACTTCATGAGCTGTCTAAGAACTGCTAAGGTTGTGAAAAACCCAGAAGTCTCCACAGAGTTAGAAGACAGAAAATGCTTGAAAATTGTCAGTAATGTCCATATTTGCCCAGACAAAGGCAGCAAAAACTCACATTTTGCTGAATGATGGGATAGGCTTTCTAACAATTTTTTTCCTTACCATCTCTACTTCTGAAAGCAGCTGATTCTGCACCTGAACCTTTGAATTCAGTTTAGCAATTTGTTATCACAGTAATTAGTTCAAAAGCGTCAGTTGGCAAATGCCAGTTCCTCAGCAGGAATAAAATATCATTTATTGGTTACTACTACACAGTTAGCAGTGTTCACAGAGATTTTACATGTCTGTCATCTTTCTCTTCCTGTAGGGAATCAGCGCTAAAAGAAAACTTTGACATGGAATGTCAGTATTTTGTATCGTATCTTAGAAGAGGAAACTAAATTACTGCTACATTGACAATGTCTGATAAATTTTCAGTTCTAAACTAGCTTAGACCCATTTTTCCATGTAACATTTCATTAAGTCTGAGTCCTATGTACAGACAGAAAGAATTAAAAACCAGTTACTTTCCTTTGGTTAAATAGTTCACTGTAATTACTGTTACTGGTACTTCTAAAAGAAGCAGACAGACAACCTAATTTGAACTGAGGGTTTATACCCTTTATTCTTATTTCAGTTAAAACACTAAGATTATACCCTCACAGGCCTGATGCAACCTGATTTGATTGATTTTTTTTTCCTACCTTTCCAAAATTCTAATTTTTTACACAGTCAGTTCCCTTTTTCCCCACACAACATTAAATACCTAGCACAAGACCTGTCAAACACAAAGCATTCAACAGAAACAAATGGCTGCAACTAGCTGCATGCATTATTTTAAGAAGGAAAAGACTGGATACAACTCTTCAACAGCAGGTTTTCATAATCTAGAGCTCTTAGCATTAGAAGCAAATTTACCACATCATAGTAATGCCAGGAAAAACTTTACAAATTATCAATCATGGATCATGGTCTCTGTAATGCCATGTTTTTTTTCCATGTTGTGGAATTTTCAAGTATAGTGTGTTTTGTTTTGTCGATTGGCTTGGTGTTGTTTTGGGGTTTTTTTTTCCAGGTTTAAATAAGTAGGCTTTTATAGGTATGTGACTAAATTTCAGATGCTGACATAGCTGTGGAATATTTACACCCTTTTCTGTATTTACACATAGCTCAGATCCAGTGTAATTCTGTCCCACTTATAACTATCTATCATGTCATAACTGTAGTGCTCCGTGTTCTTGGAATCAGCCTCTTGAGGAGAAATTATAAATTATATGCACATGATTGTGATGCTCATGTTTTCCTTGACACACACCCCAGAATGTTGATTCCTATTATAAGGTAGGTCATACAAAAATTCCCAGTCACAGAGAATGTATTATGATCTTTTTAAGTCGTTCTGCTGATTATCTTCGTTGTTAAGGAGGAGAACAGAAGGATCCTGTTCTGAAACTGCCTAGCTTTAGTATAGCATACCTTGGTTTATGTTTCAATTTCATAGATTAAAAGCTTCTGTCCCTGTCTGCATCTATTTTTTCTGTCTAAATATCAAAATTCTGAACTGCTGACTACAGCATCTTGTCTCTTTTGCATGCAGGCAACCTTTGCCTGCAGCAAATGTTGTTCCCACACTGACTGACTGAATTCATTTGAAGGACTGCAGCTTGCTTGAGGCTCACTTCACAAGTCTTTGGTCACCATAACAGGCAACATGTAATCACACTTTTGGAATTCAAGTCCCAAGCATATGTCACTTCCCTTTGCTTCTCTAATTGATGTGCTACCATAAATGAAGATGTCCACATGATATCTCATGGGTAACCTTTCTGTAATGTCACACTGTTACTGTATTTTCTTATGGAAAGCATATAACTTGTGCTTGACAGATTGTCTTCCTGATTAACAGTACTGAATCCATTAACTTTGTGGTCACTCTCAAACCCTGTACTTAAAAATTTAGATTATCATTACTAATGTGCCTGGAAAAAGTAGCTTGCTCTGATAAAAATGACATATTTTGATGAGAATCATAGAATCATTAAGGTTGGAAAAGACCTCTAAGAACTCCAGGTTTAACCATCCACCCAACACCACTGTGCCTGCTAAACCATGTTTTGAAGTGCCACATCTACATGTTTCTTGAATACCTTCAGGGATGGTGACTGCACCATTTCCCTTGGCAGCCAGTTCCAATGTCTGACCACTCTTTCAGTAAAGAAATTTTTCCTAATATCTAATCAAACCCTCCCCTGAAGCAACTTGAGGCCATTGTGTCCTGTGCTATCGCTACTTACTTGGGAGCAGAGAGCAACACCTGCCTCACTACAACCTCCTTTCAGGTAGCTGTAGAGAGCAATAAGGTCTCCCCTCAGCCTCCTCTTCTCCAGACTAAACAACGCCAGTTCCCTTAGCCGCTCCTCGTAAGACTTGTTCTCTAGACCCTTGACCAGCCTCTTTGCCCTTCTCTGCACGTGCTCCAGTATCTCAATGTCCTGCTTGTACTGAACACAGTATTTGAGGTGCGGCCTCACCAGTGCTGAGTACAGGGGCACGATCACTTCCTGACTCCTGCTGGACACACTATCCCTTATACCAGCCAGGATGCCGTTGGCCTTCTTGGCCACCTGGGCAAACAACTGGCTCATGTTCAACTGGCTGTCAACCAACACCCCCAGAAGATATGATCTTAACAAATAAATTGCCAAAATCTTTCCCTACAGAAAGGAAACTGTTCAAGTAGAAAAAATTTATTTTTTCTGTTGTTAAGCATGCCATAACGGTAGTCACTGGATACAATTTTATGGCCTTAAATTTAAAATACATATTAATGTACAATGCTATTGAGTGTGTAATGTTGCATGACGTCTTTGTTGTTGAAATTACTAGAAGATTGTTCCAAATAAAAGAGAAAAAAGGAACAGCAACAGCAGATGAACACCACACCACCAGAGTAAAGGATCAAAAACTAGACTCTACCAGCCTTTTTATTTCAGTGCCATTTAAATTGGCATTAACAGTTTTTAAAAACATACATCAGGGACAAGAGAATTCTTCAAACGATTCAGATTTTTTAGTAAAGAGGGGTGGTAAAACTGTATGAAAGTTAATGAGTATTTGATGACTATTTCTTCTTTTTATTTCCAGCCTTAAGAGTGCTCTCAGAGCTTACATTTCTTAACAAGTTTTCCACTTTTACAGTAGATCAGCATGGACACTAAGAAAACAACAGCTTTCCAAATATGCTAAATTAGATTAGTAGCTCTTCATTGTTTTAAAAGAATAAGTTGTGTTGTAGTTTAGCCCTGGCCAGCAACAAAAGGACCATGTGATCGCTCTGTTGCCCCTCCCCCCACTGGGATGGGGAGGAGAATGGAAAGAAGAAGGCGAAAGCTCGTGGGTTGGTATAAGGGCAGTTTAACAGAACAGCAAAGGAAGCGAACAGCAACAACAATAATACTGATGAGAAGAATATGCAAAATAAGCAACAGAATACACAGAGCAACTCTCACTGCCCGATGTCCCATGAGTTCCCAAGCCGCGATTAACTTCTCCCCTGGCCAGCTCCCCCACTCAGAACCCAGCACGACGGCACGTGGTATCGAATATCCATTTGGTTGGCCAGTTTGGGTCAGTCCGCTCGGCTGTGTCCCCTCCCGGCTTCTGGTGAAGATTAACCCTGTCCTGGCTGAACCCAGGACAAGTTGAACGTCCATCTCAAAACTCAGTGACAGTTGACAGAAGAGAGTACAGAGTAGTCCACAAGCTCCAGAGAACAGACACTGGAAAAAATTACAAACTCGGGCAACTTGACACAAATATTGAGCAAAATCACGGGAAGGGTGATGCATTCTGCTTATCTCTCTGGAATTAAATATGAGAAGCATTATTAATGACAAGTGCATGGCATCATAGAGAAATAACCTTACCAAATATACTTGGCATTCTTATTTAAGGAAATTATACATTTGATTGACAATAGTATTTCTTATCCAAGGTTTGTTATCTTCCATATGCATGAGGTATTTTGTTTGAGAATGAGGTAGATATGGTATTTAAGACAAGGTCAGACTAGATAATCCAAAAGCTGTTTAAAATTAGTTTTACAGCCTTGAAAGAATGGCAAATCAGTATCACTGGTCCTAGTGTATTTGCTTCTTTTCTTTCCTTATTTTTTTCACCATTTTAGTTGGTAGATGAAAACTATAACACGTTCCTACAAATCTTGCTCTGCTTAGGCCTATTCTTCAACCATCACTGTCTATGCTCAACTTTGTTTTTCCTTGCATTCTTACAATACACTGTTACTGCTTCCCATTCTTTACAGGTCTATGAAACTCAAAAGAACTGATAAAGAAGTTTCAGTATGAAGCTTCAATAGCATAATTTCTAAATTAACTGTACCAGAAATTTGCATAATAATTCTTTTGTCCTATAGATCCTTTATTTGAAGCTATTTCATTATTGAATGTTTGTACTGCAGAGGGCTTCATACAGTTTGGAATAACTATGATCTAGTATTTAGATACTTTATCTCTACAAAGTATACAAATAAAGGACTGTGTAATCTGCTCGTTCTGAACCCTTACTATGTACTAGATACTACTAGATAATATCTAGGAAGCTAAAATTTGGAGCAGAAACCAGTATTTTTGTGCACAACATTCCAGAAAAAGACAATATTTGCATTGTTTTGGAAGTATCTTCTCCCTAAAAGAGAGAAAACATGCATTACAGTAGCTTAATAAACTGATTTTCCTGAGCAAAACATCACCTAAGGTTTCTATTCCTGCAGGAATTTTCTGTTCCTGCAGGAATTTTATTTTTAATAAAACTAAGTGATATTTATCTGAATTTATATCTCCAGTGTAATGTATGTCTTGTTCATTACACATTATACACCATTTCTGAAAAAAATTTTGAGAATTTAAAATTTATATTGGCTGTCTTAGGATTCAGTGCAGCAGAACACTACACAGGACTGTTTAAAAAGCCTAATAGTGGGGAAAAAATAGATTATCACAGAATCACAGAATCACAGAATAGTAGGGGTTGGAAGGGACCTCTGTGGGTCATCTAGTCCAACCACCCTGCCGAAGCAGGGTCACCTACAGCAGGCTGCACAGG
>Ga0065711_1005623_pt1 | contig 42675 bp, 18 predicted proteins | sample Hoacrofraction12_FD_59098 | JGI IMG/M metagenome (GOLD analysis project Ga0065711, IMG submission 59098) | Hoatzin crop microbial communities from Cojedes, Venezuela - Epithelial fraction 12 v2 (version 2) | ecosystem: Host-associated > Birds > Digestive system > Esophagus > Crop | place...
CATGGGATTCCTCCAAGTAGGTCCTTGAAGAGGCCAAAGTTAGCTCTCCTGAAGTCCAAGGTTTTGATCCTACTTATTGCCCTGCTTCCTCCACACAGGATCCTGAACTCCACCATTTCATGGTCACTGCAGCCAAGGCTGCCCCCAACCTTCACATCCTCCATCAGTCCCTCTTTGTTCATCAGTACAAGGTCCAGCAGAATGCCTCTCCTCGTTGGCTCCTCCACCACTTGCATCAGAAAGTTTTCATTGATGCTCTGCAGAAACATCCAGGACTGTGAGTGCATGTCCTCTTGTGCTGAGGGCTCCAGAGCTGGATGCAGGACTTCAGGTGGGATCCCACCGGAGCAAGTTAGATTGTCAGAATCACCTCCCTCTATCTGCTGGCCACGCTTCTCTTGTTGCAGCCGAGGATACGGTTGACCTTCTGGGCTGCGAGTGCACACTGTCAGCAGGTCCAGCTTTTCATCCATCAGTACCCCGAAGTCCTTCTTGGCAGGGCGGCCCCCTATCCCTTCATCCTAAAGCCTGTATTGATACCGAGGGTTGCCCCAACCCAGGTTCAGGACTTTGAGCTTGACCTTGTTGAACTTCATGAGGTTCATGTAGGCCCACTTCTCAAGCTTCTCCAGGTATGTCAGTAGTACTCCGATTTAAGAAATAGTGTAGCGCAAAAGTCCAATACTACCTGGCAGTCATAGCAATCCTTTAGCCTTTAGTCCTACCCATACCTGTATGGAATCTAAAGTACGTCTTAAAATTAATGTCCAAATACATTTGACAGGGAATCTATAGTAGATGATAGTGTTGCATGTTAGACCTGATAGGCAGCTCAGACTCACACAGCCACTTGCTCACTCCGCACTGGCAGAATGGGGGAGAGAACAAGAATGGTAAAAATTAGAAAACTTGTGGGCTGAGGTAAAGACAGCTTAATAGGTAAAGCAAAGCTGTACATGCAAATAAAACAAAACCAGTAATTCATTCATAACTTCCCATCAGTAGGAAAATGTATAGCCATTTCCAGGAAAGCAGGGCTTCATTATATGCAGTAACAGTTACTTGGGAAGCCAAACGCCATAGCTCTGAGTGTCTTCCCTTCCTGCTTCTTTCCTCCAGCTTTTATTGCTGAGTGTGATGCCATATGGTATGGAATACCCCTTTGGTCAGTTGAGGTCAGCTGTCCCAGCTGTGTCCCCTCCCAGCGGTTTGTGGACCACCAGCCTACTCACTGGCAGGGCAGCACAAGCAGGCCTTCATGATGTGTAAGCACTCTTTAGCAATATCTACATCAGTGTGTTATCAACACTGTTTTGGTCACATAGCACCATACAAGCTGCTACAAGGAACATTAAATCATCCTAGCCAAGACCAGTACATAGAAGAATGAATTCCTCTTCATTGTTAAATGAATTTCTAGTGAATAAAGATTAAAATATTAGCTTCCCAAAATTCTTAACAGGCTGGCAATAAATTTTAAAACTTAAAGAATTTATAAACTAGGTCAAAATTTTTCAAAAGTTTCTAAATGTTAAAAAATCACATTAGATTTTTTTTACAGCAAACTTTTTTCTCAAATGAAAATTAAAGAAACAGTCAACAACAAGTGTTTTTTCTAATGGCATCAGTTATTCATTTGCCATCTTTCATGACATGAAGTAAGAAATTAAATAAAATAGGAAAAATATGAGTCATGCTTTGTTTGTCTAGATGCCTTTCCTGAAGTTACAGCCATCTGCAAAGTTTATTTGCTACATTACACAAATGAGAGATTTTTTTATCCCAGGGCTAAACCCATTTTTAGTTTAATTCAAGAACATGTAGAGTTTGTCCTCTGTAACGACTTCTACAACTATTCTCCTTTTACTCTGACTTTGCCTCAGGCCCATGAATTTTTAAGCCACAAAATACAAACAGGTATGCTTTATTTGATCACCATGAGAACTAAGTTCAAAATTGGAATACGCATTTCATTAAAACATACCACAGACATACAGGGAAAAATCTTAGCATTCATCATAATCCAGTATATGTGTCATGGTCAACTATGGCAGGATGTATCTTACCTAATATTGCTAAAAGTTTATCTGGGTTTAATAGATGTAGACAAATTCACTGCAGAAAAATCCTTCAAAGACTTTGAAATACAAGGGACTCCGCCTCATGACTCAGTAAGTTACAAGGCTTAACCAAATGCTAGAAGACTAGTTAGGGGAAGTATCTCTATATATTTATTCTATGCTCACTTTCTCCCCCTTTAATATAGAGGAGAGAAAGTGAGAAAAAATGCATACTGTACGTTGCAGTATCAGAATATATTTTCTCTATACTTATATCTTTATATTCCTCTTGCATATTTTATAGTCATTGCTGTAGATAGGCGGCAAGCCTAGACAGGCCTTTATTCTCATCCAGTATGGAGTCATTGTCCTATGTTCTTATATTCTTAACCTCATTTACCTACAAGGAAAATCTGTGTCAGAGCTGCAGGGAGCCTATGAGCTTTTTGAGGTGAGTAGATCCAGGCAATTTTAAAACGTGATTCATCTGACCTGTTGAATAACACCTCTGTATCCAGAAAATGTAGGACATATTACCTACAGGTCCCAGCTGATAGTATGAATTATCTTTTATGTTTGTGCTCTATGATTATGTCTGTATCAAACCTTTTTATCCTCAGTAGTGTTGTGCTGCCAGCCAAAATATAACAAGCAGCTGGAATTTATTTTTGTGTGACACAACTTTTTCAATAAGTTTCTCTGCTGATTGATTTATTACTAGTATAGTAGGAAATGAGGCATTTATGCTCTGTCACCAAACAAATTGACTGGTCTTGATTAAACTTTTTATAAAAAATGCCAAAATTTATTGCTGGAACCTAATTGTCTCAGAATTTCCAGCATCATTAACCAGTCTATGATTGGCTCTGTTCAGAAGACCTATGATTTCAGTCTGTTTTGGCTTCATAAATAGCAAGATAAGACAGTTATGCTGTATCTCAGGGTAGGTCTATTCCATGTTAATGAGTAGATCTGGATCTTGAATATACTTAACATGATGCATGGTTTATATGAGCATTCTGGCAAAAAGTAAATTCCTGTAAATGTTTTGTTCAGAAAGATGTGTAACAGCTGTTGTGTGCATGTGTATCAGTCACTACATTTGCAAGTGTCCTCCTTCTGACCACGTTAAACTCTAGAAGTAACTCGCATGTGGGATTTCACAACATGATTGGGTTTTCTCACACTGAAGGAAGAATGCTCAAAAGACAAGGTGAAAAAGGACCATACGGTAATGCCCAAAGATAGAACAATGATTGGATAATGATCTGAACTTTCCTCTTCTACAAAATATAGTTAAAAAATCTGAACTCAGGAAATTCAAGAAAATTTTAAAAAGATTTTATTCTACAGAACAGACAAATATCAAAGCCTCCTACCCAAGTTCTAAGTATGAGAACAATCTCAGAATAGCTATCCAACAAATACTGATGAGGGCAATTGGTAACACTGAGTTCTAAAACCAGTAACACAGAATCCAGAATAAGGCAGTCAGCGATCCAAGTCATTAGATATTAATTACATCATAATACATACAATATATTTACACCGTGATAATCCTTCTGCACTACAACTGGGTATTCAAACAAAACATTAATTCTTAATCTATGTCCAAATCTGTTGCAAAATGAGCTTTTTGTACATTTTGAGAAGGAAATAAAGGTAGAAAGTGAGCGTGATGTAGGTTAGCCATCACCACACTGGCAATAAATTTCATGGTATACAATTACATTTTTCAATCTGTACGTTCTGCCAAAATATGCTGTTTGAAGGGCCATTCTTCTCCATCTCTTAATAATGTACCCCTTCCAGAGAAAACAAAATCCATGAGGTGTGTGGACACAGTAATCCAGATGTGTTCTCACAAATATTGATCAGAGAGGAAGAATAGTTTCCTTCAATGTGCTGGCTGCACTCTTGCTCATTTGACCCGAAGGCTGTTGCCTTTTTGTGCACCAGGACCCCAAAGTCTTTTCCTGCAAAACTACTTTCTGGCGAGTCAGGCTGCAGCCTGTACTGGTGCATGGGATTTTTTTTCCTGAAAGGCACGATTTGGCATTTCATTTCTCTGAACTTCATGAGCCTTCAGTCAGCCTATTTCTCCAGTCTGCTGAGGTCTGTGAATAGTAGCCCTGCTCTCCAGCTTATTGACTGCTCCCTTAATTTAATATCATCATCTGCAAATTTACTGTGAGTGCTTTCCATCCCATCTATCAGGTCATTAATAAATGTACTAAATTCATATTGGCTCCAATCGGCTCTTCACTGACTAATGACAGGCTGCCAGCCATGCTTTCTACTGTTGATCAAAAGCCACTGAGACTGGTGGTCCAGCCAAGTTTACACCTACATTATAATCCACCAATTCAAATCATTACAAATGTTGCTGCAAAAGTACCATTTCAGTAGAACGAGTAGCCTTCAAGAAGTCTAGCCAAAATTCAGCTTATTTGAGAACCAATTATGAAAAACTAGAAAAAGGATTTTATTTCGTAGTCAGAGGCTTTATTTACAATGACTAAACAGGGATTCCAGACAACTAGCTTAGGTTATAGATCTTCAAAATGGCAAAACTGAAGTGAGATGAAGATGTCCTCGCTAAAGAAGCTTCCATTTCAAAACTATAGAGAATGACTGACCTAGCAATCCTTGAGAAACAGATGCAAGCATCTGCAAAAAATACGGAACAAAAGGAACATAAAAAAGAAACCATTCCTAAATTTCTGCATTGGTGCCCCCAGTGTCAGGATATCTCTGAGTCTTGTTTTCTACATTTGGCAGTACTGTGGTTGTTGCATTAGCAGATACTTCTAGACAAACATACTTCTATTTTGTGACTATTTGGCAGGAAACCTTTCTCCCTCTCTCATCAAGCATGCAGCAACTGTGTACCAGGCTATTTGATCAATCTGGCCAAAACCCACAAAATCTGGCCCTCAAGAGCTCTTTCCTTGACAGCAGGCAGCATCACAAAATCATCATTTTTCTTTCTGAGTATTGGTAGAAAATAAGACATTAATTATTTTATAACTTGTTTGCACTTTTATAAAGAAGTAATTGATTTATTTTATTTTTTCACATACAGTTATTTTCAAGCAATGGGTTATTTATGTAACTTTTACCACTCATTTAACAAGCCTTTAAGCATAAGCGTAAGAGGTGCATAAACAGAATAATCTTTAGGTCTACAATAGTTCAAATTAAATAAATAATTTTTGGTACTTGGTCTGTCATCAATCACAATATTGTGTTGATTAGTCAAATAATATTAGGTCTTTAATAGTTTTTTCATTTCCCAATGAAGAAGAGTCTAAGCTGGTCTTGTTGGGAATGTGTGTGTAACAGATATGATGACTAACCCATTCATTACAAATGAAGAAATATAAATGAATGGTAGTCCATACCACATATTTTTACAGACAAGTGTTAAAAACCTACATCAAACTATCTAAGAAACAACTGTACTGTAATCCTGGATCCTCAGTTATTCCTCAGTGTGCTTATCAAGGATACATGGACTAAGGTTACATTGGATGGAAATTTTCCATATTCCTTTAGCATATATTTTATACTTGTATTCCATTTTATAGTCTTGGTTTAGTTTTCCTCAGTTTGGACTTGACTTCTCTGCAGAAGTTGTTCTTACAGACTATCTGTGCAAATACGGTGACTTCTGCTGCCAGAAAGGTGTTCCAAGACACCTTTTTCCTTAACTCTTAGGTAATTTCTAGTAATATAAGATGACATAAACAGGCCTACAGGAAGAAGAGTTGGAGGTATATTAATGTAGAAGGTAGAGAATAAGAAATAGCTGAAGAACTGCAACAAATTAGCAGTTCTACTCCTACAAATTAGCAAACGATATTCAGTCTGGAAAAATTCAGCAGAGGTTCTATCTTAATAAAAATCATCAGGTATACCCTCTATCACAATATGGAAGCAACAAATACATATCTGTCTTTGTTCAGTTCATCTTCCCAGACTGTGAGGAAGCCAGACCCAAAGTCAGCTATTATTATAGAAACAGAATTGATAACACTTAATTATTGTGCAAAGTCTGCTGGACTGTACAAATGAGGGAAAATCACTTCCTTCAAAAAAGTGATGATATCACTCTGGACCCACAGTGCCACGAAGAAGTTCCATGAGTTGCATTTTCTGGACCCAAACCTAAATTTTATGCACCGTATGAGTGGCACTTGCATGATTAGAATATGAGATTTCACTATCCTGAATAAACTGCCTTCTTCCCATCAAAATATACGTCTGTCATACAGTGAGAGCCTCAGACTTCTGTAGAACAAGGAATGGACAAGCCACAAGGCATTTTCTTCCTATACAGAACTGCTGCAGAGCAGTGCATCAGCAATTGCAGAATTTCTTTGATAGATTTCCAGCTAATATTCCCCAAGTATTCTGCATTCCAAGAGAATACTAGTGAAAATATGACAAAATTATGAGCCTAAGGGATATGTGAGTGTCCATTCAGACATGAAATGTAGATATGAGCTTTCTACACAGTATTTCAGTCTACTGTCTGTGCACTTCCTTAGCAGCTACCTTGCTACTAAGCTTTTCTTCTGTAAAATTGGTTCTCCTTTACTCCAGAGAAATTCTGCTGGTACTACAGACTTTAGAGCTTAAAGATCTTTATAGGCAGAAAACTTGTTTTACTATTGGGTGAAAATTGGGAGTTCATGTGTAGTTTGAGGTTGGAAGGTAAAGAAACATGAAAGTGAGGCCCCTTCCCCTTGACAGCTGAATTCCAACAGCACTTGGAAGAGGGAGATAAGATTAAAACCTCCACCATTCATAAAATGTTCCATTTAGCTGACATAGTCCTTATCTTTTGGGTTTATGAGACAAACTTCTCTAACACAAACTGTAATTATAGGAAGTATTTCAGGAAATTGTTACATTATGAAAGAACTTTTTGTAATAATGTCAATAATAAATACTGTAGACATCAGCAGGTTTAATTCTTCTAAGGATTCCATACTTGCCCTGGTCATTGGCTGATGTCCAAGGGGAGAAAATATTTGTTTGTAAAGGTGATTGATTATTTTTGATAACACTTTGGCAATACTTTTTAAATTTATTATAGTAAATCTATTCCTCCTCCACCACAAAAGCCGTTCTTCAGCTATTTCTCATTCTCTACCTTCTACATTAATATACCTCCAACTCTTCTTCCTGTAGGCCTGTTTATGTCATCTTATATTACTAGAAATTACCTAAGAGTTAAGGAAAAAGTCACCTAGTCCGTGTTCATTTTTGTCATTTATAATCCCTAATGAATATATTGAAAGTCAAATATTTTTCATTTTACTTATTTCACTCAAAATCAACAGGAATTTTTATAGAAATAGTATAGCTAATTTTTTTACCAACATATGCCACCTAGTTACTTCAGTATCAGTCACATATTTTTTCATGTTAATAACTAAGTTTTTGTTATTTTATTTTTCTTCATCCGTAGAACTGTAAGATATAGTTAACATTTGCTAGGCTAATAATAATAATAGTAACAAAAATAACAACAATAACACTTGTAAGACACATGCCCTGTTCTTTGCCTAGTGTAGTAGATCCCTCACTTCAATGAGAGCAGGTTTCTCCGTGGTGTCCAGGTCTGGCATTTAAGCTCATGATACAGTAACACTACAGAAGATTACATCTGAGGACATGCCCACTGTGTAGCTGTGATTGTCTCAGCCCTCCTTTCCCAGGTAGTGGTACAGAACATTCCTACATATGCAGGCAGTCCCTGTTGCAGTCTGCCCTTTTGGTCTGTTTTGTGAGTGCCATGAGGAACAATTGGAGGAATCAGAGAGTCACAGAATGTTCGGGGTTGGAAGGGACCTCTGGGGATCATTGAGTTCAACCCCTTCCCAAAGCAGGGTCACCTACAGCAGGCTGTAGAGGACCTTGTCCAGGCGGGTCTTGAATATCTCCAGAGAAGGAGACTCCACAGCCTTCCTGGGCAGCCTGTTCCAGGGCTCCGTCATCCTCAGAGGGAAGAAGTTCTTCCTCATGTTCAGATGGAACTTCCTGTGCTTCAGTTTGTGCCCGTTGCCCCTTGTCCTGTCGCTGGACACCACTGAAAAGAGCTTGGCCCCATCCTCCTGACACCCACCCTTCAGGTATTTGTAAGCATTTATAAGGTCCCCTTGCAGCCTTCTCTTCTTCAGGCTGAAGAAGCCCAGCCCCCTCAGCCTTAACACCTGAATTATCTCAAATGTTCTTGGATTATGTGTTTAAGAGTAAAATCACTCACGTAAAAGTCCTCCTTCCACAGCTATGCAACATCGCCATTAGTGAACTAGGAGTACTTTATCCCAGATTGCAGAAACAGATATCTAGACAGATAATTTTATAGAGAAATTCTTAACCAATAGTAAGAGAAATCCAAGAGTTTTTAATTGCTGTTAGTGTGCATTTCTTGTTACCAAATTATTTCTAGCTTTCTGCATGTTTCATTAAATGTAAAATTAGATAGAGCTTTACTATCAAATCAGAATGCAGGCAGTGTAATGATTTGTGCATGCTGATTGTACATGGATCAGGAGATTTCAAGTTCATAATTTTGGAGATCTTGATACAAAGAAGTCATAATAAATATCTGGATGGAAAACCTGGTAAAACTGAGCACAAAGCTAATAAACAAAGGCAGTGCATTACCAGCAACATGTGAGTGAATACTGAAAAGCTAAAACAAAATTGTGAGTGTTCCCTTTTCTTTCCCTTCGCTTTTCAAGCCTTCTCTGTACTCTAAAAAGTGGATAAACTCTACAAACCAAAAACCAGCACAACTGCCAAAGTTATTCAGAAATTTCGTTAATTAAGGTTTCTTTCGTAACCTCCTCTGGGTTTCTTTGCTGACTGATTCATTTTCATTACATGCATTCTGTTCTCTCCAGCTGCTTCACACAGTAGTTTTCACAGACTTATTTAACATTGCTGAGGTTTCCTTACGTTGTGCTGACAAGTGCTTTAGAGCACTGTGGCTAGAGGCTGGTGTTCAAAATTTGCCACAAGCTTGTACCAAGTTTTGATCAGCAATACAGTCAGATTTGCTTAGAATTTCCTCACCCTCAAAAAAACCTGATCTTTTCAGAACAATTGTGGATAATGTGATCACCTTTGTTCTTAGAGTATAAGAAATGCTTTCGACTGTTTTATTTCCTAATATATTTTGAGGTTTTTTTGTCTGCAAAATAATTCTCTGAAAAAAAGTCCTTTAATTCTCTGAAAAATAACAGTATCTGCAAGGTAAGTTCATAGCCTTGTAAAGGAGATGTTAATGTTTAAATAATAATTTTTTAAAATATATTAAAAACATTAGTTCCACATACCCTGCTTAATAAAAAAGGTCCATTTCTTCTACACCACTTACTAGTTTACTGACATTACTGAGCTCTTTGAAAAAAAGGTATTTGTTAGCAGCAGTGGCAAAAATGAGTAAAAACTAACTGTATGTTGAAGTCCCAACTTCTTATTCCAAACAGTGGAGTGTGCACGTGTCAATAGCTTTTGCCAGAGGCTCACACATGCAAAGACCTGTCCTGAGTCCATGCACTGAAGCAGCTAGCCACTTCTAGCCACTGTTTATGTAGATAGCTACTTACTAAAAACGGAAACTCAGAGTCTGTTTTAAACTAACAGAGCCAGGAGCTAAAACCTCAGTCAGTTCTTAATCCAAGCAGCTAGGAAGCAAACAACATACTGAATGGAGCCATTAAGTACAGATAGGATGTTTATGTAGCAATATACAGTGATGGTAATGCTTGTGTATGATGTATGTAAAGAAAGGTTTTTATAACTTGTTTTTGCAATGAGTTGTGTACTTTGAGGAGTCACTGCCATAAAGGAAGATGAGTAACTCACCAGCCCTCTTGTACTGCTAGTTGAAGTTAAGTAGCATTTATGATACATTCAGCATGTTTGAAATGAGTAGATGTGAATTTCCTTTTCTTGAAATTAAAGTATGTATATAGTACAAGTATAACCACAATATAGTCTGCTTTCACTTATTTTACAAGCCTTTTTGAATATTCTGATACCTGTGCATGAAAGAGCGTGAGGCAATTAATCTTATGAGTTGAGAAGTAAAAGTTGTTGATGGCTAAGATAGGGAGATTGGGTGGGAGGATACACAATGCACTACTCAGGCAAGAGGGAGTTCGGCAATGACCTTTTTTAACTACATTGTGTCTGAAAGGAATTGTGATGTCATGACCAGGCCAGAGGATAATCTTGAAGCAGCTGAAAAATATCCATAAAAAAAGCTGTGGCCTGAAAACTTTCTTTATCAGGAACACTAGACGACACAGGAAAATCACCAGAGTGTGACTATTTTGACTAAGTAATTGCACTTTTTGCAACAAATTCATGAAAACCCTAACTAATTTTCATGTTCCCATATATACTTCAGTACAGGCGGTTACTACAATGGCAAAAAATGTTCAGGCTGCTCCTTCAGATGAGGAAAACTGTGTAAGGAGAAAACTGATCACACACGACTCTATTTTCTGCTGATATGTCAGCATTATTTCATATTAGTCCTTAACATCTTCCAATGATAATGATTCCTTTTTAAGACTGAGTCTGTAATGATTTTTAATGTAGTCTACCCCCGGATAACACTTTTCTTCATGTAACTGTTTCTCCTTGTACTGAAGATTTCCACAGGGATAATGAGTTATGATCTGCAACCCTATTATGAGTCTCTTTTGGCTTATTCACCCTACAAACCGATATTTTGACTTACGTGATAACGCCAGTGCTGGTTTTGGCCAGAATTCATTTTCTTCATAGCAACTAGTATGGGGCTATGCTTTGGATTTGTGCAGAAAACAGTGTTAATGATACAGGGATGTTTTAGTTATTGCTGAGCAGTGCTTACACAGAGTCAAGGCCTTTTCTGCTTCTTACCAGCAAGTGGGCTGGTGGTGTACAAGACTTTGGGAGGGAACACAGCCACAACAGCTGACCCCAACTGACAAAAGGGATATTCCATACCATATGACATCACGCTCAGCAATAGAAACCTGTAGAAAGAAGAAGGAAGGGGGATATTCACAGTGATGACGTTTGTCTTCCCAACTAACCCTTATGTGTGATTGAGTCCTGCTTTGCTGGACATGGCTGAACACCTGCCTGTTGATGGGAAGCAGTGAATTAATCCTTTGTTTTGCTTTTCTTGCATGCGTGACTTATGCTTTACCTATTAAACTGTCTTTATCTCAACCCAGGAGTTCTCTTAGTCTTACCCTTCCAATTCTCTCCCCCATCCCACTGTGGGGGAGTGAGTGAGTGGCAGTGTGGTGCTTAGCTGCCAGATGGATTTAAACCACAACACCCCAGTGTGATCACATTCCCATTTCATATCACACAACATACCCAAGGTGTAGGAGCTGCACTTATACTGATCAGAAGTGCATGTGGCTCAGTAGCCACACATTGGACACATCAGGAATATGGGACAGAGACTGCTGCTGTCCTTCTGACATGGGTTACTATAAGGAGCATAGAGCTGTCATACCCTTAAATCAAGCATGTAATATTACACCTTTACACCTACTTGCAGTTTTTGTAACATTCATGATACCACCTATGTCTTGTACAGCTGTCTTGCTAGAGTGATTACTCAGCTTAAAAATAGGTTAAATAGGTAGATTCCTTAAAAATAGATTAGATGGAATAAAATAGATAAATGACTGTTCAGCTTCCAGCAAAACAGTGCATAAGTTCCATCAAATGTGGGATGCTTAAGTTGTTATAAGCTTTCATTTGAGAAAAAAGACACTCTGATGTGCTCGCAAGACCATAAAATGTTTTAACTACATATGTGTGAATGATTTATAAAAACAGCCAGACAATCAAAGTTTTGGTTTTCAGATGTTTTTCTTACAATACCACACATCTCGCCCCTTTCTATTTCTTCTTTTTTTCCCAGACAGTAAGAAACTTTGCTATTGTATCTATTCTAATAATTTACAGGTCCTATTTGGTAAATTCAGATGCATCTGAAGTGGTCAGATGGCTCCATTGACTTCTCTCCTTGTGCAGGTTACCAAGGTGATGTGACTATTTCCAATAAGAGCAAAAATATTAAGGAAGACAGTACATACCTTCAGTGTGATCCTATCCCTAATACTATTATTACTGAGTCCAATTTGCATTTTAAACTATTTCTGGCTTCACTGTCACTGGCTATATTATCATAATTCCTCTTTCAAAGTCCCCCTACACTTCAAGAATATGCACTGCAGACTAATAAGAGAATTGACATGTGGCTCAGTGGCAAATTGCAGATAATTGTCCCAGCAAGACGCCAGGCTAGTTGCAAGGCCTAAAAGTAAAGAGCAGGCCTTCCTAGGCAGATCCATAAATGGATGTCCTTTGCTGTTATCTAACAGAGGACAGGGAGAAATTAAAGGCTCTGTCTATACTAGCAAACGAAACAGAGCCTTGGTACAGGCTTAAGGACAGAAATGTGGTCATCCATGCTGCTAACACTCTGGCAGACTGTTAGTTGCAAATTATTGGAGATATGGAGAATAAGAGAGCCTAAGGAAGCAATAATATGTGTTTCCTTTATTCTCATACTCATGATGTGCTACAGACAGAACAGAGAACAAGAAAGTTGACCTGATTGATCTAGTTTGGTATGAACGAGTACAGGGGTTGTTAAGGTCTTACACAGACCTTAACCTTACTCTATTTGAGAAAGGGATTGTCAAGTACAGTATGGTTGTTTTCGTCCTTCCCTTCAATGAATCTTTTTCGTTTAAGCCACATCATTCATCTTTTCAAGACACAAGAACAGTTCATCTGGTTTGCCTTCATTTTATTTAACTCCTGCAGATTTTTGGACAGTGGAGGAGAGCTTGTGCTAATACCTTTAATGATGACTTCTACAAATTAAGCTTGAGAGTGCTGCTGTTGCCGCTCAGGCTCTAACAGAAGGTTGCATCCAACTGCATCATGATGCAGGGGTGTTCAGAGACTAGATACTCTATTCCCACACCACATGAAACAATGGCAATCAAAAGAAATCCAGCCTGAGTGAACACAAAACAAGGTTCAGTGTCATGGTTTAACCCAGCAGCTGGCAACTAAGCACTAGACAGCCGCTTGTTCACTTCTCCCTTCCCCCCCCCAGCAGAATGAGGAGGAGAAATGGGCAAAAGGTAAAATTCATGGGTTGAGATAAAGACAGTTTAATAGAGACAACAAAGGAAATACTAATAACAACAACAATAATAATAATAATAATAATGATTATACAAAATAAACTATACAAAACACAATTTCCTCACCATCTGATGACTGATTTGCAGCCAGTCCCTGAGCAGCAATCTTGAAACCCGGAAATCACAGATTTCGCAAATTTCACAAAACTCACAAAAAAAAAAAAAAAACAACTCATGGAAAAGTTTGAACTCCTGGACAAGAGAGGAGGATCTGAACTCAAGGAAAGCAGAAAGATTTCTGCCCCCTGGACAATCCCCATTTATAAGCTGAACATGGCATCTGTGGTGTGGAATATTTCCTTTGGTCGGCTTGGGTTAACTGCCTGGCTGTGCTCCCTCCCAGCTGTTGTACACTTGCTCATTAGCTGAATACGGGACTAGTGAAAGTCCTTGATTTTTTAGCAACAACTAAAATCATCAGTGTTATCAATATTCTTCTCATACTAAATCCAAAATACAGCAACTACTGAGAGGAAAATTAAACCCAGATGAAAAAATTAAATATCCCCACAAAATAAAAATAAATAATAAAATAAACAAATAAAAAATAGAATAGAATAGAATAGAATAGAATAGAATAGAATAGAATAGAATAGAATAGAATAGAATAGAATAGAATAGAATAGAAATAGTAATAATTAAATAATCCCAGAAGAAACTAGCACAACATGAAAAAGCTCACCATGCAGAAGTAAGCTTTAGTGTGGGAGGATTCGGCATCTCCAGTTCTTCAGCGTACAAAAGAGAAGGTAAACGAATGCCTTAATCACTGTATGCGGGTACTTGATGGAGGAGATATCTGGCAAAGGTAGTCCACAATCAGGTAGCATTCATTTTTAATTTGGACAAAATGGCCCAAAATATTACGCAGTTTTCTAGCTGGAATATTAAGCATTGAACAGTTTGGGATTTCGGGAGGTTTTCTAGGCAGTGAGGGAGACATCATCAGCACTTCATTTTTTGTTGGACTGCAGAGTGGTACAGCCTGCATTAATGTTAACATGTCTTTAGAAATTATGGATATTGTGACAAAAGACTGAAACCAACATGGTTTTTATAGTTTTCTATAAGTCAGGACTTTTTTATTCCTTTTTTCCTTTTTTTTTTCCTAATAAAGTACAGTTGTCCAAAAGCTTTCTATCTTTGTTTTGCCTTTGCATTGTTGAGCAAGTTGGATGATGTTCCTACCTTTCATATGTCTGTCTTTGCCTGGAGCTGAAAGACTAGGAAGGGTGGACCCTGTTCTGCAGTGGAAGAATATTTGTTCCAGATGACTGGTTAAAGAATCTTTCTTTCAGGTTCAAAGCCGTTACCTGCATTAGGATAACAAAGAAACTGGTGTTCTATTCAGTTTGGTAGGATAGGATTTTTAAACTACTGAATCCTGGGGAAAGTGCAATCATCTTGAAGTATCTCACCAGAAACCAGGGAAATCTGTGCCTCACTCGCAGTTTGCTGTGGCTCAGCTGTTCACTGTTTTGAAGATCAGAACACTTCAGTCTAACCAAACTCCTTTGACTTCCTATAGGAGTATCTGACCTGAAATTAATGTACTGAATACACATAGTCAGAAATTATCTAAAGGTGTTCCCTGATCTAAAGTTCTAGAAACTTGTTAAATTAATGGCCCCCTCACTTGCGTATTCAAGAGGAAACCAGGCAGACTATTGAAGTTTTACTCAACTATAATAAAAATCTGTGCAAAAGTAACTGATTTAAATTTTACTTTTTTCCACTCTTGAGTCTTTTCCATTCCTATAAATGAGCTCCAAAACCAAAATATATTTGAAAAGTGACTAGAGTTCAGGCTACTTTGGTCCTGAGAGCAATCAACAAAATAAAAAGAAAATTCAGCACATCCAGCACAGTCGGAGGAAATATAAACCTACATTTCACAGAAAAAATGTGAAAAAATTATAGTAAACCCTTAAAGAAAAAAGCATCTATTCCAAAACTGATATCCCCTATATTTCATTAATAAATTTGAACATAATGTATTTGTAAAAAAAAAAGAAAGCACGACAAGCAAGTGATCTGCTTATTTGATATCTGTCTAAAATGTAATATCCTAGGTTTATTCCAATCTTATTATGAAACTCCTTATTTAAGGCAGTTTGCTATAAAAATAAGAAGATATTGCTTACATCATTTAAAATCAAGAAATACAGAGTAGCTGTAATATTAGTGTATTTGGTGTATTTGCAACCCATGTTGTATACTTAACTTTGTCTGAAGACAGGTGTACATGGTAACCAGCTCTGCCTTCACTTCAGTGCTTCATCAGGGGCTCTTTGTGAACAGCTGGTGTACAGACCTATTGATGACAGAGCAGAAGGAGGCAGACATCTGCTGCGTTGCATGAGCAGAGATATCTTGCTCTTACCTCTATCAGTATTCTTACCACTGCAAGGAGCAGAGATTTCTGTAACCATATGCCCATAGTTTTGGTCTGCAACAAAACGCTCGATCTTCTACTTCCAACATTTATTGAAAACTTGAACTTGCAGCTCCGCTCAAACTTCTCTAATATCAGATTTATTCCCACCCAGAATACTAAGGTGCAGAAAAGTACTGAGAAAGTCTAGCATCACAACATATCATAAAATAGGCAAAATCTTCATCCCTCAGTTTGTTGACCTGACGTTACTCCTCAAGACAACGCTTTTTAAAGTGATGAAAAGTAGATAATGTTCAGGATGAATTTAGAGAAACCATAAGGAAAGATACTGAAGCAGGTTGCTATTGGTTCAATATGCCTAAGTTTTTGCTGCCCCATTTTATATCTCTTTTCAGTGCAGATCTATGTCTAGGGCAGACCACAGGAAGGAGAAACTGTGTTAATTTTACCCTTTAGGTGCTACAAATTTGTCTATTTGGACTTTATTCGTGCACCATAAATACCTATTACATTTAGCATTGCTTATCCCTTATTTCCTTCAGAACTGTGATAAACATGGTCTTGATGTGAATCTACTTTGTTTTACCTTTTCTTTCTTCTGTTATGTTCACTTTAAGGTGCAAAATATGTGAAATGTCAGAAATTATAGCAGGAGTAGCATATGTCAAAGATCCCTTGCTAAGCAATTATACAGTGTACATATCATAGAAAATCACCTATCAAAGATAAGCAAAGGAATTGATGTTATTAAAAGTTGATTTCTACAAAGTCCCTGGAAAATTATATCACTAAACAGGCAGTTTAATGAATTTAAAGAAATTACGCTAAGCTGACATATTCTCTTTACTAAAGGGATTTACTCTGTTATGAGTCTCAGTGCAAATGTTGGAGACAAACTAAAGCACTTGAATGAAGGGTGATTCTTACAAAAATGCTAGGTTGTGCTACTAATATAAGGTGTACAGTTTCATGCAGAAACATATTCATTTTTTCGGGCAGCCTTGTGGCAAATTAGTGAAGAGGAAGAAACAAAGGTAGTGAAAGTAGCATAGACATAAAATATAAATAAAAGGAACTGAAGCATAAAGCCTTAAAATAATGACTTCGGAGAGCTTAAATATTTTAATAGAAAATAAGCAAATTTGTGTTGTATTTTATACACCTGTCTGGCTTTATGTGTTGTAGGAGTGGGAAATCGGAAAACGGCAGTAACAATACCATCCCAATGTGGGTAACATCATTCTCCTTTATTAGTCACCATAACAGGGTTTATATAGCAAAGCAATAACAGCATCTGATTGGTTAGATACCCTTAACCATATATAGGCAAAACTGCTATAACTCGCTGCGATTGGTGCAAAGCTTCATCTCTCGATACGGAAGCAGTGATATGACAGAAGGCAGCACTATGGCAGGAAGCAGCGACATGGCAGAAAGCGGCAATGTGTCAGGAAGCAGCGACGTAACAGTCCCCCTGCTCCAGTGTTCCGAGCTCGTCGCTCTACCTTCCCAACAGGGTTCCGTGTTCGCCACTCTCAAGGCCCATCTCTAGTTTGAAACCTGGGTTGCTCAACAGCACCAAACTATGTTCCCTCTCGTCCAGCCAGGACTCCACAATTCCCCCTTTTTGTTTTTGAGCAAGCCAGGTATAGCTGATGAGGTTGCTGATGATGATGAGAGTTGACATAATTTTGGCCTTCAGCTTGTTACCACTTTTTCAGAGGCCCACACAAACTACAATACCAAAAACAGATATAAGAACACAAACGCTAACTGAAGACATAGAGATGTGAAGTGTATACCATAACCTGCTGGGTATAAAGAAAGATCAAATTAACTTGAGAATGATACATACTGATGGTACATCTGTTACCTAGCATATGGGTGTAGATTGATTTACTTGCATCCGATTTTCTTGCTGGATTTACTTGTATCCAATTTTCTTCCTGTGTGGATGGTGGGACTAAAGTACCGCCTGACCATAACATATCATTATTGTCAATTGGAGGGGATGCATCTCACTGCGTTAGGCGTCGAAATAGCAGTGTATCAACAATATGAGCTCAGTAAATTTGCACTTGGGTTATAGGTATACTTATCACATATACAAACATCCCTAACATTTAGTATTGGCTAACCATATTAATCACCTAGCGACTCATTAACCATGTATAGCTAAAATTAATGTATATAGAAGCACAAAGCTGCAAACATTAGCACATCTAACCCCTGTTGCATCAAATGCCTGCAGTCCTGCTAAATCAGAGTCCAAACACAAGAGTCTAAAGCCAAAAAAGAAAACCAGAAAATAATTAGTACCTGCAGAACTTATTCCAAACCGGAAGACACATAACCTGTTACTTAGTCCAGACAAATCCATTAGATCACAGAAACCAAATAAAGCCATCAGATCACAGAAATACAAACACTGTAACATAAAACCACACGTTCACGGTCGTGACCACACACACACACACACAGGCACACCAAGTTTTCAGCGTAAATCCAAATATTGCAAAGACAGGACTTACAATAATATTCAACATTTAACAGACAAATTTCCAAGCCTCAGTTTCAGGAAGAGTACCCTTTTTTTTTTTTTTTTTTTTCAATTTTGTTTTAGGAAGGATGTTTTCCCTTCTATTCAGGGATATAGCCAAATGTTGAAGCTTTTACTACGACTAACAAGCATGCAACAAGAAACAATACTGGAAGAATGCCTTTGTCTTATTAATGGTTCCTGCTCATAACTTTTTGGTCCAGGGATCAGAGGTTCTCCCCGAGAATCCCTCAGTGCCGGCTGGAGGTCCTGCGATCCCTCGGACCATTGATGTTCAAGAGCAGGGTCCTACCTGGGTACCCAAAATCTATTACTAGAAAGCAGCAAAATAATTAACTGTCTAAAACTTAATTTTGGAGTTCTAGAAAACAGGCATTCTTTACTGCAGTACTCATACATAATCATTACTTTTTGAGTATACATGTCCTTTGTACATGCCTATTGGCACCTCTGGGCAGTTGTCGGGAGCCCTCAGGTGAAGGTTCATACTTTTTCCTCACGGTGTCTGCTAGTTGACTTTTGCTCTTGTGCAGACTCAGTTCTAAAATCACGTATACTGTGTCCTCTAAGATTGCTTCATTATACAAAAGCTGTTGTGAGAGATAATTGCCAAATATGCAAGGAATGTATTAATTGGTGTGGGTGGTGCACCCACTGCAGTCATCAGAGTACTTGCATTTGCTAAAATTCTTTCAGTTTTCCCTGTATAATAGGATCATCCAGAGTGGATCTCTTCTGCTTACACATCAGAGGTTACTCCCTGAGAGTGAGCGTGGTCATCTCTGGCATCGGATTCTGTGTTACGTTCTTTCAGCTCATGATATGGCTTCACATATTTTGCTGGTAAACATTGAGGGCCTGTTGAAAGAAGAACACACGCATACCCTCTTCCCCACGTTGTTAATTCTACAGGACCTGTCCATTGCGATTCCCCAAATTCTTTATACCATACCTTTGGTCGAGCCACAAATGGAGGGACCATCCCGAATTGACGGTTAGCGGCTGTTGTAAATAATTGATGATCAGAATGGTTTAAAAAATTAAGTATATATAATGCTTTGTCTGACTGTTCCTGTGGGGTAACACTGCCCATAGGATTCCCCCTTTTTTTTTATTTAGCATAGCTTTGACGGTCCCGTGGACACTTTCGACAATGGCTTGTCCAGTAGGAGAATGCGGTATACCTGTAACATGTTGTATACCCCAGTCCTGTAGGAAAAAAGAAATTGTTCGTGAAACATAAGCAGGACCATTATCAGTTTTAATTGTTTTTGGAACGCCCATAGTGGCAAAACATCTTATCCAGTGACGTTTCACATCACGTGCTTTTTCTCCCATAAGTGCAGTTGCTACCAGAAATCCTGAGAAAGTATCCACACTAACATGTACATAACGCAGTCGATCAAATGTTGATATATGTGTAACATCACTTTGCCACAACTCATTAGCTTGTAAACCACCAGGGTTCACTCCCATATACGATGGTACGGCTGTAATACGTTGACAATCAGGGCATGCATGAACAATTTCTGTGGCTTGCCCTCGGGACAAAGCAAATTGTTTATGCAAGGAAGAGGCATTTTGATGAAAGAAGTCGTGAGATAATCGGGCTTGCTCAAAACTGCGTGGCAGTACTGTTGCCATTGTCAATTTGTCTGCTACAGCATTTCCTTATTGGTCCTGGTAGTGTAATATGTGACCGTATATGCATTATGAAATATACATGTACACGATTTTTAAGTAGTGTAGCTTATTTCAATAGCAAGGAAAAAGTTGTTTGTTATTGACTTCTCTTATCATTGCATCTGCAATGTGTTGAACAATACCCACAACTTATGCAGAATCTGCGACAACATTGAGTGGTTCAGTCGAAAACAATTCAAAGGCGTGCAAGGCCGCCGATAGCTTAACAATTTGTGTGGATCCTTCAACGATTAAAATAGATGATTGCCAATCTGATGAATCTGTTTGTTTCCACACAACTACAGCTTTATGTGTTTTCCCTGATCCGTCCAGAAACACTGTTCGTGCTCCTTTAATAGGAACAGGAACACATCGGTTTTTTGGCTGCAATGGAATTTGAGAGGGGGAATGTAACAGCTTATGTTGTGGAAGGGTATAACGTATGTCATTCAAATAATCAGCTAGAGCAGCTTGCAGCGATAAGGATTCTCTGTTTAATACCACAAAGTCATCTTTAGCCAGCAGCAGGCAAATACTATCAACTTGCTGACAGTGATTCCAATCTTGTGCTATTAAGGACACTATCATGTCTACCTTTGTGGTCAATGTTTTCATGGGCGTATGAGACAAAAAGATCCATTCCAGAGTCTTCAGCTCCTGCGTGTTAACACACCACTGATTGAAAAGAGGACAAGGCTGGAAAACAAAACCCTCATAAATTATATACAAATTTGTTGGGAATTCAACATTAATTCTGGAGGTAAAGACAATTGCAATTCTATCTGAAATCTTTTGTAAAACAGTTTTTGCTTTTGTCATTGATCTTCAGGAAAATAATAAATCTGAGTCCCTTTTAACAAAGTAAATAGAGGGGACAACTCTTCAGCCGTAATGTCAATATTTTCATCTTTCAGCAGAGTGAATAGCATCATCTAGATAGACCATCTGAACCCTGGAAAGACAATAAAGTCCAGCTGTTTGTTCACAAGGAATTTTACTGCAGTAATTGAATTATGCACACTTTTTCCCAATCAAGTCCTTGAATGTCAGAAAAATGGTTCTCTCTGCGCCGCTTGTGGGTTAGGCCGGGCCAAGCTGGCGCGCTGAGCTCGGCAAGGGGGGGCACAGGCCGCACCGCCAGTTGCCCGGGGGGGGGCCGTGTGCCCAACCAGGTGTAAGGTTCACTGACCCGTCCGACACAGTGGTTGCTGGCGCGGCAGCTCTACCGCATCTGAGGGACTATGCAGTTATATGCTGGAATTTACCTTGTTTTGATCTCAGGTCAGGTATGCCAATTGCTGCAGAGGGACCTTGTTGTACACTTTCGGGATGCCAGATTTTGCACCCCACTTCCCATTTCTGTGGATTTACAGGATCGCCAGGTTTTGGCAGATTTACTTCCCGCATTTCTCATGTTGGGTAGGAATTTTGTCGTATGTAGGGTTAAATTTCAAAAGACTGCTGCTCTGTCCTTGCTTTTGAGATAAGGGTGGAGGAGTAGCAGCTGCTTCTAAGATAGTCTCTGTAAGTTTTAGAGCATTAAATCTGTATGCACTGATTTCCAAGTAATGATTTTCTCAGGGATTTTAAACTGCAAGACTTTGTTCTTTCAGACTTCACTGTAAAATTTTTTTGATGGAGCTTTCGCTCTTTTCTAGGTGACTGTCCCATCCTCCAGTGAGCCGGGGGGGGGAAACAGACCTGATTCCTGCTCAGGGCCTGTTGGACCCAGCCCCTGCTCACGGCTTTCTTCAGGTGGTACATTTGCAACAAAAAGACTTTTCTGAATGACACTGGCCACTTTTTCCTCTGCTGTTATTCCATAATAAGGGTCCAGCTGGTCCAGATGTCACATCGCCCCATCTACCGCCCGTTGTGTCCACGCTGATCCCCACAACAAGAACTGAGTAGGAGTTAGCAACAATCGCATTAAACTCTGACAGTCATATGGGCACATTAAGTCAGCAGAATAAATCCGGGTAACAATTTGTCGAGTGGCCTTAGATTTCACCCCATATTGAGATATGGTATTATGGGCCTGTTGTAAAATTTTCCAGTCATGTGGCTCCCATTTGCCATGACCATTAACCTGTACCACAGGACAGGCTAACGCCTGAGTACTTCTTTTGTTGGCAACAGCATGCCACTGTCCGTCCAGGATAGCGTCCCTTATGATATCGCTCCAGCAGCCAGGTCTGAATGAAGCCGGAGGCCCAATTAAACATTTCTGAAAGGGGGCCTCATCTGCTCGCTGGGGGGGAGCTGGCGGTGGCTTTTAAAGTCTCTAATACCGTATGCCAAAGCTCCCGGACAGCCTTTATCTCCTTTTCTTCCTTTTCCTCTCCCGTTATTGTCTTTTCCCACATTGTCTCTCCTAACTCTCGCCATTCCGAGACAGAAAACAGTAGCTGGGTATCCACAAAGTGACCCCATCGCTGCCCCAAATTAATCAACTTCACGAGATGTTTTGCCATTGCCTCTATTCCTCTCTTAGAGAGAATACCAACGAGCAACGTTGCCGCAGCCTCCACATTCATGCCTGCGGCTCCGGCCTCCACCTTAAATTGTGCCTGCGTCAGGCAGCACCAGCGGGCCCTCTTTATCTGGGAGGCGGCCGTGCGTGTCTGCCCTGCGTAGGCAGCACCACTCCCAGCCAACGTCTCCCACTCCCTCCTTTCACTGCTTACCGCAGTCTTGGAGATCCTGCAGGGAAATCGTCCATCCTCTGCCGCAGCGAGATTAAGCCATAAACCATCGAACCATCCTCTGCTACCAGTTGTAGGAGTGGGAACTCGGGAAACGGCAGTAACAATACCATCCCAATGTGGGTAACATCATTCTCCTTTATTAGTCACCATAACAGGGTTTATATAGCAAAGCAATAACAGCATCTGATTGGTTAGATACCCTTAACCATGTATAGGCAAAACTGCTATAACTCGCTGTGATTGGTGCAAAGCTTCATCTCTTGATGCGGAAGCAGTGATATGACAGGAAGCAGCACTGTGGCAGGAAGCGGCAACGTAACAGTCCCCCTGCTCCAGTGTTCCGAGCTCGCCGCTCTACCTTCCCAACAGGGTTCCGTGTTCGCCACTCTCAAGGCCCATCTCTAGTTTGAAACCTGGGTTGCTCAACAGCACCAAACTATGTTCCCTCTCGTCCAGCCAGGACTCCACAATGTGTATCTATGCATAAGGAGAAGGAAGAGAAATAGTTCACACATAAATCAAAGTGATGGACTCGTGGAATACCTGCATCTATCTCACTGCAAATACTCGGTTTCTTTCCTCACAACTTTTCCACTTTTTCAAAAAAAAAGATAGGCTTAGAAATGAAAAAGAAGAGAACACTTCACTGTCCTTAGAACTTTTACAATCCTATGTAGCTTCTTAGGAAGAAGATCATGTGAAATTCTCAAAAGCAGTACTGAATCTTAAGCCATGAGAGCAGAACAAGCAGAAGAGTTACTGTCTCTTGCTGTCTTGAAGAGAAAGGAATAAAAAGTTTGAACATGGGTGCAAAAATCTGAGCAGGTCATTCAGTCATTGTAGTTAACACTAGTGAAGGACTTTGTGGGAGAATTCCTGTGCTTCTTCAAGATGAATCTAGCATGCCGACTCTCATTCTGAAGAACATAGTTTAGAAATTGGTGCTGACCTACTGCCACAGTAGTTGACATTCAAGAATGCAAGAAAAAAACTACTTTTTCCCATCTGAAAGACACCATCTCAAACATCAAAGTGATTCCTTGCACTCCACACAGACTTCAGATACGGAGCTGAATAAGAGCTAGAGATAAGAATGACTTGTGCATGTTCATTTGTATCTCCCCTTTACCCACAAAATCAAATTCACCCTCATTATGGGACACACTTATACATAGTAAGATTCTAGACTTCAGCACTCACAGGTTCTTCCTGGCTTTTGTAGACTATTTTGCCCATACATTTCTGCCAGCTCCAAAGCCTATCCATCCTTACTTTTTTTTTAATTATCTCACTCACAGGAAATATTTACAGTTTCCCTAGGTTTCCTCTCTGTTAATAAACACCTGATAACAGAGGTTTCTGACTGAAAAGCAGAGAACAGAGACTGCTAAACTCTATAAAGATAAGGCCCTTTCCATCGTATCACAGAAAGGCATACGCCTGCACACACCTACACAACTGTTCTTCTTAACCTCTCCATTAACCTAATATTTGCATTAGCAAAAGATCTGGAGGAGGCAGAAAAAAAATAGATCTGTCTGGGTAGGGACATTGCAGTGGGGTTTAGGTTACCTTTGACAAGGACAGACTATTAACAGGTTGGTTTTTAAATGCAGTCGTGGGAGATAATGTCAGGTTTAGATCAGGATCAAGTTGCTCATGTTTCAGTGGGAAGCCTCAAGACCTTTGCAGTCACAGTCCAGATTCAACGATGTTGTCAAAAATCTTTGTGCTGATATATCTCATTACTTCCATGATCTTCTTCAGAACAGAGTAGTTTGTTATTATGTCAAATCTATCCAACCTTCAGTCATGCCCTTGATGCTCTCTGTTCTGGCCACCACTTCAGACAATTTATGAAGGTATAACTTTTCCCTGAACTCCAGATATCTTAGACTGTCTGTCCCTTCTTCGTGCGAATTCTGTTAAGAATTCAATCAATTGAATCTCTGTGGCAGAATCTCATTGTAATTGTTGGAAGCAGCAGAGAGTACATATACTAAGAACACATAATCTTTAGGGATTCTCAAATACACATTAACAGACTCATGATGTTCATCATGAACATATTAAAGTACCAGCTCCAGTTTATCAACTTCTTCATTAACTTCCCTACATCTTAAGAGCATGTCTCTATCATGACCAAACCTGCCCTTTGTGCTGTTTTATACTAGAACAGTTTTATGTAAGGTGGCTTTTTGATAAAATTACTCCACTTCCGGCATCCTTTTCTCCTTTTTTAACCACTGCTCTCATCTGACATGAGGCATTGATAACAGTTCTGTGCAAAAACTCAGCTATCTTGGTCAGTGTCCCTCTCAGTTGGTACTTCAGGATCCATGGGAAGAAAATCTCTGATTTTTAGGTTTTGTTCCTGTTCTGGAATTTTGGGGAAAATGAAGAGCAGAAATCATGCCCTTTTGAAAAATGACAGGCTTGTTGTAGTGGTAACAAGTACTTCGGAGAATACTCTGGGCTTAGTTTTAGAGTGTGTCAAGGAAAATTTCCATTTTATAGCTGGTGCCAACAGATATTCTTGCAGCCGTAAGGAACTTGAGAAAAAGTTTTGGACTCTACATTGGTAAGTGGTCCAAAACCAGTTTTGAACCTAATAGTCTCAGTTAGGACATCACTGAGATATGAACAAAAAAATAAAAATAATCTATTTAACAAAATTATTTTTCAGGCTAGATATTTAGAAATGGGTCATTTTCCTTCTTTGCAGATGTTACCAGAAACGTCGCCTCAGGAACAAGGTCTATAAACTTACTATATAGATCTGCTCTCTTGGGCTTACAGGTGAAAAGATCTGTTTATCTGGCTCTTTCCTGATTGTGTAACACAGATAACACTGGATCAAGCGGTGTGACTATTCGAGTGTTTGCAGGAAATACGGATTTTTTTAAAAAAAGGTAATAAAATAGCATGCAAAGTCTCATCATATTGTAAATCTAGAGATTATTCCATTGTTTGTCCATAGTCTATCACTATAAATCAACATTTGTTTTAGTATACCATATATCAAGAAAAAGCTGTCTCAAAAAAACCATCTGAGTTGGAAGCTGAAAAGGAGATTTCAGCTAAATAGTTTTATCTCAATATTGTGTCTTCTGCAGATTCTGCCTCTAACTCAATTCTATCAGAAATCATTTTTTTTCCACACAGATATTACAGCCAGAAGCTCTCTGCATCTTAGTGGAAAAAAGAAGTACTTAAAAAGTACCACTATTCCTGGACTTGAATATAAGACTCTCACTCCTCCTAAATACTTTGGTTATTAATCTAGGTTTTCATGTCTCTCTTTCTGAATTATCGATTCTTGATTTCTGTTTAAGCACAATGGAAGTCTCAGCAGACGGGCTTGTGAATGTTTCAGCTCAGTACATCCTATGCATTCATTTCTCAAGCATTAAGCTAACAGCATTTTGTGTGGTGAGAAATGTGAACTTCGTTATCTTGAGACAAATGAAACTGAATTCTGGTCTCCTACAAAGTAAGAACTAAACATTGAATACAGATTAAATATACAGATACAGATTACTTCTTCAGCTGTATTTTAAAAGAAAGCAGCACTGCAAATAGTAGAATCATAGAATCATAGAATGTTCGGGGTTGGAAGGGACCTCTGTGGGTCATCTAGTCCAACCCCCCTGCCGAAGCAAGGTCACCTACAGCAGGCTGCACAGGACCATGTCTAGGTATCAAAAAAAAAAAGTCTATGACAGATTACAGATTGTTATACATTATAAATTTGGGAGTGAACTAGATAGTGCTAGTTTCCTCCCCAAATGTAGTAGTCTTTACTAAAATTTCCAAATTGTAAGAACAGGAAGAACTTTAGTCAGAACTTCAAATTTCTTACTAAGTTTTTATCAGTACAAACTGGTTAGAAGCAAGGGGTACTTCACAAAGAATTGCTATTCCCATGAAAAATAAAAAAACAAACAAGAAAACCATGGTAATGTCATATTTCAAAGTTTTAATGTAGTATTCTGTTGAGACTTTTTTTCCATGTCTGTTTTAGAATTTTTTTCATCTCACATTCAATTTTATTTTTTTCTTTTAGGAATCACTGGGTTTTTTTCATGGTCATGCAGTGCAATGACCTCATACATCACTTTTTCTGGAAATCGCGTTTACTACCACAAAAATGTAGTGTACTAACAGAAACACTTCGTGTGGTTGCCTGAGTACAAGCCTAATGTGTACTCTGCACCTGTTTGATGTATATATTTCCCGCCTTCGCTTGACACCTCTCCAGATCCTGATCAGCATGGATCTGCACCACCAGGTCCCTCCGTAGATATCAGATAGTGTACAACTTTATCATTTGTCTTGTAATTACATTTTCTCTTCCTGGAGGCAGCAAATCTACTGTAGGCTGTTGAACTCCACCAACACTTTGGGAAGGTGTGGGGTCATTTACATGTTCGGTCTCCACCCACCTAGCCAGTACTGCACTGGCTTAAAACCAGCTTCATTTTCAGGGAAATGCTTTCAGAGTAAGGATGCTATTGAGACTCAGGAATAATTCTATTTTATTTTTTCAGAGATGGTAGGTGCTTCACATCTTGGCATAACTGCTTAATCTTGTCACTCAAATGGAGATGATCATTTGACAGAAGATACTTTGTTCATTATGGCTGATGAGCTTTTTGGGATCCTGCAGCAGAAAGTGCTACACAAGTAATGGATATCTGAAATATAACAAGGGTGGAAATCTGAAATAGAGTTGCATTCTGCCATCTTGGAAAATTCAGAAGGTGATTCACTCCAGAAGTCAGCCCAACTGAATTCTAGTCTTGGGATGGAAGCACCTAGAACAGTTTCAAGCTCCAGGGAAGCAAAATATTTGGGACTTCCCGGATTTCTCCCTACTCCCCTACATGCTCCTTGCCAGCATCTCATACCAGCAACTCAACATGCAATCCTAATCAGACAACATCAAAACATTTTTCCATTATTTCTTAATTTCCTTAAGCCCTCTGAGCCACTTAGTATTGTTAGGTCCTATGGGAATTCCCTCGTCTCTGCAATCTACTTCCTGACCTTGCCTTTGCCAACAGCCATTCTGACATCCTGTGTGTCCCTTAGCCACAGAAGTTTTTTGTATTTGCCTCCTGCCATGTTTTTCCTCCCCACTTTATTTAAAAGGAATGGATGATGCCAGGATTACAGCACACAGCCCAGCCTCTTGTCTGGAGCTAATCTCCAGGTAACCAGTATCAGTACACTAGGTGAGCGTCATCCCAATCCCACAGTTGAGCCCTGTGTAGCTGCAGAGTCCATACAGCTGCATGCTTTAAATACCAATCATCATAATGGTAACGGTGTATTCAGTACATTTTGAGGACTTATTACCAACCAGATTGTTCCTTTATGCTTGCCTAGTCAATAAAATTTAAATAATATCTAATTCAAATACACCACTAGTCCATAATAATTATAGGTAGGAAATACATCAGAATTCAAATTATCTGTGTGTTCTCTGACAAAGCAATATCTGTAAAATCTAGAGTAATTTTGCTTATTAACCTGCAGTCCAATGCTTTCTAATTTTGAGAAGCATGAGAGAGTTTAACCTTGCTTACAGGAAAATCACATTAAGAGATACTGAATAAAATTCCTGTTCTTTACGTCCACATTTTGGAACACTTTTAACAGGTTCCAAGTAAACCTACTGCTCCTTAGAAGTTTAAAATTACTTTTAACACATACCATTGCTCCCCAGATAAAAGAGTGATAGGTTAGCATGTAAGAAAGAAGGATTACATTGTATACAGTTTACCAGGTATATTCCTTTATTTGTCTGTAAATGTTAGAACACTTCTTCCAGATTTCTGAGCTGTTGTCGCAATAATTTGCTTGCTTGCAAAAGTAAAAAAACAAAGCAATATTTACACAAATTATGTGAAAATTTTATGCATACCCTGTGATTTCCTGATGAATTATTGAAGGACATTTTCACACATATTTATCATTAAATGTTAATCTTGTTGATATTAAAACACAAATAAATTGAATTTAATGCCATCACACCACTAATGTTTTCAGAGACAGACCTTAATAACCATATGGCTATAAAGCAAAGATTGGCATTCTGAAAATAAACTATTGCTTGGCAGTCCAGACAAATTGCAAAGCAGCTGTATCATATCTCTCATATGCTGCATGTACTGGCATTTCACTAACAGGACATATGATAAAATAACGTTGTTTTCTGCTTTAAAGTCTAGCTTTACTCTGCAATGCAGTTGCTATGCATTATATTGGTCACCAAAGTCATTCAAAAACTACAAATAAGAGAATCACATCAGTATGTTGATGTTGATTGTTGATGTTGATTGTTGATGTATGGTGATGTTGAATTGCAAAGCACAACATTATAAAATAAAACCTTATATTGCACTAAGAGTATTTATAATCTGTATATCATTCATAAATATTTACATAAGTGGAGTACTTAGAAAGCAGAATTTCAATCTCAGGCAGGTAGTAGAAGGCTTTCCAAAGATCTTGCATTAAATAAGATCAAAACAAGACATAAATAAAGCAAAAAAAGGAAAGAAATAAACCAAAAATAGTCAACATAGAAATCACAAAACTATTGTGGAGATATTCAGGCACTGTAACAGATTCCCAGTCAGTTTTTCTAGATAGCCAAAATAGGATCTGGGAAGAGATTCCTATGGTCTTAACTTCCTTGCACAAGTCTGATCTTCAGCAAATAGACAACATGAAGCGTTTGCAGAAAGGTGAGAGAATACAGCCCAAATTTTAATATTTTATTTTATTTCTTCCAGACACTTTCTTTCAGACTCATTTCCTTGACATAGGAGGAAAGCTATATTTTCTCTTTTTAAAGTTCCATTTAGACAAAGCCATCTGAAAAAAAAGAAAGAAATCAGACGTGTTAAAAAAAAAAAAAGGCAAGATGCAAACTATATTTCATAAGTAGGTTTTGAATATACTTAGAATCATAGAATCAACGGTATGGGTTGGAAGGGATGTTATAGATCATGTAGTTCCAACCCCCCTGCCATGGACAGGGACACTTTCCACTAGACCAGGTTGCCCAAAGCCCCATCCAACCTGGCCTTGAGCACTGCCAGGGAGGGGGCATCCACAGCTTCTCTGGGCAACCTGTTCCTGTGCCTCAGCATCCTCAGGGTAAAGAATTTCTTTCTTATATCTGATATAAATCTACCCTATTTTATTTTACAGCCATTCCACTTTGTCCTATCACTCCATGCCCTTGTAAAAAGTCCCTCTCCAGCTTTCTTGTAGGCCCCCTTCAGGTACTGAAAGGCTGCTGTAAGGTCTCCCCAGAGACTGCTTTTTTCCAAACTGAACAGCCCCAACTCTCTCAGCCTGTCCTCATAGGAGAAGTGTTTCATCCCCCTGATCATTTTTGTGGCCTTCCTCTGGACTGACTCCAACAACTCCATGTCCTTCTTGTGCTGGGGGTTCCAGAGCTGGATGCAGGACTCCAGGTGGGGTCTCCTCAGAGCAGAATAGAGGGGCATAATCACTCCCCTCGACCTGCTAGCCACGCTTCTCTTGATGCAGCCCAGGATACAGTTGGCCTTCTGGGCTGCGAGCACACATTGCCATGTCATGTTGAGTTTCTCATCAACTAGCACCCCCAAGTAGTTATCCTCAGGGCCACTCCCGATCCATTCTCTGCCCAGCCTGTATTTGTGCTTGGGACTGCCCTGACCCGTGTGAAGGACTTTGCACTTGGCCATGTTGAACTTCCTGAGGTTCACAGAAACCCACCTCTCCAGCCTGTCAAGGTCTCTCTGGATGGCATCACTTCCCTCCAGTGTGTTGACTGCAACACAGCTTGGTGTTGTCAACAAACTTGCTGAGGATGCACTCAATCCCACTGTCTATGTCACCGACAAAGATGTTAAACAGCGCTGGTCCCAATATTGACCCTCACGGAACTCCTCTCATCACTGGTCTCCACAGAATCACAGAAAATCACAGAAGATCACAGAATCACAGAATCACAGAATGGTAGGGGTTGGAAGGGACCGCTGTGGGTCATCTAGTCCAATCCCCCTGCCAAAGCAGGGTCACCTACAGCAGACTGCACAGGATCGCGTCCAGGCACGTCTTGAATATCTCCAGAGAAGGAGACTCCACAAACTCTTTTGGAAACCTGTTCCAGGGCTCTGTCACTCTCAGAGTGAACAAGGTCTTCCTCATGTTCAGCCTCGTAGCCCTAGGACTTCAAGCTGTTGACCTTAATTCTTTGACTGCCACCAACCTTAACTTTTTGAGTGCCAGCCTATTCCTTGTCCACTGATCCTCATCCACCAAATCCATGTCTCTGCAATTTAGAGATATGGATTTAGCGTGGAACTGTGTCAAATGTTTCGCTCAAGTCCAGGTAGATGACATTTGTTACTCTTCCCTTATCCACCAACGCAATATCCCCATCATGCAAGGGCACCAAATTTGTCAGGCACAATTTGCATTTAGTGAAGTCATATTTTCTGTCACCGATTACCTCCTTATTTTCCATGTGCCTTAGCATATTTTCCAGGAGGATCTGCTCTGTGATCTTGCTGGGCACTGAGGTGAGACTAACTGGCCTGTACAGTAAGACTCCCCATTTCCGAAAGAGAGCCTTCTCCTTATTAAATCCAAATTCCCTCATTTGCTGAAGGGAAAAGCTCAGGACACCTCTTCACAGAGAAGCAAAGAACTATCAAGCCCTTGAGCACTTGGGAACTTACACAGAATCTAAGAGAAGTTTTCTTCTCTCTCCGTCCTGTGTTCCTTGGATGTAATGCCTAAATGGCAGGTCTAACTTTCTTAATATAGTTTAATTCCACAGGTCAGTGAATCTGCAATTTTTTTCTGCACAGTGACATGACTTTACCATGAAGAGGCTTTTTGAGGAATTTCCTAGAGAGTGAGAGTTTATAATCTATATCTCTTCAGATGGAAAAGACATTGAACTTGCTGCTTTCCATACAGTGACCCAGCTTTCACAGGTGTGATGAGGATGTCTCCTTTCCTGCACATTCCCAAAAAAAATCTTTCAGTCCACTGTTTTGTGCATATTAACATGGGCAAAGAAGACTAGATTTTTCTTAGACAGAGGAGAATTGACCAATACCTCTGAAATAGCTTTAACCACTCACAATTAAACAGAAGGGTACAAAGAACAGGTAAAAATCATGATGACTCTGTTGCTGATTGTATCTACTTTTAAAAAAATATGTAAAACTGCATTTAGGAGGAACTCCATCAATGTATAGAAGCTGCGCTCTGAAAATCTGAGCTCAAATCCGTAACAGTGAGAGTTCAGTAGTGGAGAATATAGTTGATGGATGTGATTTGGCACTTTTGTAGTTCTGAATGCAGGTCTAGGTCAGGACATTAGAGTAAACAGTGGGTGCTTAAATACACTAGAGCCCCTGTTTCAGCAACCTCAATGGGCTTCTATGCACAATAGTTTTTGAGATGAGTGCCTAAAAATTTCTACATGTACTTCAAGCCACAGTATCTTTTTCTGGTCATACGAAAACATAATGTGTTAGTGAAAAAGAATTTCCAGAAAAATGCTTTGTTCACGCACTTTTCCTAGAACAGTCATTTACAGATTTCTAGTGTAGTCTTGACGCCAAATGCAAAGTCGCAGTTAGGCAGTAATATTGTATGAGAAAGGCAATGCTTTCTGATGGATAATTACAATATTGCTGATGTATCTTTTCTCTATTGCTCTATACCGGAATAAAAGATTAGTCTATCCTGGCAAGATCTCCTCTCTTGAAGAGCACGGCCATGCATTTTTTCTTTTATTTCTTTTTTTTTTCTTTTTTTCCTTGTTATTTTTTTGTTACTACACTATTCAGAGAACTTTTAAACCCATTCAGAACTCAGAGCTGCTTTCAATATTGTAAAATATTCTTGTTGAATTAAAATTATCCAGCCTTTCTGATTTAATCAAATAAGATTATTAAGTGCATCATAACCCTGTACACAAAGAGGCAACACTCATAAATCACTAGACAGTCTAAATTAATTGCCACAGGTAGCACCCTGCCAATAGCACATATAATCACTTTTTTGTTATGAAATATCAGAAAGTGGAAGCTAGCATTAATGAGAGAAAGAAAAATGAGTGTATATGATGAAATGGCTTTCCCAAAAGCTGCATTCCACTTGTGAAATACATTTTTCTGGGCCTGCATCTTCTGTATCTATAGTTATCCTTCACCCTAGGCATAACTCTGTTCTCTTTCTGATTGAACTAGCAATCCAATACCAACAGAACAATGCCTTCTGAGACACTAATTGAAAAAGACAACTTTAGATAAACCCAGATCTACATGTTACTGATTCAGTAAAAGGACCAGGAGCAAAACAAGGGACTTCTTTACTTTTCAGAAGAGTAGCAGTAGAAGACATGGAGCTGGGAAAGAAAGGTACAAATGGAAATCAATGTTGATAAGAGAAAATACTAAAACTCAACAAGCAAAAATTTATGAGGAGCTAAAATAAACTGTGCTTATTTTTGTGATTTTTTTCTCAAAATGAAATGTATTTTCAAACTGTGCATTTTTTGCACAGATGTGTGGGCCTAATTAAATTGTAGATGGGAGAAAGGGTTTTTTCTCACCTTAAAATAGCTAGTTCAAAGTATAAAGCGATTCAGCTTTTCTTTACACATGCAGAATCTGGACATCATTTCAAAAGAGACATTGCAAACATAGAAGGACAAGAATTCTTGACAGGTGTTATTAATGGTCTAGAGAAACTCCTGTATGAGAAAACATTCTGAAGATTAACTGCAGCATTTTCAAAACTTTTAGGTCATGCTTGTAAAAGTAAGATTTGCCATTAAAAAACATTAAATATTTGCGTTGCAGGTACAGGAACTCTGAAGGAGACCCCCCAGACAGATGAGCCCAGAACATTTTCTTTCTCATATATTACAAATCTGCACAACATATTGCAGAGGCTTCTACTTCATTCTTGCCTTGCCCGATATCTTGAAGATTGAAAAACAGGGTACTCCACTAAGATAAAGAGTAGAACTGAATGCAGATCTTCTGATATCCTAAATTTACTCTTAAATTGTTACACAAAATAACCTTTCTCTCTGATCTTTTTTAAAAAGAAAACATTAATGTTCTTCCTAAAAGAGCAATGTAAATACTCCAAGGGTTGAGGAAGTCACATGCTGTGAATCCACATCTGACAAAATGAAAGGATCCTGGTCTTTATAAGAAAGATGCAAGCTCTAGTGCTGAGTCAAAATTTGCAGCCATTAGCTGCAAAAGCGTCAGGGAGAGAAGGATTAAAAATACCTATGCAATGTTTCCTAGATGTGTGAGGCTGAGGAAGGGAAGAAGGACTGTTTCCTTTACCTACATCATTTTTAACTCCCACTTTGCTACCATTCTGTACTGTAGAGCTTCTTTCCTTATCACTAGACAGATTTCAATCCCTGTGAAAAGCATGGGGAAAGTCCTCTTGAAGACTGTTTCAGGGCTCCTGAAGGAGTAGAAAATGATTTGGAAAAATGTGGGTGTGGCAGCCTTAAATGCCAACAGCATTCAGGGCAGTATGAACAGGAGCATATTCAGTACATGAAAGGACCAAATATTCTGCTTTATTCTGTGTTTTTTAGACCAATTCCAGAATCTTGCATCCAGTTTTGGGGCCCCAATACAAAGAAGATGTTGATCAACTGGAGCACATGATCTACACCTGCCACCAAGAGGGCCACCAAGATAGTCAGGGCTGGAGCACTTTCATCCTTTGAGGAGGGGCTGAGGAAGTTTTCCTTGCTCCGCCTGGAAAAGGATCACTGCAGGAAACCTAACACCAGCTCTCCAGTACCTGTGAGAGGGTTACTGAGAAGATGAAGCCAGACTCTTTATCAAGGTGCACAGCAGAAGGGGACAATGGTCATAAATTAACATGGGACAGGTTCTGCCTGTAAATAAGAAAAAAAAATATGAAGGTAATAACTGAAAATGGTTGCACAAAATGTTGCAGCTTCTCTCTCTTTGGAGGTTTTCAAATTCAACCATACAAAGCCCTGAGACATCTGGTCTGAATTCATTGTTGACCCTGCTTTGAGTTTGACTTTGGATTAGACACCTCCCAAAGTCCTTTCCAATCTGAGTGATTCATCAATTCAATAATTTTAATGGCATCAGCCACTAGAAGAGTCCAGAAGCTGTTAGATTAAATACTTAGGGGCCCCACAGTTTATAAGGAATTGCACATTGCACATGGATAGCCCAGTGTTTTTAAAGTTTTTACTTCCTCCTCTGAGACAGAACTATTCCTCCAGCAAACAGCATGCAATTAATCCCATGATGGGACTCAACATTTTCCCAGCTAAATCAGAATGCAAAGCACGTCCATTCTAAGTGTTATTTGTTGCACAGCTAGTGCATTGAAGCTGCCTGTCCTGCTCTGCTCTGAAGTCTCCATGTTGTATTTTTCCTAGACCGATGCCAAATTGATAAAAATCTGATTTTTCAGCATAACTGTTCCAAATGAATCCTCATTGCTACAACCACTCTAGGAAACAGAGAGATGTAAAACTGTTGGAAAATATTTTCTTTCCTACTTAATATCCAGCTTGTTGGTGTGAAGGTTTCTAGTCTTTGTCTTGGCTTCCACTTGCAAACCAGGCATTGACATCTGCTGATCACTAGCTTCTAAGGGAATTGTGTTTAAAATATACTGTACATACAGTGCCAAATTCACTGTGTGTCACAAAGGCAAGATTGTTTTCTTCCTCCTGTTTTGTATTTACAGCTAAAGCAAATTGGAAGGAAACCTGTGACTATCATGAACTTGAGAAGAAGAACAACAACAGATATAATCAAATAACACTCCACTAATGGATCCAGTTGCAAAAAACGATTTAGAAGCTGCTGTCTCAGAGCATCTGCATAAGCCTCTTTTGATCCCCAACTTTGGACTCTATATGGAATAAGCAAGCTATAAAAATAAACTTTATTAAAACTGTGCTACATCCAGAACCCCGTAGCCAAAGGCACACAGAAAGTACATCAGGGGCAGCTTGAACATGAGTATCCTGGAGCTACTCGTGGCATATTGAGGAATTGTACATCAGGGTGCGCTGGAGTTGCTGAGAGCTAAATGAAAGATAATCTGAAAAGGATCCGTTACCTGCCAAGACTGGAGTTCAGCTTCCTGAGCTTTTCTTACAACAGCAAAGCTGATGACAACACTAGACTCCGAAGTAGAACAGCCTGATTTTTTCTAGAATCTGACCTCACTGTGAGACAATGAGGCAAACAGGCAGAAACTCCCAACTCCTAATCACTGCTTTCTGCACTTTGTGAATTTAGATTTCGTTCCCTTTCTCTCTTTAAATCACAGGAAAAGTCAATACCTTATCCATTAGAGGTGTTCTTGCAATTAGTTAAAAGTGGAGCAAAAGTGCAGAGCTTTGTGAATGCTAAAACCATGAATATTCTCCCACCCACATGAGTGTTAACCTGAAGTCACTGGAGTCTCTGGTGTCAAACTGTTATAAGCAAGGGAAGTATCAAACCGTAACAGTTGTTATTGCCTTTAGTATCTGAGAGGTGACAGACAGCTGCAGTGAAGGAGTTTACTTACTTCAATTTTTCTTTTACTCATTTGAATGTACTTTTTCACTAGAGTGTTGTGCCATATGCAACACACTGGCCTGCAGAGGCCTACAATCCTTGAATGCTCTTTCAGTCTAATGCTGCTGCACTAAAATGGGGGAAAGTTTCACCTCAGCAGCTCTGCTCCATTTTGCAGATACCATACCTACAGCTTTACCTGCCTCAGTCCTTCTTCTTAGTCTTGAGTCAGCCAGCATGCTATCAGGACTGCACTGTTTCTCATGTGGTCAGAGAAAACCTGTGCCTCCCCAAGAAATGGCTCTGTAAGCACAGACAGTGAAATAAAGACCACTCAGTTGGGAGGATAGTATGGCCACTGCCAAAATGTTGGGCACCTTCTCCTCAGGAGAGACAGTGCCAGAAAGCCAGTGCAACTCAACACCACCACAAAAATTTTCCTGTACAAGGCACAGAAAGAAGAGTCTTCCATGAGCAGGAAAAAGGGTATTAGTGAGCTTTCATTTCTTCATTGTCCTATTGAGAATCTAGAGATGCAAAACAGGGAAAGCGGTCTATTTCATGTTTCTGCCGGTTACCCGTAGTTTCCCCAAGTATGAGTGAGACAGAATGGTGAGATGCTTCCATCTGGCTTGGATCTCCTGAGAAACAGGAGAGGCTGCCTCTCCCTTCCCCTGGGCCAGAACAATTAGCAGGATAAGAAAGGAGGATTCATACAGCTGTTTCTAGAAGAACAATGAGATTCTGATTTGCCTCTTTCTTAAAATCTCGGTAAATGTTTTACCTATGTTCATGGACCATTGGACAGAATCGAGTGTTCTTTGCAAAGCCAGCACATTCGTCAGTTGGGTTGGAAATTACTCACATTTGCTGCAGAATGTGATTCTTTGTCAATGTTTAGGGGTCACTTTTAACTGACTCACTTGCCTGCTTTTATTAGGGCATCCCTGCCTACTTTAGCTATGTTGTTTGTGCCGAAGAGAATATAAAGAAGCTGAGCAGGACAGAAAGCTCATTGTGATGGACATACTCAGAGCCAGAGCCCTGAGGGCTCCAACAGGTCTTACTGTCCCTGACCAGGCTCACCTGGGACCCCCAGCCACCCCTTGCTCGCAGGACAATGAGCTGCATGGTAGCTCAGTCCTAGGCCATCAGTCCTGGCCAGGTCTGTCACAGTTGTGCCTGTCCTCAGCCTTGTCTCCAGTCTGGTTTCCTCAGAGCTATGTTGTAGGTACCTTGTCTCTGACGCCTTTACCAGATGGACTTCAGACTGTACTGTATCTTGTCTCTGGCCCCATCTCCTTTTGACCCCAGCTGGGGTCTTGGAGGGACACAGGACCTGGTGCTGCCCGGGACTGTCAGTGAGCCTTGTTACTAGTCCCTGTCTTTGACTGTCATGTTCAGCCCCTGCAGGACTGCGTCCCATCAGTGAGGGCACAGACTATGTGGGGTCACCCTCAGCCCCTGGCTTGTCGCCCTCATGGTGCAACCACCCCTTGCTGCACCATGACACTCAATATGGAATGAAACCTTTCTCTTCGAAATGTAACCTGAGATTCCAACTTTAATTTAAACAAATTTTTAAATAGTGTTAGGTGGAAGAGACTAATTTATTTCCCTTAATTGTTACTTATATTGTCATTGTATCCCATTTAGACTGTGTTCAGTCTCAGTGAATGAGATATTGCAAAGACAAGGGGTTCTGCTGAGGCAAAAGTTTGTTATCATAACAGTGTAACCATGATGTTTTGTTACGGTGTCTGTTTGTTCTTTCTGTCTCTCTGAAAAAAAAAAAGATGGTGAATTCATCTCTTTCAGTGTTTCGGTTCATCAGCATTGCATACTTCACTGACGTCACTTAACTCTGATTTAGAGTCATGAGGTTTCACTTTCCAGAAATGCCCTCAGCTTTGGTCCCACATTCTGGCCAGGTACATTTTTCCTTATTAAATAGGACGTATCTGTCTTATACACTTAGTTAAATTAATGATATAAGATTCCCCTGTGTAGTATATTAATGTAGACTATCCTGTACCAAAAAACATCCAAAGGAAAGCAAGTACAGACCTGTCATTTGCTGTATGAGTAGAGAAACATTAATGGTAATAAAAAGTTGAGTTTGATATCGTTAGTTTTACTACTGGTAAAAGCAAACTTTGCAAAACCATGGTATTATTTTCATTATCTACTTACTCATGTTCAGATTTCACATGCCAAAAAATATCTCCTATTTCACCAACATTTCAACAATAAAATGGAAAAAAATAAAAAGCAGTTAAGTCAGGTCTCTTTATATTTTTTTTAATCCTGAATTTTCCAACAGTGAAAATGTGATTACTACCTCTATTTCCCTTCTTTAAGAAATTAAATAACTAAAGAGGGGAAAAAATAGTTAATCTTTTCTGTATATCTTGAAGATAAAGCTTGTTAAGTGTTAAGTAAATTTACTCTGTTGAACTCATTTGTAAAAACAATGACCTATTAGGAGATTAAGCCTGGTAGTGTTTTGACTTCTGGAAAAATCCTCTAAGATTTAATTAACAAAATAGATATTTTCCCAAAATGTTAACCATTTCATGAATGGGTACAATATTATCCCAAATATCAAGGTCTGTAAGATACTTAAAAGGCTGAACATTGCCTATTATTCTTTGTGAAATTCTATAGCCTTTTAAAACACATTCTGAGATGCAGAATAGTTTTTTCTGCTAACTTTAATGAGAGCAGATCCTGACACTTCATTAAAACTCCATAACACCTACTGCTGGCTTCATTCTATTAAATTTATAGGACTTCTCCATGAAGGTTTTATCATATCTTGTTAGGACCCAGTAGCTGATTAAGAAGAGTCTGATGTTCCCCTTTGTTCATATGCGCCTGCTGGAGATGAACAGATGGTGTCAACTGGTACTATTATTAAGGGTAAGTGTAAGGTATTATTTGTTGGGTTTGCAGTGAAACTCTATTGACTTTGGAATTCACTTTTACCCGATACACAAATTCTGTAGTCAAAGCTTTGAAATAACTTTTTCTGCAGAATATTTTTTGCAGTAATATCAATGAATGGGATGATTAGAAGAATTGCATGTTTTGCATTATAAAAAAATGGTTATGCATTACTAAAGCACTCCTCCATAGACAGGGGAGTGTGGACCATGTTGTACATACATTTCTCTCCACTCCCCCCCCCGGGGAGAGAGCTAAGCTTTGGGCTTATCAGAATAAACTTTGAAGGGGAGAATATGTGTCAGTATTGACAAGCAACAAGCAGAATTTTTGGCAGGCTAAATAAATAAGCTACTGTTTCCTGTTGCTAAAAAAAAATCAAACCTCTAAAAACAATTCCTTCTCTTTCACAAGCATCTGTTACTACATTTAGATCATTTTTGTGATAGTCAAACTGAACTAATCAGATCTCATGACCTATCTGTTCTTAAGTCAAAAATAGTACTTTCCACCAAAAATATGCATTACTACATGATGTAAAAATGTCTGCATTTAATATAAGTTTTAGGTAAGAAAATATGTTTCAGCAGAAAAGCAGATGAACCCCATCTTTTAACTTATATCAGTTTAACTTTTTCTGCATTAATCATGGAACCATAGAATGCTTTGGGTTGGAAGGAACCTTTAGAGGTCATCTAGTTCAACACTCCTGCAGTAAGCAGGGATATTTTCAATTAGACCAGGTTATTCAGAGCCCCGTCCAACCTGACCTTGAATGTTTCCAAGGATGGGGCCTCCACTACCTCTCTGGGTAACCTGTTGCAGTGTTTCACCACCCTAATGGTAAAAAATTTCTTCCTTGTCTCTAGTCCAAATCTACCCTCCCTTAGTTTAAAGCCATTAATAATCCCCCATTATTAATAATAATTTTAATAATTTAATAATAATGTCAATAATTTACTAATATTAATTAATAATTTAAAGATAAAATTACCAAAACCAATCCCCCATTAATAATGGGGTAATTTTACTTTTTCTTTAAGAATGGTAATCCAATGTTCTTTTTAGCCTTTTAGCTAAGATTTCTTTCTTATTGGTCTCCAGTGGCCACAGCAGGTGACGTTCTGGACCTACTGACAACAGAAGGAGTTTTGCCAATAGCTACACTGGCTCAAGGATTTCACTCATAAGCTATAACAAAACTACCTGTAATCTTCAACCAAGCAGATGAAAATTCTACGTATGTGTCACCCATTTTCATATCTTTATTTAGCTTATTTTATTTAGTGAGTTCACAGAAAGGCAATCGTTTTCTTTCTTGATATGAAACTTCAGTGTGACTCTGTGTCCTGGCTTTGGCTGGGATAGAGTTAATTTTCCTCCCAGTACCTTCTGTGTTCTGGGTTTATTACAAGAAGAATGTTGATAACACTGATGATATTAGTTGTTGCTAAGAAATCAAGAACTTTCTCTAGTCCCATATTCAGTTAATGAGCGGGTGTGTGGGAGCTGGGAGGGAGCATGGCCAGACAGATAGCCATGCTAGCCAACGGAAATACTCCATACCACAGACATCATGCCGAGTTTATAAATGGGATTGGCTGGGGAGTAGAAATCTTTCTTCTTTCTGTGAGTTTGAATCCTCTTTTGTCCAAGAGTTCGAAGTTTTCCATGAGTTTGGTCTTTTTTTTTCAGGAGTTTTGCAAAATTAGTGAAATCTGTGATTTCCAGGTTCCACAATTACCGCTTCAGGATCAGCTGTGAATCGGTCATCAGGTGGTGAAAAATTGTATTGTATATACTTCATTTTGCCTATTCAGTAGTAGTAGTAGTAGTAGTAGTAGTAGTAGTAGTAGTAGTAGTAGTAAACCCAGAAGTTTTACCTTTTGTCCATTACTCCTTCCCGTCCCACTGGGGGAAAAGGGAGGGGTGAGAGAGTGCCTGTCTAGTGCTTAGCTGCTGGCTGTCGAGTTAAACCACGACATTTTGTAAGAAATCTTTGATTATAACAGGATAAGTCTACTAGTGCTCTACACTAAATATATTTCATATTATAACACAGTGTTGCAGTTATACAATTTTAGTTCTTCAAGCCTCTGGCACTGGTTGAATTTGATTTTTAAATTCATAACAGTCCGTTAAGAATTTCCAGTGACTTTTTCCCTGCATAATGTTATAATCTTGTTTTTCTCTTACTGAAAGAGAAAAACAGAATTTCAAGCCTATGCATAAAAACAGCAGCAATAAAAAAGTGCAACAGTATGGAGCTACGATATCAGTATTACACATTATGAAATTTGAGTTGGAAACTGCTACTGAATATAAGAAAAAGTTGAATAGAACAGGTCCTAGATTGCAGGGGAGGAGGGTAGCCCTTTTCTGACAGTGATGTTGCATTTGCTGATGGTGAAGGAGGGGTAAGTCTGCTTCCACTTCTCCCAGTAAATCTACAGCAAGTGAGAACAAGGTCCTAAGAAAGTATCTTTGTTTGAGAAAAGCTACACAGAAACACACTGCCTATGTAATTCTTCTCCATATAGCGCTGTACGGCTTTGCTACATACTGTAATGTAAGTCTTCCTTCTCATTTTTTGTCTTCTTGTGTTAGGTAATCCTGACTTAGACGTTATTGATATTACAGAACACTAGTGATTTCATTCAGTGGATGTGCACGAGGCATTCAAACCCAACTACATGATCCTGGTTTTACTCAAATTCAAGAGATGGTAGTCTTCAGAAGTTTTTCAGACCTCTAAGCTTGTAACAGTTAATTACTGGTGATTATGACGATAAGAGAATGACGTACAAAAGCTATTTAATTGAAACAGTATTGGGTAATATTTGTAGGCATTGGAACTTGATAACACACACTGTTAAATTGTTCTAACAGTCCCTTCAACAGTTTTCAGTCAGGCCAAATAGTGCTCTACGAAATAATTCCAAAGCACAGTGTTGGAGTTAGCATAAGCCAAAGACCATTCTCAGTCTGGACGCAGCTGTCCTGTTTTGGAGGAAAAAAGAGTTTAACAATTTGGCCATGAGCTATTTGGTGCCAGCTGAGTTCAAGGCCAAATTGTTCCAGGCACATTTATTAGCATAGCTATAGCCAAAATAATCCAAATATTGTACATTTTGGCTACCTGTCCCCATTCTCTTCCAGCACACTGCTTATATTTTTAGTGCCCTAGAAGCAAGCAAAGGAGTTAGTATAAACTGGTTTCAATCCAGAATCATACATCAATCTATACCAAAAAAATAGCAAAATATTCTTCTTCTAAAGCAATTAATCATTGAATCATAGAATGGTTTGGGTTGGAAGGGATGTTATAGATCACGTAGTTCCAACCCCCCTGCCATGGACAGGGACACTTTCCACTAGACCAGGTTGCCCAAAGCCCCATCCAACCTGGCCTTGAGCACTGCCAGGGAGGGGGCATCCAC
>Ga0065711_1002369_pt1 | contig 42673 bp, 22 predicted proteins | sample Hoacrofraction12_FD_59098 | JGI IMG/M metagenome (GOLD analysis project Ga0065711, IMG submission 59098) | Hoatzin crop microbial communities from Cojedes, Venezuela - Epithelial fraction 12 v2 (version 2) | ecosystem: Host-associated > Birds > Digestive system > Esophagus > Crop | place...
TTTTTTTTTTTTTTTTTTTTTTTTTTTTTTTTTTTTTTTTTTTTTTTTGTACAAACTTTAGAGGTACCCGGACTCTCAAGTAGTACCTCTGTCTTTTCCCTTGGTTTCTCTAGGAAATCTCTCTTGGAGAGCGCAAGAGGCATAAAATGCCAGCTTTAAACAGGTTGTAGTTAAGAGGCTGGTGATGTTCAGTCTGTAGCCAAAAAAAAACCCTAATCTTTGCTGGATGCTAATTTGTTGACAGAGTTTCCAACCAAAATTTGATTTCTGTGTTAGTCAACAAGATTCCATTTTCTTGATGGCTTTATGTCACAAATTCTGAACTGCTCAGACAGTCCTTCAGAAAAACATGGCAGGCGAGAATTCATTTCTAATGCAAAAATACTGAGAAAGAGGAGGGTGAGGGGAACTATAAATAACCACCTAAATGTCACAGAGTCAGTAATTTTTTCCTCTACGAGTCAGCAGTTAAGGTCAAGATAACATTTCCATGTCAATGGTCAGTTGCATCAAAATTCTAAAACAGGAAAATTGAAAGGAATTTTGGATTTTTTTTTTCTTGTATACTGCCCAGAGTTGATGAATTTATAGTGTCTTCAGTCTGCCAGCTATGAGTTCCAGTGTTATTTTGGTTAAGCTCTTTGCCAGAGTGGCAAGCTTGGATTGGAGCATCATGTTTATTAAAGGCTATGAAATTAAATTCTCTACCAAAAGAAAAGAAAAAAGCCTGCTTCTTGCCGATAGTCACTTCTTTGTATTTCCTTTGATGCGGTTCAGTTTGACTTGAATTTTAGCCTAACAATTTGCTACACAATTTTGTTTTGTTTTCATAAAGTTCTGATCAGTTTAAACTGCAAGCTGTTTGAAATGCCTCTCTAACAGCTTCCTTGGCGTTGCTAATTAAGCTTGAAATCTCTGTGTTGTCCACAATTGTATCTAAACAAGGAGCAGAGCGTATCTGCTCGCTGTATGCAGCTGGGTGATGTGGCAAACAATTCTGCTGCCTGTGCAGAAAGTAATCACAACAGGACAGATCTTTCGGTCCTTATTTAGGCAAAACTGCCAGGCATACGAGATCAGGCACATCATGTGTTGAGGTGACAGATGGATTTGATGGTGAGAACTTGTAAGGCAAGCAGTACGACGTCTATAACACAAAGACTGGAAGCGTTGGGGCATAGGGAACAGCTTTGCTTTATCCCCCAGAGCACTTTGCACAGCAGAGCCCTGAGTTATGATTATGGTTTGTAGGTGCTCTCACCTGACATGTGGGTGTTAATAACAGGTAAACGTGCAGGCTATCAAAACCTGCAATGTATTCCCCCTGTCCCTTAGGAGCAAAGCTAATAGAATATCATAGTTTCTAAAAATACCAAGGTTCACTCAAGTGGAAGGAAAGAGTCCCAACAAATCCTTGAACCTGTCTTTTATGCAGTCAGCAAAGCCAGCAGATGATTTATCTTTAGGTAGCGACTTCAGTGGTATGAAGCAATGCTAATATTCTGAGGTGTGGCCGCCATTGTGCAACGCGGGTAGCTTTGTGCCAGTTTGCCTGAGCTGCAGAAGCCCTAAACAAACTGTTTACCTCTGGCAGTCAGGGAAGGATTCTGAGGGATTTCCTTCAAATTAGATATCGCTGAAAATCAGCATCGCGCACTGGGCATTGTATTATGCAATGGTTTGGAACAGAGGCCAAATGTCTGGTCGTGAGCTTAAGTTCCCCTCGGATTGAAGACATCCGAGATGGAAACTGTCTTATCAGATCATCCCTCCCTGCCGAGGCAGGCTCATCTCCTGTGCTCTGCTGGTGCTGCTGTGCTTGACGGGTGCTCACCTCTCCAGCGGTCGAACAGCCTGCCCCAGCTTAGTGGTGGGATGTTTTGTGGACCAGGTGCAGTCCTGGCGTAGTGTGACCGACTTCACACAGTTACACTGGAGTTCGTACCTGCTGTGCAGCGTGCTCAGCAATGCTAACAGCAAGCATGAGCTGCCTGTGCCAACACACACCATGCACTGTTTTGGTTCTGTGGGGAACGTGCAGCTCCTCCTTTTTGGTGTCAGTAGACAAGATGTGAGAGGTTTGGAAGTGCACGTCCACCAGAATGAAAATTACTGAAGGGACAGAAGCCAATTACCAAGATAAATAGAAATGTCCTTTTATGTAGTAGTTGCTAAAGATGCTTTCAATTGCTTGGCTTACTGTAGTATTATGTGCAACTACAATTAGTGTTGTTGAAAAAATATTATAGGTGTAGACTTTTTTTATTCTCCATGCTTTTTTAAGTCACCTGTGAGTGGGGAGCATTTCCCGGGTGTTAAATTTTCTGTTGCAAATTGCTGTAATCACACTGGAGTACTCCAAGTAACAGCTCAGATGCTGTTCCCCAGTGCTGCACCTCCCAAAGTCAGACCTTGTTGACTTTTGAGGTGTGTGCAGTTGTTATAGATAAGAATCCTGGAGTTGTTGCGGTTAAAAATACTTTGTTTCCATAAAGTAACCATTTGGGCACACAAACTACTTTACAAGTATTTATCGAACCTAATAGCATCCGGTTTTTCACTGGAATATGCAACTTTTACAGACATTTTATTTACAGGCAAATTGAGGCACAGAGCATAGGAGTGCTTTGCCTCTGAGAGTTACTTGGTTGAAAAGCCAGAAGTAAAATCCAGGCATTTTATCTTCCAGCCCGCCAGTTTAGAGAACGAATCCCTCATTTGTTACATTTGTAAGCGCTACTGTTTTAAAGTGACAAAGATCTCAGTGTTGTCAGTGCAAGGAATGTACAGAAGATGAGTAGCTTTGGGTGCCAGAAAGTGGTTAAGTAATTTCCAACATCAGGCTTCTTGTGGATTTTTAGCTGGAAGGAGTCAGTGTGATTGTGGTTGGACATTGTGCCTAGTGCAGAGCAAATCATTTAACCCTGATGTTACTTCATCACTCTTGGTGGTACTAGAGATGGATGTGGGTCTTATCTAAACTGGCACTGAGCAAGACAGAAGTCACTCTGTCCCTGCCTGTGCTGTTCCAGACATTAATTATGTTCACCATTAAAAATGTGTACCTTTCTCCAGGTAGTCTGGCCAGCTTGTGTGCCTGCCAGATCCAGCAGCCTTCTCTAGGTTTCTCCATCCTTTGGTATGCTCAGACAATGGCAAAGCCATCCCTTTGCCTTCACTTGGTAAGGCAGCTATGTTAAGGAATAAGCAAATGGAGCTCCTTCCTCTTCTCACTGTAGAGCCTATTGTCACATCTGCATATCATTTGTGAAGCGTTTCTCAAGCCCTGTTCCATTTTCATCATGGCCTTTATGTTACTGCACATTTGTGGACTCAATTGCATGTCATTGTCATATTTGCTACTAACATAAGCCATAAAATAGTCTTTCTCAGTCACAGGGCAAGGGGAAGGGACTCTTTCACCCTGTATGCTGGGAAGAGACTGCCAGATTCACCTCCAGCTGCTCCGAGTCCAAAAATACAAAGCTGAATTAGGTTTTCCTGACAAGAAAAGCAGATTCCAGCAGAGGGGAAGCATGCCAGCTGTGGTATTGCTACTGTGCTGGGAAAGCCACTAAAAACTGAGCCGAATGGAAGAACTATTTGAAAGCCACTGAATACAGCAACCTCCAGGGCCTGAGTCTACATTGTGCAGTTGGCAGCTGTATGCGCAGCTCAGACCCACATCATGCTGGTGATGTTGCAGGGCTGCCAATACCCATCTGTGGAGACAGCAGTTGGGGATGGCTGGGGATTTTACGGGGGCAAAATCGGGTCTTGGATTTTCCTTTTCTAGAAATAATGCCAAAAAAAAGATTTTGAAAGTGTTGAAATTACATCTTGACACTTAACCCCTCCACCAATGTCTGCTTTATATTTAATTTGTAATCCAACTATATACTTGCAGGCCCAAAACCTAAATGAAACCATTTGAAATTATTTGAAGTGCAGTGTTTCAATTGACCTGATCTAATTTGGGGTTTATAAATTCACCAGACTTCTTGAGATTGAAGTGTTCTGTCTTCACTTAAGTATGGAAACATTTTCAAGCCTCAAAAATTACCCCACAAAGGGGAAAATGTCTCCTTCTCTGCTCTCCTCGCAGTCTGAGGAAATGAAGGAAGGAGTCACAAGACTTAAAGCAATTCACTTACCGCACTTTACTAAGTTACAGTTCAACTACGGTAGTTGACCGTGTGCCTGTTTTTAGCACAACAGTCACTTTTGATTCCCGCAGCTAATACCATCTCCTCTGCGCAGTCACTCCAAAAAAACGTATTTCTTCTGCAGCGCTCACAGAAAGTGAGTTGGTGTCCCTGTGCACGAGTTGCCAATGTAGCTTATTCCAGCAGCTTCCCTCTCCCAGCAGAATAAGCTATACCATGCTCACGTTCCCGTACAGGAGCTCTCCTCGGTCTGCTGCTCAGAGCACAGGAGAGATTATTTATGTTCATTAAAGCTCTGGATGAGTTGCCAATACATAAGAAGCAATGACTAATCTCTGTGTGGCTTTTCTTCTGCATTCTTTGCTAGGTCATTGTGGGAGGGTCCTTGTGCCGCACCATATTGCAAGTTACTGCTGTCGTCCCAAATTTGGTTATGAGGGGTTATAACCTGCAGCGTTAGGGAAGCAGGATGAGCTGCAGCCCACAGGCTGTCACTGCACCTCTGGTCCTCGAAGCCCTTTCAACCTGGGATGTGAAGTTTTCAGAAGGCAATTCAGCCACTTCCAATTTGCAGTCTTCAATGGTTCTTGCGTGCCAGAAGTCTTTCCCAGCAGTTTGGATTTTCACTTTGTGTCCCGTATTTAAACCTTAACATCTGCAGAGCAACTCCCTTTGGCTTCAGTGGCTTCTGAAGGGCTGAGTGTTGCTGTAGGTAGGCCCTCAGACAACTCCCCCAACCATATGCTATCAGGTACTTGTTCCCAAGCAGTTTCTTCCCACTTTGCTGCTGATTATGCTGTACGCATTTAAGTCTTCTGGTTTTTACTTGCAAGCTGGTGCTTGATGTCCTGGTCATTTCAGTTCTTTGCTTGTGTTTTAGTGTATCTTTGCTTGGAGTTATTTTTCGTACTGGTATATTGGGGTGCATTATTTTCCCCAGGTGAGAGTCTTTCTCTTTGTCGTGGATAAGAAGTTGTGCCTTCAAGATGTGGACCAAGATTCAGCCTTTAACACTGGGGCAACCTTCCACTTAGAAGTGGATCGTTCCTTCCCCCTCCTTTTCAAACCCCCAAAATTAGTTGGGTTTGGAGACACAAGTGTCTCTAAAAGAGAAGGGCACTCCCTGCCTCTTAGTCAAAAATATGGGAAAAGGGTGGTAAACTTTCCCCTCAGCCCGTGATGGATTTGTGGTCCATATTCTTATGACATGAATTTGACCACAGCCCCTGGGTCTGATGTTCCTACCTGTTCTTATCTTTCTTTCCTGTGTCTTGCTTTGGTCATCTGTGTAGCTCATCAGATGCACTCAGCTCTACCTGTTGATTACAGAGAGGGCTGGCAATGGCATCTTAGGAGAAAAGAAGAAAAGTAGGGCTGTTAGGTTTTGGGTTGTTTTTTTTTTCTTTATCTTGTTTGGCTTTCTGAAGGTCTGAAAGCTCCAGGAGGTGCTAGCGGAGTTAGCTAAACTGTGAAAGAGATCAAAATCAAGAAGCCAAATTTACCATCCTACAGGGTTGCCATTCCCATAGTGTGCAGAAATACCTTTGTGCAGGTTGTTAGCTGCTGGGGCAGCACTTAGACATGTGGGATAACCTGATTAGAGAATCAAAGAAAATCCTGTTAGCTCTACAGGCCAAATCCTGCCTTACAGCCACCTGATGTCAAATGGGTATGAATCAAAGGAGCGTTCCCTTTGGCATCTTCTGGTAGCACCTCGAAGAGAAGGGTCTGAGCCAGGGTTCTAGCAAGGAAAGAGGCTTAAGCAAATATACTCCCAGACAGGGAGTGAGCTGGAGTCTGCAATTAATGACTTTGTTTTTCCTCACTGGTACAGACTTGGAAGGATGAAAAGAATAAATTTCTCGGGTCTGATTTTCAGGTTGTAGAGGTTTAATCAGGAGTTGGTTAATTTAAAACGCTTGTCTGTCTTAGCTGCGAGAAGGTCAGTGTGACTGAGCTGAGATTTGGGAGCAGAAGACGTGTTTTCTGAAGGCAGAATCCATAAGAGTGATTACCTGCTGTCCTGCTCACTGCAAATCTTCCACCAAAGCCAGTGTTAATGTGAGATGTCAGACAAGATGGTTGTAATGATCTTTTTTGGTCTTAAACTCTGTCAGAAACATGTGAGTAGCAATTCTGTCAGATCCATAGTGAGAGCATTTCCAGGCCTGGCTGTTTGGTGGTAAATCCCTTTGCAGGGTGGATTGTAGCTGCAGGTTTCTGCTCTGTTCACAGTCCCAGGTAGGCTGTGCTCGGTGTTGTGGTCTGGAGCACTGTTACGTGGGCAGTGGTAGCAGACCAGGGGAAGTGCTTAGCAGGTCAGACCCCAACGTGTAGGTAAGCCGTGAAGCTCCTAAACTCCTGGCTGTGTTGTGAGTGCTCAGTTTACCTGAATTAAAAAAGTGATCGGGAGAGTTCATGGGAGAAACATCAGCTTGAGGTGTAGTACAGAGGAGACGAGCTCTAGCTCAGGAAGTCCCTGAGCCAGAAATTGCTGGAGGCTGGGAGCATATCCGAAGGAACTGCTGTGTTTTGCTTGCCCTGTTCTTATACCTTGGCCTCCGTTGTTGGCAGCTGTTGGAAACAAAGCAAGCAGTGACTTGATGAGGCAAATGCTCTGTACCTGCACATATTCAGCTGTCATAGCAAACGCCTTATGAGTGGCACAATCTTCCATCAGTATCTGCAGGTATGCTGGATTCCTTCCTTGGCGGTACAGAGGACAGGATGGATATGGACTGAAATGATGTGATCTGCTTATGCAAAGCAAAATGGTAAATTTGCCAGGTTATTTCTCCAAGGAGAAAATTATTGACCTTGCTTTTTCTGGCATACCAGCTACTGTTATAATGATGATGATGGTGACAGCAACCAGACAGAAAGGCCAGCAATAATTCTTTCCTGCCCATTATTACAAGGCATAGAGCAAAATCCAGCCTGAAACCAACGCTAGTCTGGCTGTGCTGTCTTTACAAATGTGTTAGGCAGTTCTCATATGGGTTGCAATTCAGGACTTTTCATATTGACCTTTCCAAAAACAATCCTTTTGATCTTCAAATATGAACCTGTGTATTTCTATGTTTGTATCTTACAAATGATTTGCAGCCCAGAGATAATGTCCGATAGCAAACACGTGAGTGTAGAAGTAACCTCTCTGAACTCCTGGGTGATTCATCTCCTGACAGTACATTTTGGCTGCACATGTAAGGGCTGGATCTTGCCCCTGAGAATATTGGCTCAAAGAAGCAATAACAATGTGGTCAGTCAAAGCACTACTTTCCCTGGGAATTTTGTTGCATGAGGAAGCAGAAGAACTTTAGCCTTCCTGTGTTTGTCAACATGGTCTGCCTTTCAGCGGCTTTTTATATTTCTGTTCTATTAGGTTTTTTCCTTTCTTTTTTTCCTCTCTCCTTATTTCTGTCTATCTTAATCATAATCCATGTTGTAATCAGACTTTCTACTCATCAAAGATTCAAACACAGAATCATAGAATGGTAAGGGTTGTAATGGACCTTAAAGATCATCTAGTTCCAACCCCCCTTGCATGAGCAGGGACGTCTTCCACCAGACCAGGCTGCTCAGAGCTCCATCCAACCTGGCCTTGAACACTTCCAGGGAGGCGGCATCCACAGTTTCTCTGGGCAACCTGTTACAGTATTTCACCACCCTCATGGTGAAGAATTTCTTCCTAATATCTAATCTAAATCTGCCCTCTTGTAGTTTACAGCCGTTCCCCCTTGTCCTATCACTACACACCCTTGTGAAAAGCCCCTCTCCATCCTTCCTGTAGGCCCCCTTCAGGTACTGGAAGGCTGCTCTAAGGTCACCCCAGAGCCTGTTCTTCTTCAGGCTGAACAGCCCCAACTCTCTTAGCCTGTCCTCATAGGAGAGGTACTCCATCCCTCTGATCGTCTTCGTGGCCCTCCTCTGGACCTGCTCCAACACATCCATGTCCTTCTTACGCTGGGGGCTCCAAAGCTGGATGCAGTACTCCCGGTGGGGTCTCAACGAGAGCGGAGTAAAGGGGAGAATCCCTTCCCTCAACCTGCTGGCCATGCTTCTCTTGATGCAGCCCAGGATACGGTTGGCTTCTGCAAAGCACACATTGCCGGCTCATGTTGAGCTTCTCATCCACCAGCACCCCCAAATCCTTCTCCTCAGGGCTGCTCTCAAGCCACTCTCCGCCCAGCCTGTACTTGTGTTTGGGATTGCCCTGACCCACGTGCAGCATAACGTTATTTGATAACACCAGATGCATCAAGCAAGAGTAGTAGGTAAAATTTTCTTTCCAAAAGTCCATAAAATAACCCAAATCATTGCCACAGATTTATTGTGTGCCTCCGTCTGTGTGGGTTGCATCCTCCATTCATGGCATGTGTCTTTTAAGGTGCTTAGTTTGAAAGGGTAAGTTGCGCAGTTGGTGTCAGCTGGTATGCCTCACAGACAACCATCTGAAGCAAAATTATGTTGTTGTTCCTATACCTGACTGCAAGGATGAGTGAGGGTTGATATGAAATGAATCATTCAATGGACCCCACTTGAAAGGCGGGGTTTTTCGGCTCCAGCACTTCAGGAGCAGGCCAGTATGTAAAACCTGTGTGGCAAGGAGCATGGCCTTAGAGCTGGCATTTCACAGTCATTATCTCAAACGTCGTGGGCTGGAGATAGATGAACAGTTTCAGTCATCCTGAACTCCTGTCCTTGCGATGCTTTCATTGCAGACACTGCTTTGTTCTCGCTCCAGACTCAACAGTAGTCTCTGTGGTGGGAGAGGAAGATTGAGATTTTCTTACAAGGCAGATAAAGATCCTTTATGGGAGCTGTGTTGGTTAGGGGATCTCTGTGTAGCCCCAGGAGTTTGCGCTTCAGCTTTGCACTGCACACTATGGAGATTGTCTCTAATCAGTTCAGCTGCAAAAGGTCATTCAGACTGGGCAGTCCGGAGGCAAAAACCCAGGAGTGCAGGCTGCAAAACTCCGTGTGCTCTTGGCTACAGAAGCTGCAATGTCTCAGACACACCCACTGATGGCCCATCTCTGATCGCTTGTCAGAGCTGCTGAGAGAAGGCTCTGGTTTGTGTTCCCACACTAGACTAAAGACCTGACCCAGGCCCTGCACTGTTATCATACCCTTTGTTGACTGTACTGCATTTGCCTAGAAGAAATGAAAGGAAAGTACCTAAAGCTTCTAAGTAGACCAGCAGCAGCCTCCAACCCAGATGACCTTTTTAAAAGGTCAGTATGATCTATTTTGATCTTTGCTGGAGAGCTGGGTGCAGAGGAACCTGATGAAGTTCAGCAAGGGCAAGTGCAGGGTCCTGCACCTGGGGAGGACTAACCCCATGCACCAGTATGGGGTTGGGGCTGAACTGGTGGAGAGCAGCTCTGTGGAGAGACACCTGGGAGTGCTGGTGGACAACAAGTTGACCATGAGCCAGCAGTGTGCCCTGGCTGCCAAGAAAGCTAATGGGATCCTGGGATGCATGAGGAGGAGTGTGGCCAGCAGGTCGAGGGAGGTTCTCGTCCCTCTCTACTCAGCCCTAGTGAGGCCCCATCTGGAGTACTCTGTCCAGTTCTGGGCTCCCCAGCTCAAGAAAGATGAGGAGCTACTGGAGAGAGTCCAGCAGAGGGCTGTGAGGGTGATGAGGGGACTGGAGCATCTCTCCTGTGAGGAAAAGCTGAGGGAGCTGGGCTTGTTTAGCCTGAAGAAGAGAAGGCTGAGAGGGGATCTTAAATGCTTATAGATATTTTCAGGGTGAGTGTCAAGAGGATGGAGCTAGACTCTTTTCAGTGGTGCCCAGTGACAGGAAAAGGGGCAATGGGCACAAACTGAAGCAGAGGAAGTTCCAGCTGAACATGAGGAATAACTTTGAGGGTGACGGAGCACTGGAACAGGTTGCCCAGAGAGGTTGTGAATTCTCCTTCTCTGGAGATATTCAACACCCACCTGGATGCGGTCCTGCAGAGCCTGCTGTAGGTGACCCTGCTTTAGCGGGGGGGTTGGACTAGATGATCCCGAGAGGTCCCTTCAAGCCCTTATCATTCTATGATTCTGTGTAAATGTCCTCCTGAGATTGTGCTCACATCTGTTGTGTGTGTTTTGTTTGCAGAACACACTGGAGCAATGCAGCGTCTGTGCAAAGCCCATCATGGAAAGGATCCTCCGAGCTACCGGGAAGGCCTACCATCCCCACTGTTTCACCTGTGTGATGTGCCATCGCAGCCTGGACGGGATCCCCTTCACCGTGGATGCTGGTGGGAACATCCACTGCATCGAGGATTTCCATAAGTATGGCCCAAGCTACTCTCAGTGGCTTTGCTCATTGACTTTCTCTCTTGTCCCTAAAAATCCTCCTTTTTACTTCTGAATGTCCAGAAAGATCTGAACCCTACGCCACTTCCTCCCAAGGCTCTTAAATAGTAGGCAGAGCTTTGCTTCAAGCAGACGCACGGTGGCATACAAGATTAATTGGTTAGGAACCAGTGCTGCTTGATCACGGTTTTGCTTAGATCTGAATTTGTACATAATCTTTTGTGTTCCTCTGTTTTAAATGCTCTGCGTTCCCCTCACCTTCCCCTGCACTCAACATGTTCACGTTTCTCCTCACTGTCTGTACATGCGCTTCCACATCAGCATCTCCCCCGACTTCCACCGAGCAATTAAGAGAGGTCCTGTACTGTTGCACTCTGCAGGTGTTTGCTTACCAGCTAGAGGGATCTAGGTGGCCACAGGATGCTCACAGCTCCTCGTGTTTCTAGTTGCTAATTAGCTTTTTAAAGCTGTTAAAAGTATGGCCCTGGTAATAATTTATAGTGAAACTGCTATTTAAAGTAAGTTGAAAGGTATAGTAGCAAGTAGTTTCTGTCACTGCCATGATACCACCCCCATCATCACAACTAATCTAGGGAAGACAGGTAGATATAATCAGAGCACAAATGTTTCCCCTGTATGGAAAAGACAGGCACATTACATCCCTCAATTAAAAGAGGAAATCAATACTGACAAATGTGAGTTTACATCTCAGCCATTTATCTCTTAAGTCTAAGAGGGTAGACTTAATTAGAGCCTTGTGACATCAGTGTGTGGGCCTGAAAGCTCAAAGAAGCAGGCTGACTTGACAGAAAGGGAAGCAGCCACCATCAACTGGCATGTTAAAATTCAACATGAGGATGTTCCCTGCAGCTCAGATAGGCTGGGTTAATTGGCAGCTGCTGTGTTGCCTTGCTTTTCTGTGCCAGTAGTTGTGTATGAGGTAAAATTTGGTCCCGAGCATAGTCCCAACAGAAGGCTTACACACTGCTCAGGCTCCTGAAGGGTTTTCCTCACACCCACTTCCAGTTTGGAGACTGCTCTTTACCTAAGCCCCAAGGGCCAAGGGCTCACATGTCTGCAGGAGTAAAGGTTCGGAACATGAGCTGATGTCCCATGTTGAAGTCCCTCGGCAGTGACTGGGTGTGGACCTCGGGGCTCTGAGAGTGGGTAGTGGGAGGCTGTCAGTCCGAGGAAAGGATACAAAATTGCTGAGTGAAAGACTGAGGGGAAGATGATGGGAATAGCACGAGATCTAATGTGACCCTCAATGTCTTTGGCCAGCCACAGATTTAGCAGCACTTCAGCCAGCCCAGCTTTAATTCATAGAATCATAGAATAGTTTGGGTTGGAAGGGACCTTTAAAGGTCATCTAGTCCAACCTCCCTGCAATTGATGAGGGATAACAAGATCTCCTGGTCTGGAGGTCGAGTGCTCTACATTTTCTACATCCTTCTTGATAAGGATACTGTACCTGATGCTCAGACTGTCACTTTGCTACCCTCTGAGCTTGGGCCCTGCAGGAGTCATCTCTGGGTCCTGGAAGTTAATATTTGGCTCATAATGAATTACCCACAGTGGCCTGGACAGAGGAATATTGAAGTATTTTTAAGCTCCACATTTGAGCTAAATGGCACAAGGAAGAGCCTGCATGAAGCAGCATATAATTAGCTGCGATTACAGCTCTGGTCATATCATGATCCATTTAAGTTATTTTTCAGAGTGTTCGCTATAGCCACTGTTTAATTCATTTTTTCTTTAGATCACAGCTACACAGACATCTTTCATCTGCTGCCAGTTAAATTAATATTTTTCTTTATTCCTAGTACAGATTGATTTTCTTTTTTTTCTTTCTTTCTTTTCGAAGCTAGTTAATTCTGAGGTGGTTCATGCGACAGGCTGGGTGGCACAGTCAATCTTTCCTAGGCATTTCAGAAAAGAAGGGCCTTTGATCTCCTTGTGTTCTGATGTTTGCAATAAGCATTGCCCTCTGTCACTCCATAGCCTGTGACCCCAGTGCTCATTACATGGCAGCAGATTCTGTAGGTACAAGTTGTTTTTTTTTTTTGTGAGCAGAATTTGCAAGCCGGGAATTGGTACCCATAGGTTTTGAACCAAAACAGCAAATAATGATTCGCCGCAGGCTAAATGTTCTCGGGCATCCCCACCTGCCTGGGATCAGAAATGGCCACTTCTTGTAGGCAACTGGGGGGAACAAAACAAGAGCTAACACAGAACATATATGAATTAGCCAGAAGGGCATGCGGTGCGCAATATAAGGGGAAAAAGAAAGGTCTGTGCTCCTCTTGATCCCTGAGCTGACCAAGCCAGTCCCTTCACACAGTGCGTGTCACTGTACAACTCCAACTTGGGCTGACTGTGGAAGAGAGAGCATTGGTGTCTCTGCATCAGACCTGTTCCCTTTCAAGCCCAGGCAACCCACTAATGGATAACTGAGAGTTAGTTTTAGTTAGAAAATGCAGCTAGTCAGAATTGCTGTGATGCTTCTTGTTTGAGAGTGAGCACAGCCAGGGGCATGCTCCTGTGTACATAAATGGGAAAGATGGCTCAGAAGTTTAAAATGGATGGGATAAATCTCAACAGATTAGTGTAGTGTGTGGCAAATCTTTACCACTCTATTAAGACTTTTTCCCTATTTGTTCCAATCTCCAAATTTTGATATTTTGATTATTTTTTTTTCCCAAGAGATGCTCTTGAAGTAGATCCTGGTCATCTTTCTAACCGTAGGATTTGGGTGGACTTTGAGTTAGGCTGGGGGTTGAGCCTGAGAGTTGCAGCATTGCATAGGTGTCATGTTTGTGGATCGTTTAACAGACACTTTAGTTATTAATTAGGGCCAGCAGAATACACTTTGCTGCCTGTCAGGTATTCCTGAAGTCCTCTCCCAATGGTCTGCAAAGTGCTTTTTAATTTCCTGCAAGCCTGAAATTGCATTGTAAGACTAAAGTGCTCCTTCCTGTCTTCTTTCTAAGGAGGCAGCTGTGCAAAGCTACAAAATCTGTGACGTGTGTACATACATGGAGGCGTGTTTGTACAGATGTACACAGCTCTGGCTTGCTGGTGCAGTTAACAAAAAACTTTGGTCCGAGTTTGAAAATGACTGGGACCATCTCTTCTTTCTTCAGGAAATTTGCACCGAGATGTTCAGTGTGTAAGGAGCCCATCATGCCGGCCCCAGGACAAGAGGAGACTGTACGCATTGTTGCCTTGGATCGTGACTTCCATGTCCAGTGCTACCGATGTGAGGTTAGTATTCTAATCGCATGAAGGACAGAAAGCAAAAGTTGGCTTAATTTCATCACCACCTCATGTTATACACAAGACAGGCATACCCTATTGTAACACTGGCTCTGCAATCAAATTACTTTATTGACTTCAGCATGCAAGGAATTTTTCATCATTTATATCAGTGCAAATGAGGAGAAAATCAGGTCCCTTGTTTATAACAGGTTCATCAGGAGAGCAAGAGAATGTGACTCAGGTAATTAGGGCTTAATATTTGAGAACTTCATAAATTATAGCTTGGACACAAATGTTGCTCATGTTTATGTTCCTAAAATGAAAGCTAATGCGTGTTAGAATTTGAGCAAGATTGTACAGGAAACTCAACATATGGTTCTGGGGTGAAGAATTTTAATGGACACATAAACATGATCGTTCTTGTTTTGTGCAGTGCTTTTTGTGCTATTTTCCTGTTCATTTTCATTACGCACTTCATATAATTTTGATGGTAAGAATTTGAAGATGGAGAAGAAAAATCACCTGAAAGCAATTCACATGTGGGAAGAGCTGTGTTAGGGAACCTTCAAGAATTGTTCAATGAGAGTGTTACTTGTTGGATAATACATCAGCCAGATGGCAGGGTAAGAAAATAAGACAAAATGTATTTATTGCAGTTGCAGGTTTTAATAACTTTAACTAGAAAGAAGGATGGACTAAGGCTTAAAGGTCTAGGCTGAAATTTGAGGCATATGGTTCACTTCTCAGCCTGACCTTGGCTTCCAGGATATATATCAGCCTATTACTTAGGCTGTGTTTTTTTTAAAGATGCGGGGACATTCCTACACTAGGTTTTGTAGAGCCTAATTTGTCGTACAGCATGTCCTCGTGCTGGCCTCTGAGTTACCTAGGCTTCACACACATGAATGTCAGATGCAGTGGAGAGCTCAAGACACAGACACTCTCTTGACCTTGATCTCCATGTGCCTCAGCTATCTCAAAAGGAACAACAGTTATATTCCTCTTTTCCCCACTTGCTTGTATATTTACAAACACAGATTTACAATGAGGAGACATGGCCGCTAAGCAAGCTGCAATCGCAGCACTACAGCTCCATCAGCAGTCTTGGGCCAAGTGATAGCCTGATCACACAGCAAGGGATAATTCCGTCCTTTCCTAGCAGCTATACTTAGCCTTATATACGTAGAGACTGAGGTCTTTGGAGCAGGTTTTGGGCCTTTTAGTGGGGTTTCCATGTGCTTGTCTCAGTGATATCCTCCTTTTAGCCACAATCTGTTGGGCCAACAGCAATACACGCACAGGTGACAGTTATGGCAAGGGGAGACAGGCAGCAAGTTTGCTTAACTGTCACTCCTGGAATGGATGCTATAGCTTTGTGGTGTTAACTCTTCCAAAGGAGATTACCTGTAGGCAGATATCGATCCCAAGCTTCCTTCCCAGTGATGTTTCATTTGTATCCTTTTCTGCATTAATAAATATGTGCTTAAGTTTGAGGTTTTCTCCAATGCTAAAGACCCTTCCTTCCTTCAGAAATGCAAAGAGAATAATCTCCTTTTATTTTCAATTGGATTAAATTCAGCAGAGAGCTTGGGAACCCATCTTCTCTGCAGCATTGTCTCTTATCAGGAAATGGCTTAATCGTGAAAGACATCACGTACCTCAGCTTCATGCTTTGCGCTGACTCAGGCTGGATCCTGTTACAAGGTGGAGAGTGAGGAGAGATTTTCTTTGACTGATAGATTCTTTGGTTAATCTTGTTCTTCTTTCTTATTTACTTTGCTCTTTCTGGTTGCTTATTTCTTAGGACTGTGGTGGCCTCCTGTCTGAAGGGGACAATCAGGGCTGTTACCCTCTGGATGGGCACATCCTTTGCAAGACCTGCAACTCTGCTCGGATCCAGGCTCTGACTGCCAAGGCCAGCACTGATCTCTGAGTATCAACTGTGACCCACCCCAGGATGCCAGTTGGGGGATATTGCACAAGCTTTGCATGATTTCTTTACAGCCTAGGGTCTGAATATCTGTTTTTTTTTTTAAAAAAAAAAAAAAAAGTAAAACTGGAAGGCCTTGGAACAAGAGGGCAGTTTGAGAGGCCATGTTCAGACTGCCCATGACAGGCACCTAATTTAGACACGACTTTTCGGGAGGGTAGCGAGTGAGTTAGACCACTTGCTGTCTCTGCAGCTGGTGGAGATAAGTGGTCACAGCACCTAAGTTATCTGCCTGTAGAAGGAGGTCTGAACATGGTCCTAACTATACTTCTGTGTTTGATTCCTGTCTCTGAAGAAGTACATGAAGGTAGAAGTTGAAAGATGGCTGAGCTAGTTCATCCTCCCAAGTTATTCTGAGAACCTGATCAGCTGTCACTGAAGCTGTGGGGAGCTTCCTTTTGATTTGAATAGAATCTGGATCACTAGCAGAAGTAGCTCCACTGCCCTAGAAGTGTGCGAGCAGACCTAGCACTCCTCTCATCACAACACAAACAATGCAACTTCAAATGTACTGCACCTAAGAGTGTAGGTGTGACCTTGCATCCTTGGGGAACAGATTTGTTATCTATACATTTTGTCCTAGGCCCTTACTTGTCTCCATTCCCTTCCAGTTTAGTAGGATTTTTTTCTTTTTCTTATGAAATTATATTTTGCTATTGCATTAAGTTTATTCGGTAGTGATGCTTCCAATTCACAATGTATGAGCAATCACAGAAAGATGTGAGCTTGCACACACTATACACTACACATGCACACACTATACACTACACACACACTCTGTACACGCAATGTGCTTTTGATTTACCAGAGGTATAAGCCAATCATGTCTGTCGAGGAGGTCTTTTAAGGATGTGGGGCTAGAGAGACATCTTTAAAATCCCAGTGGTTAAAAAAAAAAAAAGGCTACACAACTGCAGTGCAAAGCGATGCTCAAAAAGATCTTATGCCGCTTTCTCACACACCCCAGTCTAGTGGGACCACTGGCAGTGTTGGTTTCTGGGTAGACATTTAAGCAATAGGGTCCTGTTCTATCTCCTGTGTATTGCAACGGGACGATTTTCCTTCAACTGTAACAGGGATTGGAGCAAGCCTTGGGATATACATTTCTCTAGTGTTAACACGCATGATCTGGAGTTCTCATTAAAAAAACTAAAGAACTTATTTCAACAACAGCAAGAAGGATCCTTCTAAATACATGCTGTTGTTCAGCTTTTACCTGAAAAAGCTAAAGAAGGTATTAAACCCTTTTTTATGCCATTCCAAAAAGTAAACATTTATTTCTTCTTATTTCATTTTCATCCAAGCCACTTATAACTTCTCTCTGGTGAAATGTCATTGCAGAAGAGTTCTGGGCCAGCAGCAGCATTTTCATCTTCTATCCAGAATTAAAACGTATGCCAAGGTAAATAAAAGCTGGGCACAGATAATCTTTTTTTCTCATGTTGATGTTTTGGGTTTTTTTTTAGTTTGATTAATTAAGAGAAAGTTAAAAAGTTAGAAATCCACAGCACTCTGAACAGCTATAATATTCTTGTTCATGAAACCCATAATAACTAAGGTGCAAATTACATAGTGAGGGAGTAATTTTCATATCACTGAATTGACATTAATATCTTATTTGCAGATGTAATCAAAGAAAATACCTTTCTTTGCACTTAAATTAAGAAGCAGAACTGAAACAGTTGCAGGCTGATGGACCATATAAGTGACAAACTGGCACTTTTCAAGAGTAAGGTATAAGAATTTTTTTCATGCAACCCACTGAAAAACAATAAGAATGTGGTGCTTTGATCTTTATTCTGTATAACAGAAGCCTGATATAATTATACCCACTAATACTGAAAAGAAAGGAAAAGTTACGTGAACAAGACCAATAGGAAACAAAGAGGAGAAAATTGAGATACTCACTGCAGCTCGTGGAAGTGGTGCATTTCCTTTCAGTTTAGCACTAACCTTTATGGAAGAGCACTGTGAAATTTTATAGCTTTAGCTGTATACAGTAAATGCAAATACAGAAATACCAGTCTGAGACCTCTGTTCCTTACATGGTTTGTACGTTGGCAAACTCCACCAGTGTCAGGAAGATTCCCAAAATTCACAGCTCAGAATGAATCCTTCTTTGTAGAAGGGTGGCATCGTTAAGCAAAAGAAATCTTTCTTCACCATAGTGGCTGTGCTGAAGCATTTTGCCTTTTTACACTAGATTTCTACCCTGGCCTTCAAGAATTTTACTGCCTCAGACGTAAACAGGGGTTTTTTTGTGCCGTGACTCCTGCCAGGTTCCATCTGGGCTCCTGCTCCCTGAACTGTTGCACATAAGGTACTTCTGAACTCACTTCTTTACATGCAGTCTGCACCACCACCAGTCAAAAACCCCTCGCAACTATTGAACAAATCCAGTTTGAACTAACCCTACAAAAACATGAGAGGTCAGAGCTGGGATTGCTAACACATTGTATCCCTGTGGAGGATTTTACGTCTCTGCATGCACAGGGGAGGATGTGATGCGTTCGAGTGCAGAATACATTCATCAGGCAGCAAACATAGCTCTGATCTTCCTTATTCTTGTTAGTGTTAAATCAAGCGGCTGATGAGACTCTCCTGAATAACACTGGGGTATTTAATGGAAACAAGCTATTGTGCCATCCTGCAGAATGTGGCCTGGACTAAAGAAGACTGAAGTCCAGAGCCTTTGGGCTTTTTATGGCCCTGCCATGAGCTGGCTTTGGAGCAAGTCATATGACTGCTTGTCTTCTGCCCTCAGCACAAGAGCACTTCTTTCCAGCTTCCCAGGGATGTTATGGGAATTGGATTGGCCCAAACTACTGATTTTTGGAGTTCTGTCTTCTCTTTCCAGAAAAGTTTGCTGGTATGTAGGTTTGGGATTCCAGCCTATTTCAAAGTTGAGGCCCAGCCAGTAGATCTAGATCTGAATCCTCTGTGTTATTAGGGTGCTGTGGTGAGTTGGGCTGGCGTGCAAGGAGGTGAGAGCCAAATTTTTCAAGTATTATATACTCCATGGATAGAAGATGTTTGACAAAGATTGAGCAGTGTTGACATTTGAGGTACTGTGGCTAATTTCTAGACCTGGCATCTGGGCAAAGGTTCTATTATGCTTTTGTTTTCACTCCTGAAACACCAAAGCCATCTGCCTGTTGGAAGAAGTGAGCATCCAAAGCACTCTTCTTTATTTTCTGTAATACGTGTGGGTTTGGCTTCTAAAATTGCTATAAATGTATTTGGAAGATATTGCATAAATGTATATACATTAGAGGCTCTCACGGGCCTGCATGTGTATGGAAATCTCCCTTCTGATACTTCAGGATTTAATTAGGAAATGCTAGTGGACTTACCTCAATTACACTGCAGTTAAGAACCACTGGGATATTGCTTCATCACAATATTTATCACACATTTATAATATGTCCTGTTTTATCTGTTCCAAGGAAGGAGTCTTTTTGCCAAAGAGACCTTGCTTTTCTTCAGGTGCACTTCTTAGTCATGATAAAAATTCATGTCATCTGTGGCTGTGGTAATGTCCAAACTGTTCTTTTCAGAAAGAGTTGGAAGATCACACAGACATTTCTGTTCAAGTCTGAAGAGCTTTTGCTTATGCTCCTTTGGCTTTGTCTAGCATTTGTTGGCAAGCAGGGCCTGATCCCATGATTTTTGTGGCCAGACGGGGCCCAGGAGGGTCCAGGATCAGGTTCTAATTCAGCAAAATATTTAAGCCCTTGGGGTTTGTTTAAGCACAGGCTTAAAGCCATTGCATGGTGTGACATAAGCCGTGGGTCTACCATCATTAATACCAGACTGATTCTGTATCGCCCAGTCATACAGATTTGATCTGGGCAGGATGTGGGCACAGTCTAATTTCTGACAAATTCCCCAGAACACATGAAATGGCTCCTGCATTGCCCTTGTGCCAACTGCAGGAGGGCACCCGGTGCCTGATCCACCGCAACGTTTGAACAACTGGAGGATGAGTTGTTAAAAGGTCAGTGTTTCATGTTGGGTAGCTGTGGCCCTTCCATATGTCACAAGTAGCCCTACAGCCAGATTTGCTGTATCTTTGAACCATGGCTTTAAAACTGCTTAAACTTTCTCCAGAAGATTGCATTGCCTTGGTTACAGCCCAATCCTTAAGCATATCCCCAAGGCTAATACTAGTGTTTTGTGAATGTGATGGTTTTATTGTCACTTATTATAATCATTGTCTGAATGTTGCTTTTAAAAACAGAAAGCAACACCATTGCTTTAGCCTATCAGATAATGCCCCTTTAATTTTGTTTTTGGTTTTTTTTTTAATATTTTAGTTCTTAGATTTTTATGACCGCTGCGAAACACTTGGGTAATGACTTAATTATAGAGGTGTGGGAGTATCAAAGTGTTTGTCATAGTGAACTCTACATAACAGCATTCAGCCTGATGGCAAGAGCAAGACTATCATGAGACACAGGCCATGTTGACTTCCTGCCTGTCAGCAAAATGTGCCCGAGAAGAATGAGAAAGAGGTGTTTTAGAGTAATGGTGGTTGTTGAAGAGAATATGCAACAAGTCATACTGAAATCTCTTTGAACCTCTTACGGCTGTTGCCTGGCCATGGTCAGCAAAGACTAGCTTAGGTTTCATAAATGCTGGTTCTTTTTGATTTTGAGAAAGTACAGCAGATGAGGGATAACAGGACCCGAGAGAAGGTTCTTGAGGGAAATCCTGTGTCTTTGCCTTGCTTCAGCATCAGAGAGAAATGTTAGACACCTGGTGCGTCAGCTGAATGGCTCAGAAAGGATTTGAACTGTGGTCTGTTGATACCTGGTTCCTGCACTTGGTTCATGTTGATTTGCTATTTGTTCACTGGGTTCGTTTGACTGCACGTTGTACAGACTTTGATACTGTAAGTCAGGGCTAGCAGAGAGAGATGTGCTGAAAAACCTCACTGCGGTGAAACTCCCACAAGAAAACACTAGTGATGGTAATTGAGGGTTTGTTGCCAAAGGATAGCAGGAACTACTTGGTACTGTCTTATCTAGAGGTTAATAAAGTACAAACTAAGAGAGAGCAGTGAAAACACTATTTCTAGTTAGAGCTGGTCACAATTTTTACAGTAAATTATGTGATGTTAGAAGGGCCATTTTTTTAATGAGAAATTCTCTCTTTTTGCAATTTTATCCACAACAGGTGGGGGTTTTGCTGTTATAATTAAAACCGTATTGAATTTTTATCTAAATAGATTTCAGAATTGTGAACAAATATTTTACTTTTCTCAAAAATCCATGTCATCTTTCTCATTTTTTTGTAGTTCTTGGGTTTCTTCTGCTGGTAAATTAAAGTTTCTGTGACAATTTTGAAAACTTCTTTGGATAAAAATTCTATTTGAAAACAAGCACATGTGTTCTTGGGAAACGGTTCAATATTAGACTTGGTGAAATAAAAAAAAAGCTTTGAAACTTTTCACAAGATACTTTTTCCCTATATTTAACTAGTTTTGCTAATTTTGAAGTCACTGTTTCCTTTGTTAGAACAATCCGAATAATGTGACTCTTCTTAAAATAACAGTGTTACTTCTGTAGGGTTCATTATTCTTTCCCGTCTTAAAGCCACAGAGTGGCTGGCTATGGGGAGTGCTAGGGTCTTTTTCTCTGGCAATTGCAATTTTCTTCTTTGGGTTTTTTTCCCCCTGAAATTACTGAAGAATATAAGCACATTATGGCAACTGCCATAAAGATCAAGAGATACTGATTGAACTTCATCTCCGCATACCCTTCTGGGCTTGGGAATGGCGTTTCTCCGTGAACATTTCTAGAAATACTACCTGGCTTCCTCAGCATTTCAAGTTTGAATTTGCAACAGTCGATTGCCTGACTGGCATTTGGAGCATGAGAGAGAGTAGGCTTTAAACTTGTGAAATTGTGACATTCACCCCGCAGCTGAAAATCTAAGAGAAGAACCATAACCTCGGCAGGTTTCCTGGTGGACATTGAGAAGCAGCTCTCAGCCTGGAAATTCTCTGCTGTGATCTCAAAAAAACTAACCTCAAACACTTGCAGACCGCTCAGGCGTACACATGCACATGTAAGGTGGCTGTGGGCCTACGGCTAAGTAGTAGAAGCTGCAGCGCTGAGCACTGCTGCTTGCTGGGCCTTATTCCTGGCCACGTGTTCCTGGTCTCTTTGGCTTCATGTTACATGTGGAAGCAATGGGGTCCATCACCGGTATCAAGAGCATGCAGTTTGAGCTTTCTTTTTTGCTGTTTGTCCACATTTCTCATCATACCTAGATCTTTTAGAAAATGAGGAGTGAAACAAGCCCCAGGTGGTGACATTATGCTTCTGAGGGTTAGAGTCCCTCGCCAGGAACCGGGCACTGCGAGCGTCTCTACTTTTTTGCCTCTGCCTCCCTTGTCCGCAAGCAGCTCTCTTACCCGCTTTTTCCATTTGCTCAGCATGCACTCATCTTTGCAGTGAAGATAGTATGTTACTTACTTCACAGAGGTATTGTGACTCTTAGCTGGTAGTTGGAAAAACTCTTCCAGATCTTTAATCAAGTAGTTTACTGCATCCATAGTATCAGTGGCCTGCCACATGGATAGCAAAGAAAATGATTATAATTATTGCTTTTAAAATGATTATGAAATTGTGCCTTACTTTTTCAGTCATATTTAACCATGTAATTTAGAACCACATGATTGCAGGGATTTATCATGAAGAAATTTGTTTGAAGGATAGTTCATTTGTTTTTAAATATTTTTTTCTCCAAAACCGAATTTATTAGCTTTTCCTCTTTTGTTTTTTCCTCCGGTTTTATTCCTTTAATATGTTTGTCTAAAAGGGCAGCCAGAATTTGCATTCGTGAGAGACAGAAGACTTTATTTGGTCCAGTATGTGGAGCTTTCATTTTCTTTAATGTTCCTTCATGAAAATTCCTCTCTGCCCGATTACTCGTACGTAGATGTCTTTAAATGCAGGCTGACCAGTAAGGGTTTCTTGTTGTTGTTTAATTTAGTGTGTGGTTTTCTTTGAGGTTTTGGAGTTTTTTTAATTAACCAGATATTGGGTACTGGGGAGGCATTGCACATTAATGCAGAATGTTAACGCTAATATTCATAGAAAAGGCAAAATTGGAGTCTTTGCCTGTCTCTAGTGCAGTTTTGTTACTGGTTTGTGTACAACACTAATATTAAGCCAGACTGTAAAGGCAAAATACTCAGAGTGACCTACTTCCATTCACCAGCAAGAATCCTTTGTCAGCTGACTCCTGTTTGTTTGTTCATTTTTAAATGTCGGATTACAGAACAAGCATCTCCTAAAGATGAAAGAAAACAGTGTTTTCATGTGCAGGAAATTTGGGGTTGCAGTAACAGAACATTTTCTTTGTGAATTTGGATGACATGGTGTTTTAAGCTCCTGCCTGGAGCCTAAATCAATGTGACCTCTCATCCAGTTCATCTCACTGGTGCTCCTAAAAGCCTGCAGCTCTGCAGAAGCTCATGCAGCATTTTTGGCTGCTTTCCCTCACTCCCATTTGGTACATATTTGCACAGTTTAACTGAGCTTTGCTTTCTGCTGAAGGTCAGATGCAAGCGATACGAAACACTAAACTTTATAAACAAGCAAAGCCATTTCAACCACAGCGTTTTGGACTAGAATGGATTTTTAGGTGGCACACTGTCTGCTGGCCTTTGGAGAGGGGATCCTGAGACTGCATTGGACTGGAGCAGGATGCAAAGCCACAAGCTTTGGTTTTTTTAATAAACTACTTACTGTAATCCGGCTACACAGTTTCAGCCTCACACTTCAGAAGAAGCTTCCAGCAGCAATGCACGTACAGGCACTTTCTCTCTTGCAGAAAGTGAAACTTTCCCAACCAGAGTAAATTTAACCTATTGCATAAGATGCTGGAAGTTTGTTTTTTTTTTTTTTCTTGGGATTCTCACTGTAACCTCTATGTGCAAAGGATGAATAGCTTTTCTTTTTCCCCTCTTTTTTTTTGACAAGATTAGATGTTGCATATTGATGAGCTAACATTTCAAAGGTCTGTGGGGCTTTGGAATGTATTAAGATTCTCTGAAGTTTAATATTCACCATGTTTTAAATATTCAGATGGAAAAATCTGCATAAAAGAGCTTATGATAAATACATTCTAGGGGTTCTTTCTTTCTGTCTTATGCAAGTGTTGTGGGGATTGTGGTTTTGCCAGTTTTGTTCCGAAGTGTCTTTTGTTTCAGTGTTTCAGAATCATTTTGATCCCATTGGTATGCCCAGTGCTTCATGGTTTCCACTGGAACTGTACAGTATAGGCAGGTGGATGTGACCAAGGCAAAGGCGCAGCTGAGCATCGTAACTCCTGAGTGCCTGCTTGATTGCTCCCCTCCCTCTCTCTGTGCCTGCTTTTCATGTTCCAGGTTGGGATTAGCCCCATGGCCAGGCTTGGCTGAGATCTTTCTGCAAAGGTGCTCCACACCTGTGGGGATCCAAGAATAGAAAGGGCAAGAGCCCGGGTGCAGGAGCAAAGCAAAGTGCCATTCAATGCATCTCGATTCTCACAGGGCAGTTTCCCCTTCCTTGGATGTCCCTCCCTGGTAAGAGTCTCAGCAGTAAGAGAAATGCTTTTAGGAGAAATCCTCCCTTGGGGATGCCCCGTTCCCCATGCTGTTGAAAATCCGACTGAAGCTTTAGATGAGGAGTTGCGGTTATGGGCTGCAAACATGCAGCTGTTTTACTGTGTTATTAACTCTCTCGTTTGCCTTACCCTTGACGTCCCGTGGTACATACTGTGGTGTGCAGGACAGCTTCTGTGGTCCTGCTCACACGCAGCCTTGACTTTGTCGTGCCAGTCCCTGTTGAATCGGCGCCTGGTACTTGTTCTCAGGACTGCTCTGGCTTGGGCCAAGGGCATCTCATGCTCCTATGCAAAAGGTGGTGCTTTGAGGTTTTGGCTTACAAATAATGCAGCCCTTTTAAACTCACCTTTCCCCTCTCACGTATTCCTGACAGAAGTAGGATTTTAAATATTTCATAGCATTCTTCTTTCTTCCTTTTTGCCAGATGCCTTGAAAACATTGTCAGATTACGATCTGGGTGGGGGTTTTCAGGATCAATTTCGTTTCCTTCTTGATTGCATGGTGTAGGTTTGCAATGAGAGTTTTGTCATTTTTTTTCTTCTTTTTTTTTTTTTTTTTTCCCAGTCTTAGAGAGCAGATGCCTGCAGTTTATGCAGAGAAGGATTGTCTATGATTAGAGCTAATCCAGGATGGCAGGATTGGACCCCCACAGTGAAAGCTAGAAAAGTGATTGCAGAAGTATTCTGTTTCTCCTTTATTAATTACGCAGGAAGTTTCCACCAAAGGCTCATGTAGCACAACTGGCCTATGTAATAAGTAGCAGGGCCTGTAATTACAGTCTGTCTTCTGATCCTATCTGTGCTCTGACTTTCTAGGCACCACAGTTCTATCTACATCTGCGTCTTTGTCACCTTTTAAATTTTTGATTTGGTCACGAAGGGAAGTAGAGCACAAGCCATGAGCCCTGTGGAGGTGCAGCAAGTCTAACGAGGGAGTCCTCCTCCTTCTCAGGTATCCGCCTGATTTGGGACACGGAACAGAGCACAAGGGATGGGGGATTTTACCAGTCGTGCAGCAGAGAGAGCGGGCTGCATGCCAGCTCTGAGTATCTTTCAAGATCTTGGAGTCTTTGTAGGACTGGAAATGTGAACCTTTTACAGGCCTTAACTAGTGTACTATCCTATGAGGGAGTTTATATATCGGCATTTCTTTGCTCAGAGCGGTTTCTACAGGATTTGACCTTTTGTTTCAAGAAGATTCAGGGTATTATGGTTGCACAGGGTACTATGGTTGCAAAGAGATCCTTCCACATATGGCATGAGGTGGGAGATGGCTCTTGGCATCATGAAGAGAAGATGGGCTAGAAATCCTGGTATCAATGTGTAAAGCAAAAGTAAATTGAGTGGAAGGGGGAAGGCAGTGATTTACACACGGTTCAGTACCAGGTTCACCAGTTCTGAGCACCAGTGAGTGCAGCCTCAAGCAGATCAGCTCACCGGGGTGTCAATCCTGAGACCTGTCAAGAAGTTAATGGACTCCTTGTGAAAGTGTTTGGTGCTAGTCACTCTGGCTGTAATCTCTTGTCTCTTTGGAAATGTGCACTAAAGTTAGGGTAAAACTACAGAATGGTGCCCCCCAGTCTTTTTCTTCAAGGTGTACTCCCAGTGCTATGTTTGATCAAGAGGAATGAAAATACTACCCTCTGTGAGAGGAAAAAAAAAAAAAAAATAACAAGCCACTGTGGATATTTTTAATGTCCATTAAACTGTTATGCAAATTGTCCCTTTTCTGCAGCTTGCGCTGCTATTTAATTATATTTGGTCTGACTTCTGTCTAAAAAAAACCTCTATTTTTTAATTTTTTCCAACTCTACTTCTAAGAAAGTTGATGCTTTAAAGGGAAAAAAAAAACCTTGGGTTTTTCAGGCTTCAAAATTAATAATTTCTACACCTGACCCAGTTCCTGCAGCTGCCAAAAAAGAAAAGAGAAAGCTATTTAAATTTCTCACAGAACCATTTATCTCTTAAAATATGCCAAGGCAATTTGAGGTGGGGGTGGAGACACAGCTATTTATCTCAGCAGCTTGATTTTTCTCTTTATGTTTTGAACTGTCAGGGGAAAAAAAACGGTAGGAAGCTATTCTTGGGCTATTATTGATGTATTGTGTTGCCATTATGCAGGATGTCTGCTTTGCTATATACGGAAGGACATTAATAATAGCCATCTCCCCTGCCCCCACCCTCGGTTCCTCTTTGGGAAGATATGGTTTAAACTGGAGCATCTGCCATGTTCAAATTGCTGCTCCCTCCTCCCCTTTCCCCAGCTCACTCCCAGACTAGTTTTAGGAACAGGGCTAAGGGAATAAGGAGACAGGTTATATTTGCCATTTTTCTGCCTACTTGTGTGGTTGCTCCAGGCAAGTCATTTCCATGCCGTGTACCTGTCTACCCTCTGCCTTCCCGTGCATTGCCCCTCCTTTCATTTTAAGTTCATCAGTGAAAAAAAACCTGTTTTCTCGCTGTCTTTTTCTCACACGGGCTGGCTGGCAGAACGGACTCAACAACAGACCTCTGATTTGTTATTACCCAGCATTGCATATCCAGAAACGCTGGTTGCATTATTTCCCCTAAATAGGAAAATGTATTCCCGTTCCCATCCCTCCTACTCCAGGTTGAAAACATTGTTACGAAACTTTAAAGGGTCCGTCCGCTTGTTTAAAGACTCGGATGCTTGTTTTATTTTTGGAAGCAAAGTGTATGGTGAACAGGAATAGTTTGATGTTAAAAAAATAGCCTCACTTCAGCATTCTCCTGAAGTGTGGGAAGTCCTGTCTCCGCAGGTCTGCGCCAGCAGCGTGACAGCCTGGAGAGCAAAGCCGAATGGAGTAGGAAAAAGAACTGCCCTGCCCCTTTTCATCTGTGAGAAGAGAGAGGTGAAAATAATAAACGTTGCTCTGATGTTTTTTTTAATGGCTGTTGCTACATCTCATGTGGATTTTGTTGCTAGAAGCTTTGCTTATTTAGCATTTCTGATGGTCAGGACCATGTGCTTTTGCATGGTGCCATTATTTTTACTCATCGTATGTTGTGTCCTAGTCTTGCTCTGGTCTCTATATGGTATGGAGCCATTTTGCTTTGGGCACTGAATTAAAGCAAAGTTAGGAGCTCTGTCTAGGAAAGCTCACCTAGAGTTTAGGACCCAAAAATGCAATCAGAATATTTTCCAGTTCTGATGTAGGGAGGTTTTCCAAATATGAATTCTAGTTGGGAGGAATGCCTTCATTGGGAAAGTGCTCAGATTTCAAAATGAAAGGGACATGGCCATTCAGTGAAGTTTCTTGTTGCTTTTATTGTTTTTTTGCCAGTGGCCAAGGAGAAAAATGCCACCCTCTGAAGTGTTCCTTAAACTAGAGCCAGAACCCAGCACAACCTCTGCTCTAGCTTGCCACTCTTGCAGGATGAGATTCAGGAAGGCCTGCTAACGAAGCAAGGTCCACCTCATCCTCTCCGTAGTCACAGCTGCTCCCTGTGGTGAGTCAGTGTCCAGCCTAGGGCTTGGTCCTACCTTCCTAGTGCAAGTATTTTGCCAGACACAGGTGCCTTCTCTCTGCTGTTAGCTCTGTGATTGTGTGCAATGGTTAGGATTTTCAGGGAGGGAGGAGAAGATCCTGTTCCAATTAGGCTGCCTTTGTGCTAATGTTTCATTCAGGGCTGTGTGAGATAAGAGCAGTTTGCACTGAACTGCACAGCCAGAGGTTGTGGTTTGCGTTTCAAAAATGTTGAGATGGTATCCATTGAAAATACAGAACTGGGGCGCTTTTTTATATCTGCTAGTGCTTTACTGACAGCTCTGTATGGGTTGAAAACCCATTTTGGTTTGGCAAATCAACATTTTCTGCCTTGTTCCCTGAGCCTGATCTAGTTCTTTTCTTTATCCACCCCAAAAGTAGTATTTCTAATGTGCCTAATGCCTAAGTAGCTAAGCACCTGACAAGCATCTAAGGAGAACAACCAGCAAGGTGAAGGGCAGGCTATTAACAGAGCTGCCTTTATAAAAAGTGTATTCCACTTTCTTCACTATGTGCCTTTTCAGAGACCTGTGGTGCTCCTTTAAGGGCAGCAGAGAAATAGCCCTAGTGCCAAGCAGGGATGGGATCTATGAGGATGATGTAGAAGAGAAGGAAAAGGTTAATTTTGAGCATCTGTTCTCCATTGGTATAAGCAAAGCAATGGCTTATCCCATCAGCACTGCTTGTTGTTTTGCTTAACACACTTCGTTGTCTGGTAGGCAACTGTTCGGTAGCGGAGGTGCTTGGGTGTATCTCCTCAAACGTCTGTATCTTATCACAACTCCAGAGTCAATCGTATCTGGAGATTTTATTCGCTTATTGTTGTCTCTTGTGAGGTCTCCATTATTCATTTTTTATGTAATGTTAGAAGAGGATTGAATGTGAACCAAAGGCTGGGTGTTTGGTTGGTGCTGCTGTATTAAAAAGATGTGCTCTCACTTTCAATCCCCAAAATCTTGCTTTAGGAAACTTTTCCTTGCTGTGGTCAGAGAGGAAATGCAAGGTTTATTGGAAATGCAGCAAAGGGAAAGGTTTGATGTTTTAATGCTCAGTACTGCACCACTGTGACCTCCACTGCTGTCCCTCTGTAGAGTGAGGACTGAATATTGGTAGAGGTATGGGCAGAGCAAGGTTGTGCTTGAACTTTCTCATGATCTTGCTAGACAGGATCTGCCTTGGTGAGACGTCAACTTCCGTAAGTGTCCTGCAATTTCCCATGCCACGGCTTGTGTTTTAGACCATCAGAGAGACTGAAGGGCAGACCCCCCTGCCTTCCCTCCAGTTAGTCACATGAGAGACTAGGAGTACTAATTCTGCAGTTTTGGTAACAGCACTTTCCAGCTCAGAGCAAACAGCAGAGATCTGCTGTGTTTCAGACCCTAATCTCTCACGCTGGCTTTACCTGTGGGCTGATACAAGGGGGTCTAAACCATACACAGGTCATTCCAGAAAGATCCTCTTGGCTAAATGCCCCAAGGTGAAGACCTCGAGGGCTGGGAGATTGGCTTAGCTCTTCCGAACTGCAAGGAAGGAGTGCCCCTGGGAATGTGTTTGTCCTGTGTAGCTGCTAAGCTTTGGCCTGTTCCTGCTAGCTGTAGACCTGTCTGTTCTAGGGTTCACCCGCGATGAAGTGTATTGGATGTGCCGTAATTCATGGTGGATGACTAGGAAGGGTTTGAGGTGATATTTCAGCTTTATGGTAGCTGTTAGTTTAGCCTTTGAGATAGAGAAGGTTTTGCATTGTTGCCTTTGCTGCAGGTGCGAGGGGAGCGTGACTGTGACCACGCTTCTCCTCGCCCTGTGCCGGCAGACAGAGGCTCTCAGTGGTATGGGAAGCATCTTCCTTTTAAATGTGAATCACTAGCCTAGGTATCTGGGCAAGAAAGGGGCACAAGGAGGCATTCCCTGTGTGAGGAATGCCTTCTGCTGCACACTCCATGCCCTCAGATCCTAATGAAGTAACATTACTTGAGTTTTTAGGACTGGTCTCCTGTCTGTCAGAGTTTTACCCCTTGCTGAGCACAAGCACTATGCAAGCCCGTGAGGGGCCCAATCCTGCTGCCATTGGAGTTTTCCTGAATCCTGTGAGTTGCTGAGCAGCCTCCCTTCTCAATGAGCCCATCAGGCCACTTGTCTCCTTCACTGATGACTTCCCTAGGGCTTGGAGGGCACATAGGAGATGCAATCAGCACCTTACAGGATTGGTCCGCTAGGTAATATATGAAGTTTTTTCTCTGGTAACTTGTGTGCATGAATTGAAACCCATTTATTCCAGTTTGTTCTGAGGACAGATGCAGCATATACACATTTTCTATATTTATAAAAATATATAGATATATATATTTTGTTCTCAGCTAGTTACCTCTTCTAAACTGCAGTTTTCAGAGCAACCGGCATATATTTTTTATTCAACACGTAAAATGACTTTTTACAGTAAGGAATGAAAGCGGTTTTAAGCATGTGTTTTCTGTATTTTTATTATGCATTATCCAATTATATTGAGATGTATTTTCCTCTTTGCTCTGCTCTTTCAGTTGTTATCCTTTCTATCAGTTATGCTTTTCTAATGTTTTGTAAGGGAAAATAAATATGCAAAATCGCCAGATGCCTTTTTTCTTTGCAGAAAAAGTATCACAAATGCTTTTTTATTACATTTTACCAATCCAATAAACTCCTTATAAATTTTATTTTTGTTTGCTAGCGTGTGAAATTATTTTTTCAAGTCGAATGGTATTTACTTTCTCCCAACCTCCACCTGCAATTATGCTTCATATCCTACATCTCTCTCTCTTTTGGATTCAAAATTTCACTGTGTGGCTTCTCAGCATACTTAATTCAAGAGCCTCTTTCACTGTTGGGTGAAGCAAGCATGCTAGAAATATGTGACAAGAGAGGCTACCTCCTGCTTGTACTGGCCATCTCTTGATGAATTTTGCGCTGTTCTTAAAAACGTGTGCCTTTGCAGTAAGGAGCACTCCACTCCTAAACCGTGAGTTAATCTGCAGAGGTGGGTTATGTGCAGAGGTTGCCCGCAAGTATTCTCAAATTTGAGTTGTGATGGGGTGACAGCAGAGCCAAGCACCTTGCTTTGCAGCTGAGTGGAGGAACATTATTCGAACTGTTACAGGCAGAGTAGAAAGAAGTGTGGTTTGCAAAGCCTGTCTTCTCGAGGAGGTTGTTTCTAGGGTGTCATTGTGGTAAATAATCTGGATTGTTCCCAGTCCAGTCCAGTCTGCTTCAAAAATACCACTGATCACCACACAGCCTGACCTTCACGTCTCCGGTCAGACAACCTGGCACAGCACCAGATGCTCACCGAACGCTTTACCTGACCGAAACACTTCAAGTGACAGGGAATCCAGTGTATCCCAGTAAGCTTTTCCAATTACCATTTCTTACTTGCTAAATGTCTGTACCCTGCTAATGGCCTCTGTTTTTCTACTGTCTCTATCCTTAGACCTTTGTGTAAAAACCTTTTGGTCTAAGAAATCTTCTTCAGTGCAGAGCTACACAGGTTGTCTTCAGGGTGGGATTCATCTCGATGAACTTTAGCAGCCTGGAAGACAGCTTTGTTGTCCGAGGTGGCCTGCTAGTCCTCTGTAGTCAGTGGAGAAGGTCTGTCATCTTTGCTTCAGGTGAGCGTCTGAGGCAGGTTTGTTTTGTGTCTTTAAGAGTTAAATGAGATGAATACTGTCCTCCACTCATATCGGCAAAAGTAGTTTTTTTAAAACAGTTTTTCACAGAGTTGTAGAGATCCCGAGGCACACAATACAGCTAAGCCCATTCCCTGTTTGTCACTCCCAACAGAATTTTATCTGGCGTCCACAGATGAAGATCCCACAACATCCCGTGTCAGTCCATTCCGTAGTGGCGTTGTCTTCACCCGTGGACAGTCTTTCCCATTGTCCAGACTTACTATTGGCTGCAAATTAAATCTCGTACCTCCCTTCCCACCTCCAGTGAACATGAAAGGTTTCTTTAGCAGGTTATGTATTGTCAGGGGATGCTTTCTTAGCCGTGGATGAGGCACGAGCAGCAGCTTCACTCCCAGCTCCTCCTCCCCTTCCCCAGGGGCCTTTAGGAAGGGCCTGTGTTCTCCCTCAGGAAAGGTCGAACTCTGCAGCCTGTTCCTACAGGACACAGGAGTCTGACAAGCTTTGTGTTATCAGTAAGGGGAGTGTAGGCTTTCAAGTCCATTCGAACTGCTATATATTTTTCCAAACTCGCTATTATTACTTCCTTTATAGGACAAGGTATTTTTTCCTAAACTTGTTACGATGGAAAAGTTCCAGGGATATGTTGTCCACACACAAATCAAAACACATCAGAAGGCCAGGGGCCAGAGGCCAGGCCAAGGGTGGGGGAGCTGTTAATTCGATAGTTTGGCACTGCTCTTCTTGCTGTCAAAGGTAACAAGAATTCTTTGAAACTAATGAAAGCTCTGGGAGTGACGTGTGTCTAAAACCCAGGAGCCAAGGCTAGCCGTACCGGGGCTTCAGGGTGGGATGGAGGCAGTGTGGACCATTGGGAGAACCCACAGGTTGCTCTGTTGGTGACATTCCTGGTCAAACAAAGAACCAGTTGTTCTGCTGGCGTGAGGGCTATCTCCAACTGTGGCTACTGTAGATTTAACCACCCGGCTTTGAACAAAGATGGGTCTTGTATGTTTGTCTTGAAGATATCTAGGCTAACTTGCTGTATGGCTTCCTCTGTGTTACAAATGGGGTTTTATTGCTGAGCAAGGATGACTTTTGCTTTCTAGCTAATTTTGAGAAGATTTGGGGGTTTTGTAAGCTTCCTCAGGTGTTTTCAAAGCTGGGAAGAAACTTGGAAAGCTGGGGAATCTGTCCACAGTGCTAGTCTTAGCAAGCAGTATTGGTGTTCTGGGCGGGGTTCATCTCTTCGATCTCCAGTAGTTTGGGAACAAGAGTCCAATTCAAGCAAGGTGCAGGGCTCCCTCTGTGACAGACGGACACCTCCAAAGGGCCATTCCTCCAACGTCTCTTAGAAACCTTCTTCATGGCAGGATGAACTGTTTTCTGGAGATCCCCCTCTTACTCTATTAACCGTCAAGGGGCTCTGAAATACCATCATAGTCCAGACCTCTCGCTTGCAGACAACTGAAATTGGAGAAGATAAATGGACCCAGTGAGTGGGCTCCTTCACCACTGTCTATTCCCCACAAAATGGCAAGGGGCTGCGTAACATCACCTCCACTACAAAAACCAGCAAGGAAAGGGGGGAATAGGAGTTTGGATCGGGCTGTCAGGAGAACTGCTGCTGCTGTCAGTGCCATCCATCACAACCTGCCAGGGTCGTGCAAGACAAAGTACCGCTCCTCTGGGCCACAGAGGAGCTCCCTTCCCCAGGGAGCTTTCAGGAGGAAGACTGGGAGCTTGCTGCCGCTGGGTGCTGGACCAGGTATCCAGGCAGTCCTAGTAATGGTGAGTCAAAGAGTGGGAAACCTACACCTCTGCTGCTGCTGAGAGTTTCTGGGGACAATGTTTTATTGATACTGAATCCACTTAAAATACACAAGGTCAGTCCTGAAGCAGAGCAGAGACGTAGCAATTGCTTTCGGAGTGCTAACTGCAGCTCCAGTGCAGTGTCACCAGGAGATTCACGTGACACTGTTTTCCACAAGGTAAGGAAAAATAAATAAGCCCAAATCATTGCATAGCAGATTGGGCTGCTTTTTTATCTTGCAATATTGTTGATGTTGGACTAAATCTGCTGTCTTAAAGTATAAATATAGAGACGCTGCTAAATCATCACTATTTCAGCAACTAATTAAGGGGTAATGCTCATGGTGCAGCAGTATATGAGGCAATAAATGGCTTTGGCGGCTGATTAAACGCTGGCACCAAGGCATTTAATTACAGCAAAAGCCAATTACCATGCGCATATTCCAACACCGGACATTACTCCTGTTATATGACAGAACAAGGAAAGGCAATACACCATGCCGTGGAGACGTATAGTACAGGACTCCCTAGCTTTGCCAAAACCTGTGCTCTTAATCCATACTGGCTCTGACAAGGGGGCCGGGTCTCCATAGGGAAGGCTCAGAACAAGGTCACAGAGTGAAAATTCTTGGTAATTTATAGGACTCATTTGAGATCTAGAAACAAAGTCAAATATTTCACATCTCTCCTGTACTAAGGTGGATTTGACCATTTGCAGAAGTCACATTCCCACACTCAGCCAACAGGTGCATTTAAAGCCCCACCTTAGTATGTTTGGCATCGATGGGCAAGTCAGCCGCACTGATGGAAGAGGTGATGTGTGGCCTTTTTTTTTCTTTTAGCTATTGCATTGCAGAAAGCATAATCAGTTGCAAAACACCACATGCCATTCTTCAGCTAATTGATTTAAAAGCTGGAGTTTGATTTTCGCAGGCTTTCAGCTCTTGCACTATCCGTTTGTCTTAACCAGCTCAGCACCTCTTCAAATTAAGCCCTCGCTCTCTTTAACCAGAAATGAATTCTTCTTTTGAAGGAGTTTCCTAGAGAAATTCTCTCTTAGAAAATCCTTGGCACGAAACCTTAGCCAGCCTTGGCATGCAAACCTGCCTCACGCTGGCATTAACAAGCCTCTTATTTAAATGTTGATGAGCTCTTTGCTGCCAGTTAGCAATGGGAAATGCAGTCTGTGTGTTAAACCAGAGCTGGGAATGACTTCCAAATACCGAAATGTTTGTTAAACTCGCGGCCCACCTCTTCCCTCCTTGGGGGTGGGAAGCTTCCCAGCAAATTGGCCCCATTTAGCACAGAAACTGCCAGGCAGGATCAGACCAGGGATCCCTCTTGTTCTGTGGCCCACGCGGGAGCAATGCCAGCAGCACAGCTTCCCAGGACACCCCACCATACCGCTGACGTGCCCGTCTGCCCCGGGAGCCTGTCCCCGACCCATGTTAATTAGCAATGGTCTCACGCTTCAAGGGCAGGCTCCCCCCACTACAGTGTGCCTTTGGGTTTACTTGTTTGCTGTTAACCTTTACCGTTATGCGGTGAGTCTGGTGGCTGTCACCTGTGTCGAAAGCCAATGAATTGCATCCTCCAGACCTGTTTGGAGTCACTTGGTTCTTCACAGTGCTTTATAGAAATGCATTCCACAAGCTGATTGCAATACTATATATATTGATGTATCTCTTTAGCTACACAGACATCCCCTAATATTCAGCCTGAGGCTGTGGGATGAGCTTCTATTTTCTTGCCGTCCTGTGGAGACCAAATGCTTTGCTGCCTCTAAACCAGGAATATCTCGTATATGGTGGGGGCTCTTCAGTGCTTCTGGGACTTTCCCCTTTTGCAGCAAGTCTGAGGTGAGTCAAAGGACGAGTTTTAAATAATAAATGCCAGGAGAAGGAGTCTCCCTGTATCCTCATGTTACCTTTGCTGCCTTCTGAAATCAACATGTTCTCCAGCCAAGGAACGTGTAAATTCTTTTGGCTATCACTCACTTCTGGATGAATCCCAACGGCTCATATATACAATAGTTGGTTTCCTCAGTGTTTGAATGAACCAGAAGGGCTTTGTCTGCTATAGATGGGAGCTTTCAATCCCGTTTATGGTACATTATATCAGTCTGAAATAGCATCTGTGAGGTCCTTAAACTGAACCACCATCAGATTTATAGCCACCGCAGAACAGTTAGCAGGCTGGCTCCAGAGAGCTACAAGCAGTAACCATATTCTCTTGAAATATTTGCTTTCACTGCAAAGTTGACCTGAGGAAGAACGTGTTGTTCGATTCAAGATCTCTGTTTGTTCATTTATTCAGAGAACGTCTTCATTGGCAGCCACTGTAAAGAGATGAGCTTCAGAGTTGAGAGCCAAAGACATGCTTCTTGTCATTGCAGAGCTGGTGACAGCTGCTCAGACGGGGAGCTTCCCGTGGTACATCCACACATCTGCAAGGTGAAAGGTGCAGGACTTGAGTTGTTCAACATCATGGGATGAGCAAGATGGTTCAACTAAGCACAATCTTCCACCCAAACTGCTGCCCAGAGGATGACTGGGACCTTGACTGAAACTCAGCAGACGGAACAGCAAATGCATGCACTGACATGTTCTCAATTTTTAATATCTCTGCTGCCTTGAAGAGCCCTTGAAATACCTTGGCAAGGCTGCAACAGCAGGACCAAAATAGGATGCACCGAAAATCTCCCCTGGGAGCCTACTCTTGGGTCACTTCCAGTCTGCTGGTCACCTGTGCTCTAATGCAGGCCAAACTCAGGGGAGTTCTCCCACCTACCATCCTCCCTGGAAACAGCCACGGGAATGGCTGTTTGTCATCAGTTGTCCTGGGGAAGTGCTGGAAGCCAACTGAGATTGGGAAGGTTTTGCTTGATGCTGTGCAGACATGGCCAGTGACAGCCCATGCCTCAGACGCTCCCAGTCTAAGTAGGCAGGACACATGAAGAGCAGGCAGCGCGGCCAACTCAAGCTGCCAGAGCCCTGTGTTTAAATGAAATTCTTGGCTTTCATTTAAAATAATAATAATCATACTAAAAAAAAATCTGACCCGCTCAGTTGGAAATACGATCCCTAAAGAGTCAGAAACCACAAGGCCATTCAAAAAGGCCCATAATTCATACGTATATGCTTATAGCTCTTGATTTTTAAGCCAAAATCATGATGTTTGGAGGATCAACTCAAGACTTACAAATTCCTAGAGCCTGACAGTACCAAGTGGGGAAAGGGCAAAATTAGCGCACGGGAAAAAAGAGAGTTGCCAAAGGTATGATGGCAGGTCAGTGGTAGAGCCAGGCCTCCTGCCTCCTCACCCCATGTACTAGCCACATTGCCTGGCCTCCTTCCCCAAAGGAAATTAAGAGTCCTTAAAGCAATCCTGGCTATTTTGGTCTTGTGTTTCCATCTTCCTTCAGATGCTTTTATTTTCAGCAACACGCAGAACTTGCAGCATCCTGCTGCTCCCCATAAGATATTATTCCATCTCTGGGGCTCGTGGCCATGGTACTGTATGCTGATGACATCTGTGGGAGTTTGCAAGTAGCTTAACATTTGCATGCCATGAATATGCAGCTCTGAGCATAGCCCAGTTCTCCATGCAGCCAGCCTGTGCATGTTTGCCAGGGACAGCAGCATCCTGCATGTGTCTAGATCCCAGGAGGCAGCGGTTCCTGGGGCCTTGGGTCACATTTTTGTGTATGTTTGGCTGTTTACAATCACAGATGCCTGGATAACCAACTTTCTGTTCAGCACCCTGGGAAAACAGGGCTTGCTTTTAATCACAGCAAAAATCAGGGTCTTCCTGGTGAGTAGCAATTGTCCCTACCTGAGCCGTCTCCGCGATCTGATTTCTACCTGTAAGGAGAGCACGGAAACCTCCCAGCACAGAGCACAGCACTGACCAAGGGCAGAGCCTGCCAGCGGCTCCTCTCCTGTCACACTGACTTCTAATTTCTGTTTACACCAGCACAATGTCAAACATCACAGCAGCAGCTCGGGCGGAAGGTGAGTCTGTTAGAACGGAGGTGTCGCTTCCTCTGCTGAGGCCTCGCTAATAACACCAAGATGCTTTTCTAACTAATTAATTACAGGGCTTTGGCTGAGCCTTTTTAATGATTCCCACCTTCCTGCTGCTGCTCTGCAATCAGCACTACTTGTAGTGCTGTTCAGAGCAACACTGATGCCATCAGAGCAGATGGATGAGCGATATGGGGGGGGAGGGGGAACTTTTTTTTTAAGCCAGTCATACTGTGAGCTGCTTGAGTTTCTGCTCTCTGAGGTACTTTCCTGGAGAAGAGGATAAAGATATGGTAGGCAGGTAGCTCTAGCAGGTCCTTAGCTCTGCCCAAGATTGCTGTCTCAAGGGAAAAATTTGTGCAGAATATAAATAGTTCTCCCCTTCTCATTAAAAAGCCATAGGGTCCTCAGGATCCAGCTTGCTTGTACATCCAGTTGACTTGGGAGATCAGAAGAAACTGAAGCTGCAGTCTGGAAGTTTTACTCCTGGACCTTGAATATTGAGACTGGCTCTAGATGGAAGAGTCCAGCTAGGGTCAGCGCTCCAGCCCACCTATTATTTAGGCTCTGATAGCACGTAGTCATAGTCCATGGCCTCCCACGCTTGTACAAATCAAAAACCTGGGTCCAAAGACTTGTAGACTCAGTAGACGAAGATTACTGCATGACTTGACTAGGCTAGACCAGACTGTGTTGTATTGTAGCACGACTGTGTGTAGGGGTGATCCCCAGCTGTGAAGCCACGTTAACCATTTCTGCTACTTACTGCTCATTTCATTAATCGACTCTTCATATTGCAGTAGGAACCAGCTGTCTCAGTCTCACCCAGCACCTTACTGCAATGGCAACAACAATTCCTCATCTCAAATAAAACGATAGAGTACAAAATGAAAGGCAACAAGAGAAGGCAACTGGGAGAGCAGCAAGACGGCACGAAGGCAGCAGCCTCAGGAAACCAGCTCTTGAATGGCTGGGAACGGGTCGCTGCAGAGCACAATGTCAGGAAGAATTTGAAGGCAGACACTGGGGTGCTAGAAGGCCCGTTCCAGGAATACTGACGAAAAATTTTATGGTATTTTTTGAAGATAGGTATGTGGGATGGAATAGGTACACTAAAAGAGATCTTGTTTGAGGTTTTTCCTTCTGTTCAGTACTTCTAAACGTTTTTATAGGTACTCCCGTTTCAAGTCCTGTGGCAAGAGACAAACAGAGGAGATGAGCCAAAGTTTTCCAAGCTCTATAATTAACAACTGGTCCCCTGAGCAGCAGAAGTGATCGAGCCTGCTTTCCTATAGATCTGTGCCATATGTGGATTCTTTGCTAAGCAGGAGCGAATTCAGTCTCCGGTCCTTTGCTTACAGAAGGCCTTACTGAGGTATTTCTCTCTGACAAAAACTTGCTGGAATCTAGTATCTTTAAGACCTATCCACCCCTTCCCTTCCAGTTTGAGGGAGTGAAATTGGTGAAGGAGTCCTGAAGTTGTCAGAGAGTGGGAAGGATGGATGGTAGGGAAAAGCTGGCAAACAGATGAAAGCAGATAATGCCATTGTGTATCATAAGAAATGTCTTGGGTGGGTGTATATCTGAAAGGAGATAAACTAAGTTTAGAGACCCATTTTCCATGATTCCTTCCTGGGGCACCTGTAACATTAAATAAATAACACACTGGTGTCCAGCACACCAACTCACTCACCACCTGAACCTGCTGCACTTGGTACAGCGCTTCCAAAGGCGTTCGTGCAGCCAAACGCCACGGAGTCACCCCATCGCTCCAGCCTCTGTCCCAGGAGCAGCTAGAACTAAGCAGAAGTTCAAACACAAAGTGCTGTGACCTCCCTCTCAGTGTAATCGAGAAATACGAGCAGCGCCTTTGTACTGGCTTGAAGCTTTTGTGCTGAATTTGCATCTAATAAGAGGGGCCTTTTAAAGAGCAAAGAAATAAATAAAGGGAGGAAGCCTTCTCTTTGAGCTAATTTTAGGCACATCCATGCTGACAGCTGCTCTTCCCTGATATAACTCAGCCACATCCTGGAGGAGCCAGGGGGACTAAGCTCCGTTCATGCTACTGCAGCTGAGAAAAGGCCTTTGTTTGTTTTGTTTTTAAGGGACGGATGGTAGCTGGCTCTCCAGAGCCTCCCTTCATCCTGGTTTCCATTATAATACAGGTGGGAACAGGGGAAAGGAGTCATGGCGTGTGTATGTGTGTCTGAGCCGCACGCGAGCCAGCGAGGGGATTCTCTTACCGGGCACGGCGCATCAGGCTGAGGATTGCACTCGGTGGCCGCTTCCCGTGTTCCTGGCTGGGGAAGAAACCCTGGAGCACTGAGATGTGAGCCCTGGAGATATCCCAAACATCCAGCAAACGAGTCTGGCACATGGGGTCACCTTGGAGGAGAGAGGCCCTGAGGGACTGCAGATGTGCAAGAGAGCGCTTCAGGGAGGGGAGCGAGGCAGGACTTGCTGGTGTGAGTCTTGTGTTCAGCTGTCAGTGACTTGACAGATCTGGTCCTTCTTCTGGTGAAGAGATATAGGGCAGGCTTCTTCCTCCACTGGGCATGAAGTAAGCCAAGAACTGCTCCTTGCATTGCTTTAGTTCCTGGGCTAACCCTTTTGCATCTCCTCACTCGGTCGCACAAGGCACCACATAGATGCATAAAACTGAGATGAGCACGGTAGGAAAAGTCCCAGCCCATGTCTGCTTGGAGAGTGAGAGACAACGTGGTGTAGATACTACTCTTCGATCTTCACCTGTAGCTTTTTTTTTTTTTCTCCTTTGCTCAAATTAGAAACTCAGGACTTGTCTAGCTTGGATGATTGTTTCATTTCCTTGTCGAAAAGGTGATTACCCCTTTAGTTCTCATAATTACCTAATCAGCAAAAATCAAATCAATCAATGTTAATTTCAACCCTAATAAATATTCTCTGGTATTCTATACATTTATGTATATCTCAAAACTCATCGTAATTTAAAGGAAAATATGATTTCACAAGTCAGACCAACTTGCTCAGCATCAGGTTCAGGATGTGCCACACATCCTGTGAACGCACAGAGAGGGGACAGCATGTGACAGAGGGAAGCTGAACAAATGTGCCTGGAAACTGGGATGGGAAAGGCCGATGCAGAACAAGAGGTCATCTGGTCCATACTGTGCCACCAGATGGGACCAGCTGGACCCAAACAAGTCCAGGCAGATGTTTGCCTCTGTCGCATTCTTGAAAGCATTTGAGAATACAGACTCCATGATCTCCCTAGGCAATCTTTTCAGTGCTTAACTATGCTTTATAGTTAAGATGTTTAGAGATAGTGCCAAAGTTAAACCTTCCTCGATGCACTTTAAGCTTATTGTTTCCTGCCCTGCCCACACTGGACTAATGAACAGGACTCTACCTGGGTTACTTCTTCCTCTGGCAAGTGGATCTGCGGGTGATGTTAAACAGTGAGAAATTGAGCCTGGACTGGCTGTAGTTGTCGCACAAAAACTGCCTGATGGTTTCTGTGAGTTGGTCAATTCAGGAGCCAGCTCACATGGGACTGAAGCCTTTGCTAGTCTCCTAACACCACAAAAAGTCTCAGCTTTTGGGACCAGCTTCACTACAAGTCACGTTGGGGACTCAGCTGGTGCTTGCCTGGCTTGACCTGCTCCATAAATAGAGCTGGAACATTTCTCTGTCTTTATACATGTTAGCCTTGATGCTTGTCCACTGCCATGGTTTCTGCTCTGGCACGGATCTATGCAGAAAGGGAAGGGTGGAAAAAAATAGCATGAACTTAGCAGTCACCTACCTGCTATTATTCACCCTGATAAGGGCTCAAATGCTTCTTCTGGCATTGGCAGTAGCAGCGATACTTTAATTGTAATTGTCTCAACTGAAGTCTTCTCAGCATTGTACCAGATGCTGAGATGTCTCTGGCAATTTTTTCCCCATTTGCACACGATCATCATCTGTGCCATCCCTGCTGACAGAAGGTTGCTCCCCTTGCAAGCAGCTCTGCTGCACAGCAAAATGGCAGACGCTTTGGGCCAGGGCTCCGATCTCACGCTGGGTTTGTGCAGCATCTAGCACAGCTTGCTGTGACATGGGTTCATCTCCGTAGAGGGACATCTGCTGTGGAAGGGCGTGAGCCAGACAAAGAGGATAAGGCTGATTTTGCCAGAAAACTGCAACTCTATGTATGCCTCCACCAAGCTCCTCAGGTAAGGGCACTCTTGGGGAGGAGCTGCTCCTTCCTTCCTGCAACCTTTGCTCTCCTCCCATCTGTCCTGCATCAGAGGACTGCGTCTGGACCTTCTCATCTTTGGAGGAGGCTTACGTGTGGCTTAGAAGTTGGGAGGGTTGCATGTTTGTGGTTAGCCTAGGCTTATGTTTTAGAGGATGCTTTGGCCCCTGATGACTCTCTCTATGGGGCTGGCCTTGAGGACAGATGCTTAGCAGTGAAGTAACAAAGTGCCAGATTTTTAGATGCTGGCATTTACTGTGGTTTTTGAGGAAGTTCCTCTCCACAGACACACAAATATTTTTCAGGATTTTCCTGAGCGACTCCTGGTACAGGTAAACCCAACTCATCTCTTTCTTGGGCTGCAGGTGGTGAAAAATACTCCTAAAGCCATGTCTGGCAAGTGTGGTGAGCAGTTGTGGCCTCCCAGCACCCAGCCCCCGCGTGGCAGATGGAGCTGAGCAAGAGGCAGTTTTGTGCTGTTTCTTGTCTTTCAAGGAAATAATTCCTGAAGAGGAAGGAGGGCTCTGCTCCGGGGAGATAAGCAGTCCCATCGAGCCAGACCTCTCATGTTTCTTCTCCTCCAAGTTCATGAGACGGCATCCTGAGGGATGGCCCAAGGGGGGCTGTCGAGCCCGTGGGAGCAGAGTGAGAGTCCCGAGGTGCTGCCAGGGAGCCTGGCTCCTACCCAACCACCCTCAAACAGGGGAGAAGACCCTCTGCCTGGCACATGTCATGGCTGGGGACTGGCCCTTTCCCCATGCCCTGAGCACAGACACTGCCTGACCACTCCTGCCATGCCATGGAGAGACAGCAGGGCTTGGAGCAATGCTGGGCGTGCCCATGGCATGGGCCTGACCGCAGGGTATCTCAGGTCCTGTGGGCAGGCTTTGACACCTCGTGTGTGGCGGCTTGCTCCCCTGAGCTCTGCCTAGGCCTCCTGCTTTGCTTGGTGGAATCTCACCTTCGTTCACTGGTTCTGTCCATGCACACCTTGGTCAGAGGTGGCTCATGAGGCTGGTTTCCCAGAGTGAGTCTCTCGTTGCATGAGGGCTGTGCCAGCAGGCTCAGCCGTGAGGGTGCTGAGAGCAGGAGAGGAGACCCCCCCCCCCA
>Ga0065711_1002364_pt1 | contig 42670 bp, 33 predicted proteins | sample Hoacrofraction12_FD_59098 | JGI IMG/M metagenome (GOLD analysis project Ga0065711, IMG submission 59098) | Hoatzin crop microbial communities from Cojedes, Venezuela - Epithelial fraction 12 v2 (version 2) | ecosystem: Host-associated > Birds > Digestive system > Esophagus > Crop | place...
ATTTCTCCATGATTACACAGCCAGCTAGTGGCCAAGCCGAGAACAGAAATTGCTCTCTGGATAGCAAAGTCAGCGACATCGACTTGAGCACTCTGCCTCCTGCCTTCCACTAGTATTGTTACTCTACACTAGTATTGTTATTGTCCACTAGCTCTTCCACTAGTATTGTTAGCCAAGAGGAGTCCAAACCATGAACTTCAGATTTTGGCACGAGGTCTAGAGTTTGGGAGCATTCAGGCCCATGTCTTACTGCACAGGAATACAACAAGATTTTTTTTCTGTAGCAGATGAGAAAAGCGACCTTTTTTCAAATGCATCCTGCAGATACAGATGCAATAGCAGATGAGAAGTGTTGTTTTGCTTCGTTTCCCTATGTAAGTTTTCCAGGAAGGAGTCAGATGGCCAGAGTTATGCAAACCAAATGGATCTTCTTTTGTTTAGAGCAAAGGAAAAAAGTGGCTCATTTTTGTGGTGAAACACAAACATTCTCCAAACAAAATAATCTCTCCCTGTAGCCAGCCTGGCCAGCCACCAGTCCCTCTTGGGACTTGGAGTCTGATAAACTTTCTAGAGAGGCATAGACTTTAATGCAAGTTGGGGGTGGGAAGGGAGAGAAAGAGAAACAAAAAGCTAAGGAGATCTAAGTAAAAGACCTTGCAAAATTAAACCAGCTTTGGTTTTAATAAATGGAGAATTCTTTGGCCTCTGCTGCCAGTGTTAGCAGAGGAGAAAACAAGGCATCGGTCTTCATTCTCTAGACATGCATACGCTGAGACAATGTCATAAATTTGTGGGTGTTAATGTTATCTTCTTAAGGCAGGGTGAGAACCAAACTGCAGGGCTGGATTCACTACCACTGCCTTGCTTGTGCAAAGTGGGAAATGCTGCTGTTTCGTTTTGGTAACTCCATTGCAAAACTGAGTGCCTGTATATGATGCAAGCTTGTCATAAATCTGGTGCCTGTGCTGTAGGCGATAGGAAGTGAGGGATGTGCATTGTATTACTACATTGCATGTTTTAAATGCCTATTGTCTGTCTGCCTCTCTTAATGAAGAAGCAATCTTTCTAGATATTGTGGGGCTAGCAAAGGAATACCCTGTGCTGAAAACATCTGCTCCTAATGTTTAGTGTAGTGGAAGCGTTTGTATGTGTTCTTGCACTGAGGCTGTGGGAAAATAGCAATGATATGGTGCTTCGGAGGCCAACAGCAGGAGCAGGGATCTAGAGGGATCGCAGAAGCTTGAAGACTGCTCTCAGTAGGTGAACTGTGATGCAGAAGCAAAGCCTGTCTGTGAAAACCATATGGCTGGCTAAAATGTTTCGCTTTCAGCTGTTTGCTGTGTCAAACAGTCCTTAACAAAATAACTGCTGTGGGTAACCCAAAAATTCAAATACGTGTATGTAAGCATGGGATCTGCTGGAAGCTGGAAGCATAAGGAAAACTTCAGTGAAGGCTACCAATTTCATTACTATTTCATTTTTTTAATGGAATGTAAAAAAAAAACAACCCAAACATTTCCTAACCTGCCTGAAGAAATAATCTTTTATATTGCTGTCAAAGCAAAGAAATAACACCGGTATGAGATAAGGATTATAATGTGTGAGAAGAATTAGTAGAGCAGTAGTACTGCTTTCTAAAATTTTGTATTCAGTGGAAATGTCTCCTTTAGGAATGTCTGGGAAAGAGTGCTTGACCTGGTGAGTCCTGCTTCTGCATGAGGGCACAGACTCTTGCAGTCTGTATCTCTTCTGATATGATCTGAGCCTCATCCACTGCAGTAAAGTGTGCTGCGTGACCTTGCTTCTGAGTGAACCCTGCTGAACAGGGGGCCAGGGATCAATAGTGTTCTACTGCTGTTGCCCTAATCATTTGTTCACCATCCCCGTGAAAAAATTTCGTTGCAGCTGAGTGAAGAATGGACAAGATTCACAGCTGATGCAGATATTACTTTAAAGAAGGTTGCCACATTCTTTGGCTTGTGTCTCTTCATGGCTTTTTCTCTTTCCACTGGCACCTTAAATGGAATTGTAACTTGCACAAGTTTCCTCAAAAACAAAAGACCAGACAGTCAGAATAGTTCAGCTCTTCATAAGATTGCTAAACAATTTGGTTAAACTCTTATCCTGCTGCTTACCATTCCCTGTTGCTTCCATGTTGCCAGTGTTGTGTACCCTGGGAAGTTAACTATGCTGTTGTGAAGTGACTTTAGATGGTTAGAGACCCCAGGTTTGTGGTCTGTATTTCAAATAGCAAAGCAAGGTGGGAGTGAATTATACTTGTGTTTCAACATGGCACCATAGAATGAAGGTCTCTTCCACCCTGCAGTATATAGAGATGAGTCAAGATTTGGACTGAAGATGAGATTTGGAACCTACAGGTTTGAGAGGCGAAGGGGAAGGAATCTGTCAGGAGAGGAGGGGCTTTCGAACAAAGTGAAAATTTTAACTGGAAGATTTTAGGAAGCTGGTAATATTTCGTAACAGCTTGTTGCAGGTCTCTAAGCATCTCTGTGGAAGGCCCTAGAGATGGCTGTAAGTACAGCTGGTAGAAAGCGTTCTGATGCAGTGACGTGCTTCTAGAAAATGCTGATTCAGCAGAATCAACCTCTCTTGCGGGTATGTGTGGTTTTCAGTCAAAATAAACCCCAAAACCACCCAGCCTGTCTGCCTGGTTTTCTGCCATCCTGCCCAATCTCTAGTCAGCTGACAAATGGTCTGGGAAGTTCCTTGGGATCCCTGTCTGTTTGATCACCAGAGAGATGGTATAAAGTTCTGATTTAAGTCTACAAAAAAATAGTATTAGCTAATGTTCCTGTTTCCCAGGCAATTGCCTATTGATAATTTTTCTCGCTCCACTTTAAAAACCGTAGTATAATTCAGGTTGAAAGGTTGAGTTTGGGTTCAGACAAGTCTGCCTTGCAGTGCAAGATTTTCCATAATAAGTGATTTTCTTAACTCAGCTATTTCCAATTATATGTAATCTGTTGCAGCTCCATCTGGTCTCCTGTATGGAGCGGCTGTGAAAATTTGCTCTGTTCAAAAAGCTTTGTATCTTCCGTTTGGTTGTGGCTCAGATGTATGGCATGATAGATTTCAACAGCACGGAGCAGCTGGAGGAATGGCTAGGGTGCTGCTTGCAAGATGTGGGTGACGAGCGGCGCAGGGCTTCCGATTGCCCTGAGGCATTCGGCTCTGCCAGGGGTGGGTTGTCCTCAGCCCTCAGCAGTGGGCTTTGTGGAACAATGTTTCACAGTGAGAATGACAGAGCGCCATGGCAGCCGGAAAACAAGACAGTTTTCATGAGAGCTCTGCAAAGTAATGAGGAAGGAGGGTCACCTACTGCATTTCCCCATCTTTCTTCAGGGATTAAATGCCAGGTGTTGAATTTTTTCCTGAAGTGCAGGGTATCTACCATGACCTTGTATTTACTCTGTAACTCTGTGGGCTAAAGGCATGCTTACAGTTTCCTCAGAACAACTGCTGTGCAGGAGCTTTTTATCCCTCACACAGTGTTTGATTTTGTTTCTGTATCAAGAGTGAGGAAAAACATTATTTAAGTTTGGTCCTTAAGGCCTGTATTACTCACCAGGTAATAAATACCAATATTTCTTTTTTGCAGATGAGAAGCCTTTTGTAGTGGAAGATACCTACTTACTGTGCCCAGCACCTGTGCTACGAGAAGTTGGCATGTATGTTTTTTCTATGTATTCAGATATTTACTTTGCCTGTGGGAAAACGAGCTGCATAGTCTACTATAATCTGTTGTTCTTATATATATATCTAATTCTGACATAGTCTCTTGTGCTTGTTGGATTAATTGCCAGTTGTGCATTGGAGTACAGGGGAGAGAGCACCAGCAGTGTGAATTAATCTGTACAAAAGGCTTTTCTGTGCATCAGGAGTCCAGGTTCCAGAGGATATTACCTAGCAGAGGATTATGGACTAGCTGGCTTGACTTTTCTTGTGTGGTTTTATTTTTCAGGGAAGCAGCTCTCCAAGTCAGTATGAACGATGGTCTCAGCTTCATCTCTAGCTCCGTCATCATCTCCAGCACACACTGTGTAAGTTTTGATTCATGTGCCGAAAGTGATTCAGTAGGATGGTGGTACTTAAGAACAGATGTTAGTTACCACGGGTATTAGGGCTTCCAAGTTGAGTAAACCTCATTTGCCAAGAACCTGTTTCCCTCTTCTGAAGGTGAGCTTGTGAGTGTGGTGGTATGACAGTGGGTGTGTTGTGTGCCGCAATGTGGCAAAGCTCTTGAGTCTTCAGTATACATCTCAGACTCTGTATCTGCTGTGGGATGCAGACCAGGACAGGACTAGCAGCCAGTGGTCTGGAGGTGTCTATATCCGCATGTCCACTGCACAGTGAGCAAGAAGCAGGTCTGCTGGCTTTGTTAGCTAGTCTCTTTCCTCTACAGCAGTGGTGCTGCTAATTGTGAAAGGCATATGGCAGTGGTGATCACACCCTTTGTGGAAACCAGTACGGTTGCCAAAATAATGTGGGAGATTCTCCACTGAAGTAGCTGGCTTATGGCTGGCATCCTTTGTTGCCAGTAGTGAACTGCTGCACTCAGTCTCTAGTGGAATCAGGTAAAGGATGATGAAACCATGCATAATTCATGGTATGGCTGAAGATCCTGCTTCTGTTAAGTCATGGCTGTTGGAAATAGAGCATGAAATGACTTGCACTAAAGGAGGTAGTGGAGGAGTTAGCTTTGAGTTCAGAGCAGTCCTTTGTGCTTCAGTGTGTTCAGCTTGATTCGTCTGTGTGATTCTTCTGTGCAGGGAATCATAGAATCATAGGTTGGAAAAGACCTTTAAGATCACCAAGTCCAACCGTCACCCCAGCACCACCATACCTGCTAAACCACGTCCTGAAGTGCCACATCTACATGTTTTTTGAACCCCTTCAGGGATGGGGACACCACCACTGCCCTGGGCAGCCTGGTCCAATGCCTGACCACTCTTTTCAGTAAAGAAATTTTTTCAAATATCCGGTCTAAACCTCCCTTGATGCAACCTGAGTTGAATGGTTGAGATGCTGCTTTAATTCTGCTGTGTACTGGCTTGACCTATTTTTTGGGAAACCAGAGTATTCTCACCAGAAAGACCTGAAAAATCTGTCTGTGGCCTGCTTTTCTCCCTATCCGGTAAAGGCACATCATGTTTCCATACAGAATAAGTGAAAGGCTAAGCTGTGTAACATCCGATTGCCAGCAGTCTTCTGTGGTCCACAAAGGCTGATGCACAAAATGAGAAAGTCTTTTGTGTCATTTGATCTTGATAAGTATTCAACAAGGACAAGATTGTATGGAGAGACAGTTTTCAGAGCTTACATGAGGGGTTATATTCCAAAACTTACAAAGACTTCCTTATGCCTTAAAAGAACGGAATTTATTTTATTAGTTAATTTTTTGGTTCAAGTTCTCTTTGCTCACTGGCACAAATGTGTTTGCATGTAGTCAGCAAATTACAGGAATACTTTCCAATGTTTTGTTCCTGTGAGGCAAGACCTGAGAAAGATTTCTTAGAGAAAAATTATTCCTTCCTGATATGCTTTCTTCTGGGGATAGGATTATTATTTCTAGGTTATAGGAGACGAAATATCTGTTCCTTTTCTATTGTTTTAATATCTGTAAGGAAACTTTTGAAAATGCTTGTGCTTCATGGCAGTGCCTACTACTCTGATGCCTCCAGACTGGGAAACTGGATTTGCAGTGCAGCTGAGCGGCCAGAATTCAAATCCAGATTCTACATCCAAACCTAGACGCAGCGACATTCAGTGGCTGCTTTGAAAATTATATCGCAGCCTTCACTAACTGAGGAAGTTTATTCTGAGTAAACAGGCATTTTGTCTTTGTAGTAGTGTTTATTTTTTTCAGGGTCTCTAAAGATATAACTGTTTACTGTGACTGCAATCCCCTCTGATTAAGGTTACAAGGGCTTCAGTCCTGAAAGTACCCATATACAAAATGTGCACTAAAGGACTTGATTAATTGATTTCAGACCTGAAAGTTAGGTCTGTTTAAAGATCTGCAGCCAAGGGGGAATAGTCAGAAAACTGTGGAATGAAATGGTAACATGCAGGGAAAAAATTCATGGTTTTCTTCCCTGTGTGCGAACTAGCAATCCGTGCTTTGTGTTTCCTCTGTGCTGTATTTCAGAAATGGTCAGGTTTGGAAAAAGGTCTGGAGTGTCGTCTTCAAAAAGCTTCCTAGATGGCAGTCAGTAGGGATTTAACATGGCAGCCCCACGCTCGCTTTAGTGCGAATGCCTTGAACCCCCATCTAGTTGCTCTCCAGAAATGGCTATTTAATGGGAGAAGGACCAAAGTTAAGGGGCTTGAAGGCCTGATAAGCTTTGATTTCTTTATTTTTTTAATGTAGCTCCACAACAAAACCTTCCTGTGCAACATGTAAATAAACTGCAAATATGCCATTTTCCCTATAAACAATACCTGTGCTATGAACTACCTGTTTTCAAGGACTATTGGGAGGTAATCTAGGGAAGAAAACTGAATCAAGAGCATAGCTGAAAGAGACAGCTACATTCCCAGCAAGACCAAAGATGAACAGTCAGTAAAGTCAGTCAGACTTTGACTCCCAAGTTACGAGTGCAGGTATTTGAAGATCGGGACAGATGGAGCCTGTATGTTGAGCTATCTAATAAGCTTTTTTATCACCCTAGCTGACAAAAATTTTAGTGTAGGTTTTCATGGTAAGGAAGTTGGGACAGTGTCTCATATGTTAATAGGGCAAAGCTATTTTATGTTGGTGTAGGTCCCAACTTTTATTTAGTATCTAAAGACTCCTAGGAGCCAGGCAGCTAAATAAATGACAGTTTTATTGAGCAGTGAAAACTGTAGAAGAAAGAAAATGCTTTTCATCTTAAACAGGCCACTTTTTGGAAAGAAACAAGGGATAAAAGCCTTTGCCTTTTCTAAAAGTGCATCATGGCTTCAGTGCTGTAGCTCAGCAAGGACCGACTCCTGTGATTGCCAGAAGCAGGGAGGGAAGAGCACTTAGTACTCCTGTGCTCACACTGTGTTTTCTGAGTGCCACGTGCTGAAAATGGGTTACTGGGATTTTTTGCCTTGCCCAGTGCCGTCATTTTTGTGAGGTTGCCAGTTAAAAGTGCTTTTCGTGGACTGTGCTGCCTTAATAGTCAAATACTGAATGCGTGGCAGAAAGTGTTCTGTGCATTTGTCGCATGTATGGTATGTCGCTGGTTTGTGTCTCAGAATGCAATAATGTGCATGCCTTTGGTATAAGCTGACTGCCTCTGGAAACAGACAGAGCATTTGCTGGAGCCCATATTGCCTAACTGAAGTAATTATTTGCATTTTTTTCCCTTGAGGTGTAAAAGCTGCTACAGCATTTCAGGGGTGAGAAAATGAGGGAAGGTTAGGAAGGAAGGCAGACGTAATGATTGATTTCATCTCCGTAATCTGAGAGACACTTAAATACATCTTGCTTTCCAGCATTAAGTGATACTACTTGTCAAGTCTGTCAACACCAAATTAGACCTCACCGTTTGAACATTGGTTGGGGCTTTGGAGGTTTTATTTTGTTTGAAGGAGTCATACATACAGTTAAAACAGCCTCAGAGCTTCTACCCGTGCTTTCAAATCTGAGTGCTTTGGAATCCACTTGCCTGGACTGCATCTGTCCGTTGTGCTTTGGGGGACTTCTCTTCTTCCCTAGCTTTCTGTCTCCTGAAATGTGGCAGGCTTCAAGGTTTGCAGCCCAAAAAAAACGCGCAGGGGGTGTTGGAAATTAAATGCATGGGTCCTGTTGTATTCTGCCATTTGCTCAATTCTTTGTGCTTTCCAATATCAGAGTACAGGCATGACTGTATATGCCTTTATACCTGCTTTTCCATGGGACTTAAAGAATTGCTGATGTAGTTTCCCAAAAAATAAAATTTCTAGACGTGCTTAAATTTTTGTTTTTTAAAGCGAGTCCCTAGGCTTTCCTGGTACTTCACTGCAGTTCTGTCTTCTCTGTCGAAAGGTAATTGTTTTTTCATTTAACAAAAGAGAACAGAAGAAGATGTGGGAGAGACTTGTAAAGATGCTTTTGTTGCAGAGGATCTTTCAGCATTTCCGCTTTGAAGTACATTTTGGGAAGACTTGCAGTCACATAAGTGATCTCAGCTGGATCAGGTGGAGCAAAATCTTCATTTAAGAAAGAATAAAAATTCTTCTCACTTGGCCCAGTTATTTTCAAGCCTGAGGTATGAAACAGTCCATGGGAAGTCTTTTGGGGATTTTGTTTTGTTTTTCTTCCTAGGGATTTTCAATATGAGTTTTTAGAGGCAAGAGTCAATTACACATGGGAGGCCCTTTTGAATCCCTGGTGATACTTACTCAGTCTAGAATTTGCCCAGGCACATTAGCCAACAAATGGAACTCCATATGCAAGGTCTATCTGACTTGCTAAGAAGTATCGGTCAGAACAAATCTTGACTGCCCGATCTCATGCAGGGGCCTTAAGTTAAAGATGGAGTTGTCATTTTTTGGAGGGAGTAAAAAGCATAGACTGTGGAATTGCATGGGACCGCTCAGTTTTCAGAATGTGGTCTTTACCTTAAAGAAGAATGAAAGAAAAAAAATAGAACAAGCTTAGTAGAGGAGAATTTTTTTCTTTCAGTGAATGTGACTCTGGCTCCCACCCTCATGTTAGTTTCTCAGGAATAGTGCTTTTGTTGTGGTTTCCACCATCTTGGCTTTTCTACTGGTTTTGGTGGCTCTGAAGTCTAATGGGAAACCTGACTGGACAATGCCAGATGCCCTCAAGATGATAGTGTCAAAGCATGTATCTGTTAGGGGTGGGAGACAAAGGCGTGCTGGAGAGAGACCGGGGTAATGCACCAACTGCTTGGAGATTATAAAGCAAGCCTACCCTAGTCAACCATGTCCCCGCAGGTGCTTAGGGGCTGCAGCATGCGTTCTCAGAGATCTGGTGGAGGGCAAGAAGAGGCACGTACTGCAGGGCGAGGAAATTGGGAGGGCTGTGTTCTGGTCACCCTTGCAGGGTGCCTGCAGCAGCCCTGGAGAGCTGGGCTCAGTAGGCAGGGGCCTGTATATTGTAAAAGGAGGGCAAAAAGGGTTGGTTTTGCTTGTTGGAGGAATGCAGTGATTTCCACTTATCTGTCAAAAATGGGCCAGACACAGGAGGTGTTGTGGTTGGGCAAAGCATTTGTTTTATTATATTATGAAATGCAGATGGAACCCTCTAGCTTAAGGCAGGATGATGCTGCATGTAAATATCAAGCTTGCTTGTGCCCTCTCTGTGGATGGCCAATACTATTTTTCATTCAAAGGTTTTGCTAACTGCACGCCCTGGACTGAGGATTACTGGCTAGCTTCTGGTAAAGCTGCTAACAGTGACTGGGCTTATTTCAGAAGCAAGAGGCTAACACTGTGTAAATCAGCGGCTGCAGACAGAAGTTTAGTCCTGTTCCCCATTAACTTAGGTATTACCCAGCTAAACTAAGACAGGGCTGTCCTGAGTGTAATTTAGGATGTTATTTGGCCTGGGCTATGTGACCACTGGCAGCTGCCCCAACAGAACAGGGGAAGGGATGGAATGAGACCCTTCAGGTTTGGAGACAGCGTGCTGTTTATATGCTTAGCTGGGGGATAAGGTGCCAGCATCTCCAGCATGACAAAGCTCAGCTGGCTGGAAGTATTTGATGAATTTGTCTCTTGACTTGTTTGTCTTAGAGTTACCCATTTGTTTATCTGAAGTTGGTTTTTCAATATCTGTACCTTTTAAATAATGTTTTTCTTTCATTTGGAAGTTCCCCATGGGGGAAGGAATCCCCCCTTCCATACAGAGGGCGATGAGGCTGTGTTGTTAACTGCATTACCTGAGTAAAAGAGATCAAAACCATGCAGGCACATCCGGGTGACCCCTGCTGCTGGTGGAGGTCAACAGCAGCCCTGAGTACTGAAAGCCTGCAAAGGCCAGGCACACGTTAGGGGCAAGGTATTGCTTTTAGAGTGATGTCCTTAAGCCTGTGGCGTTACACTGACCGAGACAGAAGCTGGGCTGGTTTCTCTGCGTGCTTTTGGACAAGGCTATCTCTTCTCTAAAGAATCCAGTGGGGATTTAAAACCCTTCCTCTCTTCAACCCTTGGAATTGGTTGTGACTGCTTGGACTGAGATTTTGGGAGGAGACTACCCTTGAAAGCATTCTTTAGGAGGCTTGTGGATGGATGTATCCTGGGCATCTGTTTAGCAACTGGGTCCTCCGGTCCTGAGTGTCAAGGAGATATTTTGGTTATAAATAATGTTTAGTTGTCAGAACTTGCCAACATCTGTGTCTGTTGCTTGACTCAAATTAGAGGCCCCTTCTGGGGGGCAACAACTCCACCCCTCCACCTTCTGCTGATATTCTTACTCACTTGACCTTTGTACTTGCAGTCACCATTAAGGATCTGACTTGCTCTAGGTGCTGTGCCACCACAGAAGACGGATCCTGCCTCCAAATTGCTGCTGTCTAACTCCTTGCAGCAAGGCTATTTGCTTGAAGTGTTATAATGCTCTTGCTGTCGGCTTTCCAGTGCCTCAAAGACATCATCTGCCAGGGTGGGCTGGGCTGTCTGCTTTGCAGGTAAATGAGGTGCCTGTGTTCTCTGTTGCAGAGGTCTCTGCACAGTATGCTAGCAGAGGTACCTGTCACTGAATAAAGCTGTCAGTGATTACAATAAGGGCTCTAGAAACAATTGTACACATTTAGGTGTGACTTTACCATACAGAAATGGTAAATTTTCACATACCATGAAAGACTGAATTCTTGTTGCCATGATTGGTTTCCTCTTTCAGTGTTTAGTGCTAGATTTTTTTTTTACGTGCCTGCATTTATGAAAGAGACATTAAGGCAGAAAATCAAGATTAGTGTAGCCTCCAGTCCCAGTCAAATTTGACACCTTAAATCGCTACAGGTGTTATCGTGTGGCTGCACACTTCCTACCTTTTATCAGACAGGCAGAATATTTTCATTGGGTGGCAGATAATTAATGACGAGAGTTTAAGAAGTAGTTTCATTCCACTGCTGATGTCCACGGACCTTTGATAGTTGAAGGCACCAAGAACTATAGTTTACTCTCTGCTAAGCGTAAAAAACCCATCTTGCAACAGCAATAATATAAAGCATAGGACCACAAATGCAGTGCAGCTGAGCTAACTCAGCATCTGCTAGTGCTAAGACTAAAAAAAAAAAATTATTTCTCCTTCCTCAGCTATTAGTCTCAGTGTACCACCAATTTCATATGCAAAGTTGCCCCACATCAGGCTTTAGTGATACCAACACAGTGTCCGTTGCTTTCATTTGCACCTGTTAATGCTTGGGCAGTGTGTGCCACAGGGGTGTTCCCACTGCTTGAAAAAGAATGGGCAAGTAATGACTGGTGGAGTTGGGAAGCTCTTAAAAAGGAATTTACTCCTGTTCCTGTGTTAGGAGTTTGAGGAACTCAAAGAGGGGAAAAAATATTAAATGCTGCCTTATGAATGTGTACGCATGCAGATGTGTACAGAGGAGGTTGCACACCAAGCATTGTCAGGAAAGGGAATGTGCGATAGAGGAAACAGTTTACAAGGCAGTGTTTAGAGACAGAAAGTCAGTCCTGCTCTGCTGACTGAAGGGCTGCTGCCAAGTTCTTCAGTGCAAAAAGAGAGCATCTCGGAAAGGAGCCAGGATGGAAATTAAAATAAGTCTTTGTTCATTTTCTAAAATGCTCCCAGAAGAGGAAAAACCACTAATGACCTCTTGCACTAGTAACTATCAGACTCAAAACTGGAAGGGAGGTGAAGAGTGCAGGGCTGCAGTGACAGTGTATAATGGGTCTTCCTGGGCAGCTCTCGATTGGAAGAGCAAGGAATATCACCAGGTGATATTCCTGCACTCCCTAAGTGACCTACTGAGGAACACACGATGCTTCTTTGCAAGAAGGTGAAATGATGAAGGTGCCCACACGTGGGCTGGGACAACACTTCCGTGGCAGGATATTAGACTTGCCTCCAACTAGCATTGAAACTCATTTTTATTTGCTGTGTGTGTCCAGTTTGTAACGGATGTCTTCCCAGGTCACACCCTGCTCCTTCAGGAGGAGGGCTAGGGGAATTATGCTTGCAGAAAGGAGTGCCTTGCAGCTGAAAAGCAAGGGATGTGTTGGGTCAGGGCAGTTTGGGGAAGTGACTGCATTTCGGAGGCGTGTGCAGTGCCTACACTGGGCTTGCCCTTGTAAGCTAGAGTCCTCTCCAGTGTCAGTAGATAGCAGTCCCTCCTTATCTGAGATGCTGGTGCTCCAAAACCACTCTTGGATGGGAAGATCTCAAGGTGGCTAAGCATGCTGCCAGGCAGTTAGCTCTTCCACAGTCCTGGACAGGATTTCAGATTTTGTAAACCAGAGGAGAGCTGCTGGCTGGCAGCTGGGCCAAGCTGTCCCTTTGGCTGTGGAAAAGGGGCTTCTTGAAACTCTACGTGTAGAAGCGAATGGATGCAGTGGCTTATTGCACCTGACAGCAACTTGGGGCAAGAGCAGGTCTTGCATAGGCAGATCAGAGAACTGGTTATCTTATAATGAAGCAGGTCTCTTGATGGCAACCATTAATAAATGGCTTGGGATGATCAGTGAGGTGACAGGTGGGCACCAGACCTACTATTCTGGAGAGAAATATTCCCTCTGGTCTCACATTTCCAGTTGTAAGGGTGTTGTATTTGACAAAAGGAGGTGGGTACTGGCACAGCGTTACTACACTCACTACCTATGTCCTGGTTTTCTTCCTGTGGCTGTTTGAAAGACTGAAGGAATTTGCACCTCTGAGTTAAACAATAGTGGATGGATTTGATCTTTAAATACGATGAAAGAAAAACTTATAAGATCAAGAAGGCACTGCAGGCTTATAGTAAAAACTAATGATGCCCTTCACTGAAGTTTTTTTTATTATTATTATTCAAAAGGAATGTAATTCAATGCTGAAGTAGGGTTTTTTCAATTGTGACTTTGTTCTGGGCTGCACAATTAAGGCTCTGCTAGTTATCAGTGTTCCTAAGTCTGCAGGCAATTAAAGTGCATTCACTATTGTATCAATAGAGGCTTTATGAAACTGCAAAGTAAATTTAATGAGCACTTTCCTAGACCCTTGACCTGTATATTATTAGTTGAGGTATTGCTCTGTGGGAACTCCAGGGCGTACAATTTCAGGTTTGTTTCTAAAAGATTGTTCTTAAATGCTCTATGCTACAAAAATAATAGGTGGTGAATGTTTTTGCTATCATAGGCCACCCTAAGAATTAAATGTGCAAAGATTGTTTCAGTCTAATATTGCTGCATGGGCTGTTTTATAATATCCTTAAGTGTGGCAGACATGCTACAAACCATGTGTTCCTATGGTTTGGGAAGCAGGGATTCACAGAAGAGACCAATAAGTTGGGAGTGGAGTAAGAATTGAGGAGTCAAAGATTTGGAAACATGAAAATAGTTTGTGGATAGGCAGACTTTTTTCCTGTGACAGTGCTGAAGTTAACTAAAAAAATATGTGCTATAATCTCTGCACGCAGGTACACCTCTCATAGTGAAATCCCATTTAACATTTAAATTGAAACAGAGCATTTTGAAATTGTGCGTTTGAAACAATGAGGTTTTTTTATTGAAATGTTTTTCCTTCGGAAATGTGATTTCAATTTAAACTGAGTTTCAGGAGGAAACTTATCCCAAGCACGTCTTGTTTTGTGCGTTCAGGTCATGCTGGCATGTTCACCTTGTCAGACCCATGGCAAGCCACCTGTGAGGAACTTCTGCTCAGCTTGGCGAGGGGGGAGGTGTACATGAGTGTTAGCTCAAGAAAGGTGCTCCTGAGATTTTTTTTGAAGTGCTGCTTGAGTACTACAAACTTCATAGACATGCACAGAGGCAAGACATTCCAGAGCTGTAGCATGCTGTTCTTCTTTTCCTGCCTTGCAAAGAAGTAAACCCAAATCAAACCATAAATGGTTGCTGTTATGAGGAAGTCTAATTCCACAGAATTTTGTCTGCTCTTATTCCAGTTGCTGTTCATCTCCTGAAATGGATTTAACATACTTCTTATTAAGAACTGCCTGCAGGCACAAATGGAAACCAAAATAACTGCTTAGGTTTCACCTCAAAGGTTTTGTTGTTTAGCTACAAGCGATGGGTGACATAGATGGCTGTTTCAGAATGGGAGCTCATCAGTACTTCCTCAGTCAAAACAAACATCTACAACCAAACATGCAGGGGGAGCACTCAAGCTGCTGGCATTATTTCAGTGTAAATGTGTGTACAGATTGAACCTAAAAAGAGCACTCAAGAGGCCTCTGCCTTTGTGCTAGTTGATTTCAGACCTGTGATGGCCCAGCTGCAAAGCCAAGGCTTGCATTCTCAACTTCAGGACAAAATCTGAGGCCTGACAAGATGCTATGACCTCTGCCTGTAGCTGTAGGGTGTGATTATTAAGATGCTTATCTGTAGTTGGAGTGCTGAAGGCTTGCAGCTAAGAGGCCCTTCTCCCTTTGATCTCTGCTGCTTCCTGCAGTGAGGCTGTGAAAATTGTGACACCTGAAGTATGACAATTAGCAGGTGGTGGCATGACTAGTAGAGACCTGAGCAGATGTTCAGTGATATGAAGTCTTACCACTATTTCTAGCCTTTAGTTCAGAGTAGGTCTCTTGGAGGTGAAATTCAGGGGTCAGTAATAGAATTTGGAGCGTTTTACCAAACCAGATGGGATGTCCCTGGGAGCTGGAAAGCCAAAGAGGAGGGCAAAGGCCTTTGGGCCTCAGCACCTCTGAACGGAGAGGTGTTTGTCATCTGAAGACTACTGACTCCCAGTACTAATGGAGAGCACATACAACTGAAGAGGGAAAGCTCACCAGTCTGCAGGGTTTTGTCATGTTGTGTTTTTTCATAAACTGTCCCACCAGACCCTGTTGCATTTGATGCAGGATCCCAGATGCAACGCCTTATGCATGAGGCACTAGCCCAGGACTGCGCAGGCTTGAAATCTACCATCAATTCTGCTGTATCTCACTTTCAGAAGTCTTGCTAACTCTTCTGTTTAGCTGGAAACTTTTTAGTATTTCTTCTGAAGGAAAAGTTCAGCTTGTTTTTATAAGCATAAACACAGCAATTGGGGATTAGAGAATTGTTTTCCCTGACCAAAGATCTTTCCTTGTAACAGAGGGAGTAATGATTGCTCCTCCTTCCCACCATGTGTTTGCCTGCTCTGTTTGGAGTGTGAACCCTTCAGGGCAAGGGTTGTCTCATGCTCTGGGTTTATACAGCATGTGGTGAAGTGAGGCTTCACTGGTATTTATACTGGGCTGCAAAGCAAATATCGTACGATGCTGGAAAGGTCTTTTCTAAGTGGGCTCTCATCTCCTTTCAGCTCTGGAAGGAGAGGAGGGAAACAGATCATTGCCAGAGGGGTATCTTGTTTCACAGCACAGTAAACTTGGAAAAAAGGAGCTGAGAACACCTATGCTGGGTGACCTAGAGCAGGTATTTCTTGCATCCCCTGCTGAGCTTGGCTCCCACTCAAGCAGCTTCACATAGATGCCGATCAGAGAGGGTAGCGTTGCAGAACAGTGCATTCAGTGAGTTTTCATTTCCTTTTAGAAATTAGGCCAGATAGTTTGTTATATTAAAAAAATTCCTGTGTGATAAAATAAATTATGGACATCAGTTTCTTTTGCTGTGATGGTACACTCCCCAAGGGAGTTAAGCAGAAATGGAGAGTGTTTCCTTCACAATAAAAGCTGCCCGAGTCTCTCTGGTGTGTAAAGGCAGGGTCATCCTTTGTCTTCCTTTCCCCTGTTGACTAAAGGATGTTTAAAACTGCTTCTCCTTTTGCTCCAGGGAGAAAACTGTCAGATTTTGGATGCTTATTCAAAACTGTAGTCAAGATTTTCATAAAACTTTTTCAAAGTACGTTGTTCTTGCCCTACTAACACTTCTGAAGGCTTTCAGCATGTTTATTGCTCTTCGTGCTTGGAGAATGTAAAAAAAAGTTGGGTTTGGGGGTTTTTTTCCTGATGTACAGACCCTGGACTGGGATACTGGAGCCATTCACATCTTCCCTGTCTCTGGAATGACATTAACCATGTTTCTCTTTGTAAGCACCTAAGGTTTAGCAGTGATAAGTGTAATTTAAGTTGTTGTTACTGTAGAGCCACTCTGAAGTGAGACTTGGTTACATGGCTGTCTTCATACTGCTGTTCCCAGTTCTTGGCAGCAGTGCAAATGTTTCTGCACTCCTAGCCCTGAAGCAGTAACGCCATCAGCTTTCCAGCCTGCACTGGAGGTGATATCACGGGGCTGCATGACAGCCTGAAGTCGCCTGGTGCAGGGAAGAGCTGGAAAGGCTACCACAAGCTCTTCTGCGGAGCTCAGGGGACTGATGGACTGCCTGAAGTCCAGAGAGCAGCTAGCTGATGGGGCACATAGCTTTCGTTTGCTGGAGTAGAGGGTGCAAAACCAAATTAAACAGAGTATTTAGGTTTCTTACTTTCCAGTGAAATCTGTAGGAGTTAGGACTAAGTCCTTTTGCTAAGCCCAGCCTTCAAGGCCTAGTAAAGTCAAAAGCTTGATGCCTGAAGTTTAACAGAAGTCTATCCCTCTTAGGCACAGCATGAAGTCAGCACATTTAAACACATGCTTAAAGTTAAATTCATTTATTGCTGTGGTAACAGGCATGCATGCTACCCACCCCCCTCTCCCTGTAAATCGGCAGTGCATTATTTCATCAGCCACAGGACATGGACACATTTTTTAGACGCACCTAGTACTTCATTCATCGCTCCTGAATGTCAGTGGTTAAAGCTTTGTGCACTTTGGAGTTGTTATTCCATGTTACCTTTCTGGAATGGCTAATGTATGCTGCAGATGCCAGTGCAGTAAAGTGAGAAACTAGGAAATAAAGTCTTGAACAAAAATAGGAGGATATGAAAAAACCAAACCCAAACACGACAAAAAATACCCATCTGGTGCGTAGCAGTATTTTTTGGAAAGCCCTCAAAAATAAGCCATAGTTCCATTGAAATGCCAGTGAATTGATGTATGTTTGTTTATGAACAGATGTATGTTTGTTTTTATTTCAGAGGCATTGAGGATGTCGAAGATGAAATAGGAGGCTTAAAATCACAAACTGTCTTAGCTCCGTGTCTCTGCATGATTGCATACATGCTTCCTGGGGCACAATTTTAGGAGCTTGGTTTTAGGCAGCAATCTCAGTAGGCAATAGCAGAAGACCTCTGGAAGATGAGTCATTTCCTCTGTGGCATGATGATCACTGGAGTGGCCATCCTTGTTTGCTAACTATTAAAGGAATGTGCATGCACCTAGTTTATACAAAACTTTTTGTTAGATGGGATCTTCCCAGGGATTGCGTGCATGCCTTAGAGGAATGTGTTTCTTTGTAGGACAGCATGTATCTGAATGTTTGTGGGCAGATTTAAGGAAATAGCTGATGTTGTTTACTGGATCAGCCTTTGCCATCCCTCCCCTCTTCTCTCCAGGAGTACCTACAGTCCGAGAGGTGGGCTGAGTTTCTGTGTTGTGACAAAAGGATTCCCCTGTCAGTCTGACTTCTCACAGTCCATACCAGTCCCACAATAACTTCTGAGTGAAACATATGTGTACACCTTTCTGCCCGTGCCCTCCTGCCCCACCCCCCACCATGTATGAGTAAATACCTCTAATGTGTTCTGTTTCAGATTTCTTGATATCTTTATATTTTACGGCGTCTGCCAGAGCTTGTTTTCCTTTGTACTTCAACTGCCAGCAATACTTGTAGCATTTTCTTGGCCTCGTTGGACTCTGGCAGGGAGAAGGAGCCTTCAAGGCACAGCTGCCTTGCGTCCTCTACCAGCTTATTTGTTTCACATTCTACACAGTAGAGTTTTAACATGTCAAATGTGTAGCATGTTGAAAGGTCATTTAAAGAGCCTGCTCTTTTTCATATTACGGCTTCTTGATACAATAGCAAGGTTTCAAAACAATGACTCCAGGTATCATCTAGGTCTTCAACAGTTGTCGAGAAGCAAGTTGCCAATGTTTTACGCTTAGTGTCCTGACAGGTACCTCAGTTGTCTGGCTTTTCTCAGCCATTCAGGTGTAAGGGAGTTTCAGGCCGTTGATCTGACTGTGGGTACAAGCACCACAGTTTTATCTCAGTGTAAGGAGTCAAGACAAATCCCTGTGAGAAAGCAATACCAATTTCAGATAACCGTGTGTATTTAAGGGCTAGCCATGCTTTGTCTCCATAGACTTTTTTTTTATGGGAAATTCACTGATTTAGTGTTAAAATTCTCTCTTTTGTCTTCAAAATGAAAGTTGTTTTCTTGGTCTGAATTGACAGCCTTTATTCAATAAGTGTTAAACACAGCTCATGGAATTATTCCATGGTTCAGTGTTTCCATGAGCATTTGTGTTGTTCTTCCAAATTTTGATTAAAAAAAATAATGGAATGAAAACAGACATTTCAAATGTTTCAGCGCTTTTTAACCAGCTATAGGACTGGGAGAAAGATTTCAAAATGTCAGTGGAACTTTTGCAAACTGTTTTAGCAGACGTATTTTCCTTCTTGTTTATTATTCAACTTAGTTAAGTGGCAGTTTCTATCTAAGCGTAGCTCTGGCTGTGTAAAAACTGTAGATACCACACAGAATGACAGCTGAATTCTAGCAGAAACTGACAAAATAAAGATAAAACAAACCAAAAACAGAATTCAGGCCACTTTGAATGATTATAAGAGGATTTATTGTGCATATATGCTTTATCCTGGTCTGACTTGCTAGGATTTCCCAAAGCCTAGTTTACAGCAGTGACAGCACAGTCAGAGAGGATGAAGACAGGATTTGCAGTTCTTGATTGAGGGTCGCAGTTTGACACTTTGTAGCTATGGCTGAGCCCAAAAAATTCAGTTCATATTTGTCTGGAATATTTCGATGTTTGTTCAAATGTAAGGAAAAGAATTAATCCAACCAGGCTTCGGGCGGAGGGTGGTTCTGTTCTTGATGTCAGAAGAGGGCCTTATTCCTGTAGACCTGCCAGGCAACACTGGCTTTAGCAAGAGGCATTACCTGAGTGAGAAATGTAAGATTTGGCAAATCAAAACCTTTTAAGTCCTCTGGACTATTTTGCTGCTGTGATACGCAGAATACCAGCTGGCCATGTCAGCTGCTTCGCAGAGAAACATATGTGTTACGGTAATGTAAACTGGTCTTTACAGATTGTCTTGGGGCAAAAATAGAAAAAGTAAAAATAAGTTGTTTTAGAAAAGTCCTTGGACCAAAATAGTTAAAAGGCCACTTTAATTTGTTTTGTATTTTTGCAAGTTGATTTTTAGAGTGTTCTTAATGTCAAAATATTTGTTTCAATGTAGGGGCAAAAGGGGCAGACAATTTGATAATAAAAAGCCTTATTTCTTCTACGATTTCATGGCAGCAAAGAGTCAGGATCACATTTTCTAATGCGTTGAATATCAGCAGGCTCCATTCTGCAGATGATGGATGTGATTTTGTGCTGTCTGTCTAGAGGAACAGCTCTGTCTTCTCAAATGAGCTTTTATTTTGTGTTGGAGTCCAAGTTCCATTTCCAGAGATGTCTTGGGTGAATTCTTCCCCTGGGTGGACGACCTCTCTTTTGTTTCCAAGTGCCAAAGATCAGGTTGGCTTGATCCAAGTTCTCCAGAAATACTTTCTACATCAGAAGAGAGTTTGGAACATGCTCTCAACCTGATTTTTTTTTCCATTACTCTTCCCACTATGGTATGATGGAAGATCGTCTGGCCATTGAATTACAATGACTTAAGCAGGCATTCAATTTTCCCATCCTACAGGTCAGTCTGCTCTTGAATGTGTCCTTAATCTGGCATGGTGATCTTGACACTTGGGTGGGGTTTTTTAAATGTCTGGCTCTGAAATCAAGAGCATCTCAAACGGGCTTAAGTCAGGACTGCCTGCTTGCTTGTCTCAGAATAGGATGGTACTGGGGAGGAGTGGTATAGGGAAGCTGGCATGCCTCAGGAAGCCAAGAACATCTGGTTTGGGTTAAATCTAAGCAACAAAAACAATGCACGTTTGGTTTTGATTGCTATATTGAGCTGGCTTGTGCAGCAGCTTGCACTGTTAATTGCTATCAGAGAACTGCAAATGCCTTTGTAAATGGGAGCAGTATCCCAGTTGGAGGGGAAAGGATCTTCTAGAATTAATGGCTTCTGATGTGGAACAACCCTGTATATAGTTGCAGTCGGGGGGGTGTGTGTGTGTTCAAATCTCCTTGAAAAGCTCATGGCAAAACTACCTTGACCAGCACTGCGAAGAAGAGCAGGATGACCTGAGTCATGGGCCTGTGGAGATCTTGCTTGAAGTTTTCTGTTGGAGTTAACTGGAATTCTGACATCACTTTCAAGTTTATACTGCAAGAGGGGAAAAGAGTTGCAAAGAAAGGAGAAAGCTTATGAATGAGAGTGTGTTGTGAGCTCTTTTTTAAATGTTTTTTTCAGTCTTCATAATACTCTGAGGAATATTACATTAATTTTCATCTGAAGTAAAATAAGCGTTCTATGTAATTGTGAGGTTCGGAAAGTTGAGACAAAACCTGTAACTCTCCATGAACTAGAGGTGTCAGCCTCTTTGCAATGGGCTGGGGGGCGGATGCCACATTTGAATCTATGAGGAGGGAGGAAAACTGCATTTTATCTGAAAAATAAATGGAGTATGGCAGTGGCCTTTGGGACATATACTTGCCTGGAAGCAGGATGCACAGGCGAGGTACTGTGGAGAGGGGACTTTTGTGTTAGTGCTGCTCACACCCTCTCTGTGTTTCTCTTGCAGTCAGATGGGACCATCCTGGCTATTGCGTTGTTGATCCTCTTCCTCCTGCTGGCCTTGGTTCTTCTCTGGTGGTTCTGGCCTCTTTGCTGCACAGTGGTAAGTGACAGAAATCGTTAGCACAAAACAGCAATTCAGTGTTGCCTGAATGTAAGAAACGAGTGGGAAGGAGGCAAAGTTTTCCAGTAAGAAAGAGCATAGGACTGGTCATTGAACAAGGCAGTGTTTCTTCTATTGCTGGCACTGTTTTGTGCTTCTATTTCATCTGCCTGACCTTTGGATTATACCCATGAAACAGCAGTGTTGCTAATATACAGACCTTGTCAGGAGCCTTTTAGTCTTATTTACTGGTCACAAAATGGAAATGGTTTGCAGAAATGTATTAGTTTGCATGCCTTTTTAGGAAGGAACGGCTTTTCTGGGTTTTCTAACCCCTGTGTCAGTATGTCAATGCTGGAGGGCTCCTGCAGAAGGGCAGGCATGCTGAACCCAGGCTGCAGTCCTTGTTCTGCCTCAGGTAGAAGGAAAAGGCGTTTCCAAGTGTGCAAACTTTTGCAAGATTAACATTTTTCCCTGGCTTACCATGTCTGAAAAGCACTTTGAAATATCCAAATGACAGTTTCAGTAGAAGTATGACTATGCTCCACTGAGCATTATCTTTCCTCCATGCTTTTTCACAGAATATTCTGTGGAGTTAAAAAGCACAGTCACAGAGTTAACAAAAAAGGCAGACAGAAATCAGGAGAAAACAGGAGAGTAGAAAGAAGTCAAGGGAGGCAAAAAGGAAATCACAGGACTTGAAACAAGCTTTTCTCTCACGCATGACCCTGCTGTTTATCTGCAAGGACCTGTGACACCCCTGTGTATCTCTGATGATTGTCCCCTAGGGCTGCCTTTTCCAAGGAAGATCAGGGCAAAGGCTGTTTATAGTGGAACATACAATACAGTCAAGCTCTGCTCTTGCTTTGGGTCTTGTTTGTGCTGCAAATAAAGAGCACAATTTAAGGCTGTACAAGTGTCAGCAGAATTGGAGTCTGGTTTTGGTGACTGGCTGCATGTAATGTTCCAGAAGCTGCTTTTAAGACTGCCCAAACTGGCTCCAGTTTCTAGCTTGCTATCATTATTCCTGGTTTTAAATCACTTACCCAGTGTTGTAAATTTGCACCATGTTGTATCAAACCTATGATCCGGTTCTGAGAGCTTTAGAGCCAAAGACTGCAGGAGCAGTCATGTTTGAGGATGAGTCTTTGTGGTGAGATGTACTTCTGTATCCGGAGCAAGGATGGAAATCTCGCAGGAAAAATCTTAGTTGTCTACTTCTGTTTCTGGCTGGAAGCACTAGGGGTAAGACTCTTCTTTTCACAGTAGTTTGGCACTTCTGTCCTCAGATGAAAACCAGAAGGGAAAAAAATATTTATTTGGACTTTTCAGAACAATAAAAAAGTCAGTTCTAAAAATGGACAAAGGATTAGCAGTGTGTTAGACAAATCCCTCTGAGCAACCTAAACAAGATGGCACGTTTCCCAAGAAGATGGGCCAACTGCTTTGCTGGCGCATCTGCGTGGAAGTCAATGGAGGTGTACCCTGCACAGATGTTTACACTGGGATTTGGTGGATAACTCAAGTGGTAGAGGGGAAAGGCTCTAAGTGATGGTGCCATTTTACGGTTCTTGTTACAGGAGAAAGATGAAGCAGATAGGAGAAAGACATGAATAAAAGCAGCAGGGCATGGAGTAAAGGGAACATGGAGCTATGCACTGCGAGGGTAGTGTGGGACTGCTCCAGTGGAATGATATGAGCAGAGTGGTCCTATAACAGCGTTCTTGAAGTGTGAGAAATACAGTCCAGATAAGCAAGGTGGGTGCAGCAGAGATACAGGAGTCTCTTGTCCACATGAAACTTTATAAGCTTAATATTTTCCAGATTTAAATTCTGTACTTAAAAAAAATTTGTTGAAGATAAAAGCTTTTCCTCACCCTCTCTTCTCCTTTACCTCCCACATTCCTTATAGCAAGGTCTCCAAGTGGGGACTGTTTCACTGATATTTTCCATATGTAAGTCAAACACATCCCCCTACTTGCTGGAGAGATTTTAATTCAAGAGCCTGTATGAAATCTCTTCCATCTCTCTCAGGTGGCAGTGCAGTATGTTTGGCAGTAGACCAGCAGCTAAGATAACTCGCTGTGTGTTGTTTACCCAAAGATTCTGTAAAATTAAAGATAAATCTACAGAGGACTACCCAGCCTGTTTGGCTTTGGGTAGGGAGAAAGAGAGCAGAGCAACGCTGCGTATTTACTGGTTTGGTAATGGCGCATTAAGGAATGCAGTGTTGTCAGAAGCACAGAGTGAATTAAGGGCAGAGGAACAGGCTTGCACAACAGACAAGAGAGGCAGGCAAGCAATAACCTCTAATAATCAAACCGCAGACCCAGAGACATGGCTGTGGATTCGAGCCCAGGGACGTTGCAGAGATAATTTGTGTATGCGTCCGGGGAAAAAAGAAAAAAACCCAACAAACCTTTTTTCTTACCAAGTATAAATTTGCTTGAGTGGCAAGCACATTTCTAAACCCTGAAATTCCTCTTGGCGTGTTTTTTAATTAAATAGGGACCATTATTATGCAGCAGTTTTTCAGGAAAGACACCAAGCCAGGTTCATCCCTGGAGTAAATGGACTGAAGTCAATAGACTTACTCTGGAGATTTATCTGGAACCCAGTATCTCGTTGGCATGCAACCATAAAGAAATGCTGTTTCCAAGTGTATCCAAGTTTATTGGTCTCAGAAGTATTCTGGGATGAAGTCTGGAATTTACCACTCAGTTTACAGTAGATGCAATTGTTGCTTAGTGGATCAGAATAATAATTAGGCCTTTGCTGTGCCTGATAACAGCACAGGCAAAACTTCCCTTGATATCTGTGGGGGAATATTACAAAAGCGTGGGACCCAGGTGCTAACCTTTCAAAAGGTTTCAAGGATGTTTATTCAACAACAACAGAAAATAAAGAAGGATAATCCTGCTGACAACCCCAACACTGGATAGATTAGAAGAACAATGCCAAACACAGACATCTGTAACAGGATGACACCCCTTTTCCCGAGCAGAGCATATCTGCAAAACAGCAGGTGCCAGAGCCTGGCCTTGGTGATGTTAGTGGGCATTTTGCTGTTGTCTTCTTGTTCCTCCTCTTTCCTCAACACAGCATAACGTGAAGGAGTCTGAGCGATCATAGTAGTAACTGTGTGTGCAAGAGGCTATTTATGTGCCTAAGGGTGAAATTGTTCCATGTAGGAGGCCAAGATGAGGCTTAGGCTTAATATCAATGTAAACCAAATAGATTTTAATATAGATATAAGCCAAATAGATAATAAGCCTCCAAAACTGCTTTAAAGAGGATTTTGCAGACACATTGTTAGATTGGCTTGGAAATGGAGCTGGTTAAAGTGTTTTGGATGTATAGTGAAGTGATAATTAATACAATAGTTGGAAGGCTTGTCTGTGCCGGGACAGTTTCCCTGGGCCAATATGCAGCACCCCACTGGGCAAGCGTCTCCCATAGACACTTAAAATTGGCAGGCTGAGTGGGTCGTGTTTGGGCTATGCTTTGCACCTGAACAGGATCTGCATGAAAGATTAGCCCTGGCATAGCTGAAGTGGTGGCTACAGTCAGCCTGTCGTGAGCCTTGGTCTGAATCTTAGCTAGGGCCGTCCAGGGGATAAAACACAGGGAACATGGATTGAAGTGTCTTCCTGGTGCATCTGAGACTCAAAATGTTTCCCCACATGCTGGTACATCACATCTCCTTACAGTTTTGAGGTAAACATGAGTCTTTGCCTCCCTTATGCATCCATATGATGTGGCCTGAGCAGAGGGGGTGTGAGAAGCTGGTTGCTGCTAATTGCCCACTTAGAATATTTACGTTACCTTGCTCATTCTTATATTGCAGCCTGTTTAAATACAGGGATGTAGCTGGCATGTAAATGAGGTGTTGGCATTTAAGCATCTAACACCAGTTCTAACTTTAAAGCTGCTTTCTGGAAGGAAGCATGGAAGAACCCAGCAATTTGTTTGGCTCTCGGTCTGTATTGCAGCTGACCAGAAGTTTTGGAAACAAAAAGCTAGATGGAGAAAATACAGAAAATATATATTAAAACCACATTGAAAATCACATGAAAAAGTGCAGGAAGAGGAGGGGAGGACATGCATAGACTCTATAGCAACCCTGAAGAGTCATAAAATTACATGGTGTGTGTTGGCTTGATGGAGATTACTTAGAATGGTCCGCATATTCCGATTCCCACCAGCTCCCATGTGCATGAGGCCCAGTTTTTCCTGCAGTTATGATGATTTTGGGAGAAGGGAGCACAGGATCGTAAATCATCTGAAACATCATTGAGACAAACCAAGAGAAAGAGACAAATGCACAGGCAGAAATTGCTTGTGGAGCCCACAAGTCCCTGCCTTCCATTTGGATCTGAGCTGTTGAGACAAGCACCCACCTAGTATAGTATGGTAGTTTCACTGAATTTATTGGACCTTGATGTGGTGTGTAACATTGGAGCTCTGAATCCATGCATGCTGCCACAAAGGAGTGTCTTCACGCATTCAACAGGTAGCACTGTTGTTGTAGGTTTAAAGTAGTGTAAATAACAGAACCTGACTTTGCAACTGCTGTGCACAAAGGGCAGCAGGAGGATGAAGACAGTCGTCTTAATTGTCCAGAGTACCCACAGCAGTTCACTCCTGTCAGTCAGATCAGGATGGTTTAAATATGGATATAATGCTCTATAATTGGCTGTGTTTAAACAGCCTAGCATGAATCCTGAAGATAGGATAGCAGAGACATTTTGCCAGGGCTAGCACCATCAGCTCTACAGCGCCCGGGTAGAGAAATGGGCTAGCAGAACAGTGTGCGTGCCAGGCACTGAACTAGGGTGCTTTGACGTGCTGCTGTGATGTGTCATTATCAAGAAGTTAAAGCCAAATTCTACAAAGTGTCCATCAGTTCTGGGGTGTCCAAACTGCCAGATCTTAATGGATTTTCCTTCTTGGAAAGTGCTAAGCATTGCCCTCTGAAGGTTAGTAAGGTAGCCATTTGCCTTTAGATGAAATGCCTGGACTTCAGATTCCCAGACCATTTTACTTGCTAATGCACTTCCTTAAGGCCAGATCCAAAGGCCAATAATAATAATCTTGACCAGGTTCAGCACCCTTTGTTGCAGACCAGGTACTTAGCAAAGAGGAGGCACTGTTGGTTTTTGCCCAGTCCTGCATGGTAATTAACTCAATAAAAATGACTTCTTCCTTTGTGTTTTCCCTGGCCACCTCTCACCTCTTCTGAAGAAAGTTGGCTCAGCCCAGCTAAAGAGAAATAGGTCTTTAGGACATTTATTTAACCAGAAAATTCACTATTGGTCAGTGAGTGAGAGCAAGGGCTTCTGTGTATAGCTGAAAGTAGCTATGATGTTTTTCTTTAGTCCAGAAAATGAACTTCATTTATATAGTCTTCCAAAGAAAGTGGGTCAGACACTTGGAGCAAACCCCACTAATTCTGGCCTTGTTTATCAGTGTAAGTGAAAGAGCCTAGAAAAAAGAATGACCTTTGCAGATGCTACACTTTTTTTGTGCATTCCCTGGAGAGCAGCATGTCAGCCCCATTCAGTTGCAAACTGTACCAGAGTTAAATAAATGGAGGGCTTTTTTCCCCCCCCCATGACGTGATGTCTTAAGTGGATGATTTTGACATGGGCTGTGATCTGTATTGAATGTGGTTTGTGCATGTCACCTTGAAGTCTTAGCTGTGAAATGTCCTTGTCTTCTAGTTTTAATGAGTTGAAATTGAGATTCGTGGATCTGCTTACCACCTGACAAGAGAGGTTAACTTAAAAGGATCAGCACTATTTGACTTCATTTACCTCTTACTTAGTATGTCTAGGAAGAAGAATCCATTGTATTGCAGATGAAGAAATAGGGACAGGCTCCTGCTTGTTATTGAAACGTTGAGGTATAGAGCAAATCTCCAAGGATTTAATGGGTACTTACAAGATATGGCAGATATGAAACAAATGAAAAGGAAACGTTGCTTTACTCAACTCATAACCAAACTATGAAACCCTGTCACAGGAAGTCCTGAGAGGAGGTCAAATCTATAAATATGTACGGAGAAAAAAAAAAGATGTCAGATGGGTCATAGTTAATGCTATTTAAAAAAAAAATCCTGCTTATTAGGATAGCAAACATACATATTCTGTATTTTCCAGAAGTGTAAGTGTAAATAAGGACAAAAAATAGGCTCAGTTAACTGCGTGCTCCCTTTCTGATTTGTAGTCCTAATTAGAGGTGAAGTCCTTTATTTCCTATTTATACTTTTTTCTTAGGTAGCCCTCATTTTAAATGATGATCTGTTCCATCTTTAAGCAGATACGCTTCACTGACAAGAAACACATTGCCCCTATTTATCATATAAAATTCCAGGGAGAGTTCTTGAGTGTGTGCTTGCTGGACATTGTGAACTGGTGGAGTTTTCTGGTCTCCCAAGATGGAAAACATCCTAGACACGTTCCTGGAATATGCAAAACTTGGATTCGACATGTGCTCTCATGCCTGAATGGCTACAGAAATTTCAGGGCAGCAGAAAACCAGTCCTCTCCAATGCTTTTAAACTTCTAGGAGGTGGCTAATAGCATTCCTTTGCTTTTACACTGGGTTATTCATCAAGAAACAGCTGCTTCTCCATGCATCTGTGACATCAGGGTGGGTCAGTTAAGAGACCCATGTCAGTCATGTGCATGTTGAAATCTGTGATGAAAGGTGATAGAAAGACAAAGAATTACTTTACGGTCCTGAATTTTCACAGTGAAGTGTGTAGAAGTGCTGATAACTGCTCTTGAAGTTCCATCCTCTGCTAAGAAAAGCTAATGGCCACCTCCATCCCACAGGCCTGCACTACTTGAAAACAAAAGACAGCATTGTAAGCTTTTCGTAGCATGGTGAGGATGTAGAAACCCTCAAGTATTCCTTACCTAGTGAGCAAATCTGGCTGCTGAACGATCATCTTCTTTCAAACACAGGGACAGGAGATAAAATTGTAGCAGCAATCGCAGAAATGGCTTGGGGTTATCAAAACAATTGCAGCACAAATGAACAAACACTTCAGCCTTGCCAAGCTAAACTAGCCTAAGGATTTTGCTTGGCCAAGCATGCTCCCAGCTGATTGCGTTCAGCAGGTCCATGTGTGTCATCTGGCGAGGCAGAGGCAAGGCAAGAGGTGCAGCCCAGAACAAAACGTGTCGGACTGGAGTCCTCTGTGCCAGTGTAGGCTGTATCCTCACTGAGTTCCCTGTAACAGCATTTTCTTTCTTGTGCTTGAGTAATTGTTTCTATTTGTGCAAAATGAGCAGGTGTAAGGCACTGCCTTCCTGCTCTGGGACCTGGTTATTCGCACTTGGCACTTTGCTCACTTGTGTGAGATGGCACAAAGATCCGATTTGCTTCCCTGCCTTCACTATCCCAGAATAAGGGTCTCGTGCATATACAGCTGTATCCAAAAGGGAGAAGGACAAGATTTGTCCTGCTTGTAGACCAAAAGCTTTGCAGACCTGTGTAGCGAGACAGAAATTTTTTTTTGTAAGGCTTGAACTTTGAAAGTTCATACAGGCTTAAAGGCAGAGAAGACTAAACTCTCCCCATCTCTAGACTTGTCCACACTCACCAATCTGTTTCCAAATTATCGGATGTTCAGTTGCTCTTAGAGGTGCATAGCACTTAAAAATGGAAGGAATCTATTTTTTCCAACTCTTTGACTGTGATAGTAAAAACTTGATCTGTTATAGCAATGAGTTAGTTTGCATGTACATGTATGCGTATGCTATGAGAAGGAATGCAAATATATTGAGAACATAGCCATCTCTTCCTTTCCAAGTCTGTAATCTCGAGAGTTTCTAGCGATACTGCCTGAGAAGTTGTGTTTGAATGCTTAGCTATACCAAATCTGTTGGACAGATTATCCTGATGTTTCATACCAATGCAAATGAGAGAAACTCCTCTGAAACCCATGATGTTCCACCAGAATAACGTTAGAGGAGAGAACAAGGCCACTTCCAGTAGGTGTATTTTGGATTAGATCTCTGAAATTTCTGAGCTTGCAATGGGTTTGGATTAAGGGGTTTGATTCAAAAGGAGGTATACTGACAAGTGTCACCCCTCACACTGACCAAAACATATCTCAAAATGTGGCTAGGAAAGTTTTCTGTGTATTTTGGTGCATTGTACATGCTGTGTCAGTATTGTGTCAAGAGATGTGGAAGAGATTATGCTGTCTTCATCTTCAACCAAGGAGCAGCCCTTTGAGTAAACCATGCTGATACCCATGATTTCCCTTCCACAGAGCAGCCCTCAGGTGCATCTGCTTTTCAGCATTTGCTTTCCATTGGAGGAAGAGCCGGTGTCCCCCAGAGCTGCAAGCACAAGCTAGAAATCACAGGGTAGACAGATAGATGCTGTGTCAGACGCTCACCAGCTCTGCTAGTAAGCCTGAGCTTCTGTGGGGCATCACCCCTCTTTTCTCCCTACTGCAGTCAGTGGCTTTACAGCCGCAGCCTGACACAGTTCTGCATCAGAATGAGTGATGGTATGAGCAGGGCAGCAGGCGTACCTGCTGTGCTCCTCAAATGTCATGTCATGCTTCCACATGTGCTTTGTGCTTCTGTGTGTATGAACAAAGATTCCACATTGATTCCTAAAGCACAAAGATTCTTTAGCAGGGGTTCCCCGAGGGTGCTGTAGGCCACCAAAAAAAGTGCCCTGCTGCCCAGGAACAGGTAGTGACAGAGCTCTACAACCAGCCTTGCTCTGGGCTGAGATACAAACGAAGGGCTGATGCAGCCCCGATCTCCTCCCTAACCAGAGGCACATGCTCTTCATTAATGGCCACATTGCATGACTTGGGGTTTGCAGAGGAAAATAATAACAGTGAGCTCATCAGAGAAGGAAAAACACGAGTGAGAGGAATTGTTGTAAATATTTTTATCTTCAGGGCCTTTAATGTGACTGTCGTTTTCCCTTTCTACATTTAAACAGCCAAGCTGTTGTTGTTTCGGACTGGTTTTTTTTTTTTTTTGAAGGGTAGTGTTGAAGCCTACACATCTGTACCCCATGCCTAGGCAGCCTCCACACCTAATACCCAGTCCTGACAGGAGCTGAGGACGCTCAGTGCTGTCTCCACAGGCACTCAGCACCCTGACAGCATCTGAATCGCTGCCTGGTGTGTAAAGAGCGGGCTGCCTCATCCAGATGGACTTAAAACTTCTGGAGAAAATCCATGCCTGGGGCAAGTGCGTTGACATGACTGGCTGTTGACTGCAATGGCTGTGCATTGGGGTGCGTCTTGTGTAAGGGAGAGATGTCTGACGTGCCTGAATGCAATTGCTTTCTCTTTGGAAGGCGCTCTGTTGCTCTTGGAGTGGAGGGCTGTGATAATAGCCAACTGCCTGCCGAGCCCTAGATGCAAACTTTTTGCATGATATAATAGCCTCACGCCCACATAAACTTAAATTGTTTCTATGGAGAATATCCTGGACCAGTCTAAAACCTCACCCTGCTTGCTTTATTGGAAACCCTGGGGGAGCCTCAAATGTATATATATTTTTACATTTTTTTAAAGCTTATGAAAGTGAACTATATTAGCCTGATAATGCGAAAAGCATTTTTCATGAGAACGTGGGGTGGCATAGCCTTCTGGAATGAAGTAGAGCTCTGGAAGACAGAGGCTGGGGGTTTATTACTGCTTCGCAATATCTTCAGGGCATTTTACTTCAGCGTGGTTTCACTTTCCAGTCCTCCTTCAGACTGCAAGCTATTTAAGGCAGGCTCTGTACACGTGTGCGGTGGCCAGTAGGAGATGCTGATTTTAGCATCGTTGTTCAGGTGTAACAGTGAACACTACATGTTGCTTGGAGCCAGCACTGACTATGGCTTCTGCTGGGATTAGGGGGCTGGAGAGTCAAAGATACATGACTGTGAGTTTGCTGTTACTTCACACAGGGCAGGGGTCACCTAATGAGCAGTATGAGTCTGGAGCTGTAAGCAGGGAACGCCTGTATGGCAGGGCTTTGGGACGCCTCCTGTTTCCCATCTTGCTCTCAGTGACTGTGACACCAGTAGCACATATAGCCACCCTACCTATGATCACATGGTGTTGTAACTAAGGCTAGAGATATTCACAGCGGCATATCCTGTTGTTTTCTCATTTTTTTGAGTGACATTTGAATTGTGCAAAGAACAAAGTATGGATTTACTCTTCTGTTTCTCTTTGATCCTTCTAGATCATCAAAGAACCCCCGCCCCCTCCTGCAGAAGACAGCGAGGTGAGTAATACTGACAATCTGATTTCCTCAATGTTTAGAACAAGATTTTGTTCAGTCTTCTCACAAAACGTTGTGATTCTGCTGCACGGCAGAATATGGAGTATTTAAACCTTTGTGCTCAGATTTGTAGCCTTAAAGTCAATAGTGAATTAACTAAATTAGAGGCTTTTTAGTTGATGTCTGCCATGTGTGTTTCAGTCTGCTCACTTTGCTTTCTACAGAGGTTGAGATATATATTTTTATTTATTTAAGAGCGACTGTAGATCTGTGTGTACAGTAACTCCACGGAGCAGGTAGGGAAGGAGGACAAAGGCAGACAATGCTTCCGCTTGGTCAGAACAGCGCTACAGAGTTAGGCTGTGATTCACTAAAAGGACAACTCTTGAGCATATGTTTAACTTAGAAATTAATGAAACCTAAATACATGCTTAACTGCTTTCCTGGAATGGCACGGTAATGATTTTGATGGTTTAGCATATAGAACTGCTTTTGGCAGCTGAGCAGTAACTCACAACACTGATCCCTTGGACCTACAGTTGCTGTGAGCAAAGGCAGCCCACAGTCTTTGCAACGTGTCTGAAGATAGCAGATCAGATTCTGAGCAGATGTAAAACCTGAGTAAAATGGTCTTGATATCAGAAGAGCTGCAGTAGCTAGGGAAATTTTAATAAAGAGAAATGATAAAGCAACCTTACAACCTTTGTCTTAATTCTGCTTGGTCTTTTTAAATGAATCTGGCAAGAAATGGTTTAAAGCTATGTCACTGTTACTTAGTAGACTCTGCCCAGAAACATGCCCAATTTTCCTTCTGCTTCTTTCTATGTCCTTCTGCTTTCAGCACGCGATGAGTCTCTTCTTCGCTTTCACTGTTTTGCCCATGGGATTTCACTGAAAAGGCACTGGGCTGTGTTCAGGGTGCGTTGATGTCAATGGGAGTTTTTTCCATTGACTTCACTGGGGTTTGGATCAGTTCCTCTTAACTGTGCAAGGAAGAGAAGACTTAGAGCTATGCTCAGGGTGATTTGGTTGGTTAGTTCGCCTTGCTTTTTGCCTCTGGAGACAAATTCATTGCCTGCTTCAGCTTGCAAGTGGAAAAGCTTGCTGAACTGATCCTCTCTGTGCTCTCCATAATATCTGGCCTAGTGAGCGTTCTCTGAGCCAGGGCAGACTGATAACCTTAAAGCTCAGTCCTCTGCAGCACTAGGAGGTGGAATCCAACCTAGCTGCTGCCTGCACTGAGCACAGAGAAATAGCTCAGGGCAGCTGGAGCCAAGGCCAGTACTGGAACCTCCATCTTCATGGCACTTCAAAACAAGCCTGAAACGAAACTCCCAGTCTGAAGATTCCTGGACCCAAGGGAGATTTGCATTTGGATCCCGTGCTCCCCATGCCTCTACAGGCGGCCATCTGGACTGTTTTCCTAAGTAGATATTTCTGTTTGGGCTGTATGTAAATCCACTAGCTTTGTTAGCTTCTGTCCTCTGAATGAAAAGGAAAATATTAACCTAAAATTGCATGTGCTTTGTCCTGCACCACACATGCCTCCAAGCCAAGGGATTCAATTGCTGAAATTAATTAAAATACATCATTCTGGAATGCTGGCTCACTGGCCAAGGACTGGAAGGGGAAATTGCATCTCTGCTAAGAGGGAAGGCGTGCTTCATGTATAAGGAAGGCTTTTATCAAACCAACAAACTGCAGCAAAAGCAGTTAGTTGCAGCAGACCAGTTATATTTGCCTCGGGTTAAGTTTAGTTAAGCTGGTGTAAAGATATTTGTGGACATGTTGCGTTTTTTTGTTGGCCCTGATTCTGACAGAGAGGAAGAGTGTGTGCAGCTCTTTGGATGACACAGTCCTCAATTAATCTGTCTGTTTCACAGCTTTCCTTGAACTATGTATTTGCCACTGGCTTTTTATTTTAAACTAACCTGGTCTTGTACTCTAGAGAGCGTGGGGCAAATCCTCTTTGTATTGAAGCAGAATGTTGTTCTGCTTGCTCTCGGGCTTGCTCCCCAGAAATGATGGCTTTAACGGCAGATTTGTTCTGGCTTTGGTTGTACCCAGAGTAGGGCACAGCACAGTGCCTGAAAAATTGCATTAATCTTGTACCTGTAGTTTACCTGCTTCCCTGTTACTACCAAAGCAGATCTGTACAATCTTTTGCCTATTATTCTTACTGTTTTGGGACCCTGGGGCAGGGGGCTTTGCTTACAACGTGCCAACATTGTAGGGACTACTCTGATGGTATAATTTCAGATGTATTTTCCACCAGAGCTCTTCCCCTAAGCTCAATACCAAATTATCCTGTAGCCATCTTATACAATTAGCAGCCAAAGGTGTCTTAAAAAGGAAAATATAGTTTATACTATTTTAGAAACTGTATAGCACTAGAGAAGTGCTCAAAAATTAGTAAGGCTTGAAGCCGAGACTTGTACTATGGATTGTTCCTGAGACAGAAGAGCTTCCCGCTAGTGGAAAAATAGCAGAAGCTCTGATAAGATGCGTTTCGTGGGTCCCATGTACTCTTATAGAGCCTGGTCCACAGAATGGGATTGGCAGTAGTGTGGTGCTTTCACAGAAGGTTGGATACTCTAGATTTTCTACTTTGCTCAAAGAAGGTGGAGTTGCTTTTCTGCGATCCAGTTTTTCTTACGTGTTGCAGATAGCTTACTCTCTTGCAGAAAACCTAGCAACTGCTCATCTCCAGTGGGAAAGAGTGCTAATCCCATAAGCAGCAGCATTACAGTTACAGTAAGGTGTTTTTTTTCTTCTCCCAAAAATCTTGGCAAAAAAAAGACAAGAGGAATTCTTGCATCAGCAGATTTGGGAGCTGAGGCCCATATGTCTTTGCGCTGCAAGGAGAATGCATTATACTGTAACAATGAAGGAAAAGTAGCATTGCTGTAGAACCTGCCAAAGGTTTTATTGAACTGAACTCTAAAGGCCTTTTGAGACCTATTGGAGACATGCTCACTGTTGGTGAAGGAAATCATTATTGGCTAGAAAATGCCAATTAATTCATTCAGGAATTGCAAATGTCATCAACTTACCGCTGTGCTCCTCAGATGACGCAGGATACTGAAGGAGGTTAAGTCCAGATGAAGGACAGATGGTTTTACTTACAGCCAGGAAAGACTGAGTTAATGCCAATCGGAAGAGGTGAATGCCTGGAGGAGCCAGTGAGCACCTTTCTGGCCGGTGATTAGTCGTTGATGGTGCATCAAAACCACATTCTTCTGCCTCCAGTGGATAGGAAGGCTTCCTCTAGCCCTGCTGGAGGCAGATACAGCTGCTTTTATTCGTGTGTCCCATCACTTTCAGGCTGGGCTTATTGAACAACTCTTACTCAATTCAGACCAGAAGCTTACCATGAGGCTTGAAGCTGGTTCTCACTACAGCAACCCATCTTCTACATGAAAAAACCCCCAAACGGCAGGGCTCTGCAGCTTCCAACAATTTCCTATTCCCTACCTGACCCGTGCCAGAGGTCTGCTGCTAATCAGTCCTGCACGAGGACAGACTCTGACTGCAGTCAGAAGGTGCATCAGCTGGAGCCCTCCAGAGTGTCCCTAAGAGGCACCTCTCTTCCCATTGCTTCGTTGCCATGTAAACAGAGACCAGGCAATGCTAAAATACACTGCTGGATCTTCATTTTCTGCCATGGCAGCGCTTTCTCCCACAGAAGGGATTCAGGGATACAAAGTTCCTTGAAGTCTGGCAAAATTAGGCAGGAGATCTACCAGATGACCAGAGTGTGCCCTTTCTACATCACTCAGACCCATTTTTTCCATGCTGCTCTGTTGCCCAAGCTCTACAGTCACCCCTAGCATGGCACCAGAGCCAAGCCACCAACCAGCCTGTAATTGGATAATTCTTATGTCTGTTGTCATCTTACCCACATACACCAAAGCAACCACACACAAGAAAGTCCTGGAGAGAAAGGACCATTCAGCAGCACAGTCACGAGATGCTGAAGGTCATTGTTATGGGAGGCCAGCATGACAAGGAGGAACTGAACTTGCTGCATGGCAGCTATTGTTAAGCCAACAGATGAAACCACCTTGAACCACTTTGATCTTTGTGAACTAATTTTTCTCCCATAACTGAATATTCTCGAGGCCAGAGAATGGCTAAAAGAGATTCACCTGCTTGGGGAGCTGCTTGCTCCCTCACTTGTTGGTGCTTATTAATCTTTTCCAAATGGTTTTCCTCTCTCTTCCTGAAAAGCCTTGCTGGGGAGGTAGCAAAATAAGCTCCAGGGAAAGGATCTGATAGGATTGTTTTGTAGACGCCAAGGCAGAAAATGTATTCTGTTATTCCTGAAACAAAGCCAGGTCACAGCGGTATGCCAGCTCTTTTCCCTTCCCTTTTGCTTCCCTTTTACAGCGAGTTGCGGAAATATGGGAGGAGGAAGAAAGGAACCTTTCAAGAGACAGCCATTTAAGAGAAAAAGATTTGGGATGTTATTGGCAACAGATGAGGTGTAGGTATTACACCGTGAAGGTGTGGAGTTTCGTAGTCAAATTTCACGTGAAATGGCCCAGCACAGCAAAGTCTATTAGTGCAGAGGCTGTGAAAGTTGGGTTTAATCACATTGCAGTTGCAATGGGAGCAACAGTGTTGATTACCTTGACCTTATAAGACCTTATTTCATTTTTCTGTAGCTCAGTGTCTGAGCTATAGAGTGGGAATAACTCGACATCCTTTCTTCTTGGTCTTCATCAAAACAGGGGTTCTCTCTTAACTGTGCGCATGCAGTGCTCTGCGCTTGGAGGGTACAACTTCAGGCAGGATCTGTAAGAATTTGTACCATAGACAAATGAGGAGTTTCTGTGATCAGTGAGACCAACAAAGGCTGGTTTTCAGAGCATTTGTCTCAAGGAGAAGTTTATATGTGGATTTTTGGTACCTCAGGAGAGTTGAGGTCTATCTTCAGCTGCTTCTTAATACAGCACCTGTAGAACTTTTTGCCTTAGATGCGCTTGTGACCTGTGAGTGCTTTCTGATGATAATTTGCAGTCTTGGGCCAGTGACAGGTGAAGATATGAGAAAAACCAAAGCAATGAGTTTATGCAGTTGCAATTTAGACGCCTGGCAGAGTATAATGTACCAAGCAGGGAGGAGATGTTTCTGGAGAACCCAGCAAGGTGTCCTCGAATGTAACAGTGCCTCTCCGTCTGGGAGCTGGCCATGCGATCTGGAAATGAGTCCAGCATTGGGAGAAAAAGGAGGCAGTAAGGGGCCAGAAGCCTTGAGGACAGTGTATTCAGCTCCATGTTTCCTCAGCTGTAGAGTTAGATGGTAACATCTCTTGCTCAGAGGAATGATTGTCCCATGGCTTATAGCACTTTGTGCAGGCAAAGCTCTCTATAAATGCTAAATTCTAACAAGAGTCAGGCATTGCAGAGACAACTGTGAAAATAATTATAAGGGTGGGGAGAGGGTGAAGTTGTCCAAACTTTTTCAATATCTAGCCAAATTTAGTTTGAATTCTTACCCAAAGTGGTTCAGATGTCCGTAGTGGAGCCTGAATTATCCTTGTGTTACCCACAGATGAGGTTCCCTCAGGTCAGGGTCAAAGCATACAGAGCCCGGCATGGACTCCGAGATAAACACAGATCTTTGTTTTCTGAAATCCAGCAGTTATGAATCTGGATCTCTGACTGTGAAATGTAGCTCTGTTCTGCTGCTTCTTATTTTTTAAAAGAAACTCTAGCTCCATCTAAAGCAGATTTTGGGGGTGGAAAAATGTCAAGTTCTGTACAGTCAATTCCCAGCATCCTTAAATGCACTTAAATTTTCTGGGGCTGTTTTTTATCCTGCTGCTGGGTCAGAGCTGAAGTTCCTTCTGCAGCTCTTCCTCAGGCAAAAACCCCATTGCAGCAAAATCTAAAAAAAATATGGGCAAAACTGAGCCAGGATGTGAGAATTCAGCCCTGTTTTGTTGGCTCAGATCTTGTGAACGGGGCAGTGAGCTAGGATGCTGGGCATGGGGATTGTATGCCTCTTCCTTCTCTTTTTCCTGCTTCCTCCCTACTCTGACCCCCAAGTTTTCGAGTCGCTTTCCTTTAGCCGCTCACGTGTGTTGTGAGCACGTTTGCCAAGTGTGTAGGACTTCACTGTCGGGTGGAGTGTTTTGGTTTTTTTTTTTGCTTGTATTGCAAAACCTCCCATGCCCTTCAAAACATGTAAACAGACTCATCCTGAAGAAGGCTTGTGACTCCTTTGTTTTTCAAGTGTCCGCTGTTGTCTTTTGGTGCGTGTGCTGTTTCTGTTGTTCTGGCAGAAACACTCCTATCTTAGATCGAAGTGACTTGCAGGGCTTTTAAGGGCTTGTGGGGAAGATTTCCTAAACCTTGGTATTTCCTGTTGTGAGAAGTCCAGTCTGTGCTAAACTGAAGAGAGAAAGAGAATTGCTGAAGGAAAATATTTAGATGGCTTTGATTCCCATTTTTTTAAAAAGTCCTCATGGAAAACTTCATGCAGAGATATTAAGTTCTTAAGTTGCAGCAAAGAGCCTCAGCAGCTCTAACCAGAGCGAGAGAAAGAGGTCAGCTATGAAGGAGAGGAATCTTGTATTTGACTCAGTTGTTCACTCTTCCTTTAGATCAGGACAAATTTTGCAGCTGAATTTATGTGTGTTTTGAAAAACAGAAATGCTTTTGTTTGACACAAAAAGCATAGTTTGTCTTGGATTTTGCCCCCCAGTTTTTCTACTGGGGAGTTCAGTTTCAAAGTATTTTTTGGCTTTTCCCGTTTTGGAAAGCTCCTAAGTTTTGGACTTTTGCCAAATCCCTGTGAAAAATTAAAGAAAGAAAAAAGAGAGAGACCATTTTTCATTTCTCTCCACATTTTTCACAGGAAATACTTCACGTTTTTGACAAACTCTGCTTTTCTCCTTTGCCAGTTCACAGCCTGAACTGTAGAAATTAAAGAGAAAGGCACTATATAGGTCAGGGCGTATGTAGAGTTGTTATATAATGCAACAAAGAATGTTGAATACACTTGCTAGAACTTTAGCTAGACTCTTAAATAAACTTAAGGAGATTTTTCTTGATTTGTTAATTTAGCTGTATCTGAATGTCATCGTGAAGGCCACAGTCCTGAATGCGTTTAGCTTCATGTATGGTGGTGTCCCATAGATTTCTGCCTGCAGTATGTAAGGGGAGAACACGTCCAAATTTGTACAGAATTTAATTCTCATTTTTCACACAGGGCCTGACTTTCTGCTGGCATAAGCCCACAAAAATCGCTGAAGCCACATGGACTCCATGGGCAGCCTCCCTAGCAGAGGGAGAAGCTTATTATAAGAGTTAATTCCATTCTTGTAACTTTTCCATTAGACTTTTCCATCCTGTTACATTTGGCCAGCTCATCTCAAAAATACTCATCTCTGCATTGGGCATTCACGCAGGGGTTGTTTCCAAGTGTACTCCTAATTTGCCTTCACTCAGGAGCATATTTGACAATCTGAACTACAACACGATGATTTCTCTGGGTCCTGGAGGGTTCTTCCACCATGGGAAGCCATGAGTCAGGGAATACTCCTCAGAGCAACAGCTCTTCTCTCCCTAGTCACAGGCATAAGTGAAGGGGTGGCAAAGAGGTTAAGTCCCTGCTACCATCACTCATGGCTAGCATATCAACCAGCCTTGCAGCCAAAAGACAGATTCTGCAACTTGGAAACAATTTACTTCCTTGAATTTAAAGATGATGAAAGACAGTCTTCTAAAAAAAAAAAAAAGAAAAAAAAGAAAAAAGAAAAAAAATCACGTTCTTGCTGGAGCTGGACTGTACCTTTTAAGTGGTGGTGTTTATATCATGAAACATTTTCTTTTCATGAGTGTACATCCTCTGGAAAACAAGCAGTGAGAGACCAGAACCTTGGTTGCACTGGCTCTAGCAGGCTCAAGGGAGCACGTAGCCTGTGACTGTTTATTCCTTTCCATCTCTAGCATGCTCCCTAACAGTGCAACTCCTTCCCTGCTGTTTTGTAGGAGGAAGATGATGATGGCCTTCCAAAGAAGAAATGGCCAACAGTAGATGCCTCTTATTATGGTGGGCGAGGAGTTGGTGGCATCAAACGAATGGAGGTAATTAGATACCAGTTCATGTATCGGAAGTTCTTATTTGTGAACTGAGCTGTGATATCCCCCTGCAATTTACCCAGAAAGAAACTCAGAGGTAGGCACAAACGTCTTTAAGCTTTTTTGGTACATCTGAGCCTAGATCATTTTTATATAGGAATATTTGAGAGGCAAACACAGATTCCTGAAGTTTGGGACCATCTTCTAGTACAGTAAGATCCTGGTCCATGCCTGGGATACAGGGGCAATGTTGCCATACAAATTACGAGGCAATGTGTTTAGTCTTTCTGAAAACCTTCCCCCCCCCCCTCAGATTTCTCATAAAGCACAAAGAAGAAGTTTAAAGTTTGGGCTCTAGTCTAGAAACCAGCTTCACAGCCTGTGGCTTGCTCTTCACCTTGGATTTGGACGCTGGGAAAATATCAATCAGGACCTAATTATTACAGCAGGGATGTAACTCTGTGCAGCAACTACTATTGTAATATGTCTGGATGCCATCTTTTTCAGGTGCGCTGGGGAGAAAAGGGCTCCACGGAAGAAGGTGCTAAGTTAGAGAAAGCCAAGAATGCCAGAGTCAAGATGCCAGAACAGGAATATGAGTTCCCTGAACCCAGGAACCTTGCAAGCAACATGCGCAGGCCTTCCTCCCCTCGGAAGTGGTACTCTCCAATCAAGGTAAGTCCACTGAAGCGTTGTGCTGCATAGGAGGTTTCCAGGAGAGATCTGTATTGAGTATTGTCACATCCAAGGCTAAGACCTAGAACTGTGCACACACCTGTGATCTCAAGATGCTGCTGGAGTATCTATGTACGAGGGAGTCCTGCTGAACATGTGCCTAGGGAGGTGCTGTAGAAAAGACCCACATGGGGCAATGGGAATTTTCCACCCGGTTGACTGGGTTTTGGGGTTGCATTGCTTTCTTAGACCAGAGTGGGACCCTGATCTCTTCTGGCGGTGTAGCTAGCTTCTGGAAAGTGCTTACAGTCTCGACTGCACTTGCAAGGGCAGGCCCTTTAGTCCACACTGTGTATTCCTGGAGATGTAGGGAATAAATAGCATCCTCTTTCCTTAGAAAGAGGGGAGAAAATAGGAACAAAATTGCGGCTAAACGTCACGGGGAGAGTTGTCCTCAGCAGACCAAGGATTGCAGTGCAGCAGACGGATGTCTGCCAGCAGGCATGGGTCGCAGGGCCAGGTTTGCTGCAGGGCAGCATGCTCGCCTCACAAGGAGGGGGTGCCCTGCGAGAAGTGTTTGGCTGAATTAAAGTGCCTCAGATGTGGAAGGTCAAATTCACACTGATATCAGGTCACATGCAATGCAAAGCTGCACAACAGTCGCCCACACGAACTGGGAAGACTCTCCTTCTCTGCCATCTGTCCCAAGGGCAGGCAGCTGCTCTTCAGTTTGTTTTCACTAATACAAATGGTTGGCAGTGTACAAAACGGAAACGAGCAAGCAACCGAATACTTCACTGAAGCAAAACTCTTCATTGCACATGTGAATGCTTCTCATGGATTAAGAGAAACAAACCACACAAAACAGATTTAGTCGCATCATCCAGGACATGTTATGAGGGCACTCCAATGTCAGAAAGCTGATCTTTTGCATTCAGAACAAATTAAGCTGTCCTCAGGAAAGGAGGACAGCTTAACTGCTATAGAACTACTCGGGTGAAAAGAAAATAAAATAATCCAACACTCCTATTTCTCAGGTTTAACTCTTTTGGGAAATGCTAATATCCTTCCTGTCTCTATTCAGTCTGGGTCTACTTGTAACAGCACTGTAGTTATCAGTCTCAAAAAAGACTGAAAAGTCCCAGTTCATATCTAAGTGCAAACCTTGCACTGCTGGAGCTTGGCTCTCATTTTGAAATTTGCCTGCAAGGAGTCTGCAAAGCAGGTGTGTGTAACATACATAGTAAACCTTTTCGTGCATAGAGCTCTCCTTAAACTTCCTGCTGGGGAATGGGAAGGTGCCTCACTGCTGGAAATTAGAGGTTTTATTCTCCTGTTTTCTTCCTCCCCAGTAGCAGTCAATGTAGTCAGACATATTCTATTAGCCAAGTTATTGCAATGCAGTACACCCGGGTTTCCCTGCATTGTAGCTTGTTACTGATCAGCTCCAAGCAGTGCCTGTAGGAATTTGGGCAAGTCACGTGTTTTGGCTTTCCTCAGTCGTTGATCTTGCAGCTGGTTCAAATCCAGTGATGGGAATGGCAAGGATGCGCAAGGGAGAAAGAGTGGTTTCCGGAGGATACGGAAATGTGAGCCTCTGAAAATTTGGTCCAATGCCCTCTCTGGTTTCCCCTGTAAAGATTATCATCTAATAAACATAGCCTACCAACAAGTCATTTGCAATTGTGTTATAATGACTTCAACATGTGTCCACAAAGGTTATTCATTCCCACAGTGGGACAGGTTAGAGTCTCAACTGTTTCCAGTTCAGAGTGCGGAATGCAGTAAGCACCATCCCATATAGCTGGTCCTTTGTTCTTAAATTCACTGCATTGTCATCTTGCATCAGTGCAAAGCATTTGTAAAACACACTCATCCCGTCCTGGGGATGTTTCACTCCGGCTGTGTGCTCATGGAAATGACCTCATCCAGCTGAGAGACGCGGCTCAGTTGCTTTTTGCATGCTGCAGTCAGAAGGGTTCACAGCGCACAAAGCTATGCTCTAACCACTGAGGAGTCGATAGAAACACTGATTTTTAGCACAAAGAGCCCTGGATAGATCCTGAGGCAGCTAGAATCCATGTGGGTACAACTACCTGAGATCATTAGTTGAGAGCTGAGTCCTTTCCCACAGACAATGCTGCTGAGTTTCTCCCCTCTTCCTTCAGTTCACGCTGTTGGGTTACAGCCTCGGGAGACTGTCAGTTAATTTTCAGAGTTTATTTGCCACTGTAGGAAATCAGTTCTGAACCGAGGAGTCAGGTCTGCAGATCTGTTGCAGATGTGAATTCTCCAAAGTTAGAGAGGCTTGGAGAAAACATTCAGTATATGTAATGGGTTCAAGTTCAGTTCTGACTAGGAACAACTTTTGCAACAGCAAGAATTCAGTTATAAGGGGGCCTACAAATATTAGGATTTTCTCATGGGTGCTATATATTCTTAGTTGCTTTAGAAATCACAGAATCACAGAATGGTAGGGGTTGGAAGGGACTTCTGTGGGTCATCTAGTCCAACCCTCCTGCCGAAGCAGGGTCACCTACAGTAGGCTGTAGGGGACCTTGTCCAGGCGGGTCTTGAATATCTCCAGAGAAGGAGACTCCAAAACCTCCCTGGGCAGCCTGGGCCAGGGCTCCGTCACCCTCAGAGGGAAGAAGTTCTTCCTCATCTTCAGCTGGAACTT
>Ga0065711_1028239_pt1 | contig 42667 bp, 20 predicted proteins | sample Hoacrofraction12_FD_59098 | JGI IMG/M metagenome (GOLD analysis project Ga0065711, IMG submission 59098) | Hoatzin crop microbial communities from Cojedes, Venezuela - Epithelial fraction 12 v2 (version 2) | ecosystem: Host-associated > Birds > Digestive system > Esophagus > Crop | place...
CAAGACCCGCCTGGACAAGGTCCTGTGCAGCCTGCTGTAGGTGACCCTGCTTCGGCAGGGGTGTTGGACTAGATGACCCACAGAGGTCCCTTCCAACCCCTACTATTCTGTGATTCTGTGATTCTGTGATCTTCCAGAAGCTAAGGACTTGTCAAATTGGTTTATCTAATCTCAGGTATTCAGAGTGAGACTTGTTCCTTCAGACCCTATTTTCAAATGCTTTCCAGCTGGCTTTTACTACACTTGTAGTACAGAATTTTGGGAGCCCATGAGGCAGATAGGGCTTTACCCAACATGCCACGTATGTCAGGCCTCTTGGCGAGTCAGAGCAGAGGCTATATGTGGACTGGTGGAACGTGTGCTTTGAAGGCAGGCTCCCTAGTAGCAATCAAGCATTGCAGTGTGCTCATCCCATTCACAGGGGCATATCTATCACAAGACATGGTCCTCCTCACGTGACCTCAACTTACACACTTGGGGTTTTCATTAGTTGGACAAATTTGATTAAGTCAATTTCTCAGCAGTTAAGCAACACAGGTAAATGCAGCTGTTAGGTCTTTGTACTGATAAAGGACAGAGTAGTAGTGAAGAAGCTTCTAGAAATACAACATTTGTGTAAGGGTAATTTTCTAGGAATGGATAGAAATGAGACCCTGATCAGCAGACACTGAGCTAGTGGGGAGGATGTGAGAGGCTGTGGACTTCATCTGCCTCTGTGTAGAAGACAGAGGAACACCTGAAACGTAAGATACTTTAGGGTGGTTAGAGATTACTGTTTCCCCCTTGAATACCTGTGGTCTGGGTGAATATTACTGAGCTTATCAAGAGCCAGCCAGTCACTTGTAATTCCAGCCAGTCCCCTGCATTGCCAGTAGGGTATTTGCCAACTGAAGCCAGGTCTGTGTCCTTGATCATATTGACTGGTGGGACATGTCCTGCCTGAGAAAGGCAATGGACTGCCTTTATGGGTGTCCCAGGGTGGTCAGACATGCCTTGTTACACCCCCAGGGCTTTAGGACTCCAAAACAGGCTACATGCTTTTACAGCAAATTCAACCTTCAAAAGCTGCAGTGATATTAATTAAATGAAAAAACGAAATGTGGGAGAAGTAAATCAACTTCTAATTAATAGGGCAAAAAATTGTTCTATAGGCAGCAAGCTATTCCTTATCTGCCTTTTGTAAGTCTTAGTGCATGTCCTTTGAAAGAATTAGTGGTGGTCAGTGGCAAAAGAGAGATACTGTGCTGGGTGAAACCCAACTCTGACAGCGACTTGTACATCTTCAGTATAAGAAATAAGGAATGGTTTCAGAAGAGCTGCCAGACAGGGTTGTATAAATTATTGATACCTCAAAAGTAGGGCAGGGTTAAAATAATGTAATTGTGCAAGAGGTGAGTATTTGTAAATCATAGAAGAAGAGAACTCTATAGATTATCAATGAATAAGCTTAAGGAATAGTGGGTAAAACTACACCGTATAATTTAAATCCAAAACAAAAATCAAATATTTTTTATAGGACCACTTATTCAGGAAAGCTAAAGTGAAGTGTTGCATGGAATATGTGCATGACAACTGGGACAAAAGTTAACACCAAAACAGAAATTGGTTTTCCAACTCACACCCATTGCACTGACTATCTGCAGTAGAAAAGATATATGTGTATTTTTTGCAGGTCTGAGGCTTGCAAATTCTTTCTTTTATTGCTAATGTTAGAATCCTGTTTGTCTGAAATGAATGTTTCTAGTTACATATTCATGGAAGGGTATCTTGAACTCAAATGCATCATGGCTAAGTGCTTCAGTGAATGTAGATGTAAATGAAAATCTTGACAGAGTAAACTATAAATAACTTCCTTAAAAATAAACTTCATTTGGAAAACTCATGCTTGAGTGAAAGATCCTGTTTTCCAGACACATCCACTCCAATTTCCAAGTTGCTTGGAAAATGAAACAATTATTGCAAAGCAACAGAAGACCCTCATTGTGGCTTAAATTTTCCACATACCAAGCACGTTATAATGTCTGTACTAATTAACTTGGTGTTCCATGCTTAGTTTCAGCTTCTAAAATACCTCACTGCACTGAAGATGTTTCAGCTCTCAGCTCTGAGGAGGCTGAGCTCTTCTGCGGGGAAGTGCGAGTGCGCTGGCAGAAGGTGACGCTGGATTTGTGAACGGCACGTCTCTCCTTGTCAAAGGCTGGGACGCCCCTGCGAAAGCAGGGCTTTTAGGCATGCGGGAAATGCCCCCTGGATGGTACAATCGAGCGTGCCACTTTGGATGATCAGGTGAAATCTTTCATGACATTTGTTTATATGTGCTACATCTTTTAAAAATAATGCAGTTTGCCACGCATACTGTTTGGGGCTAGTACAAAATATCCTGACTGGCTGCTATCTTGAATATCAACACAAAATGTTTGAATATCAACATAATATGTTTTATAAAGAACATATAAAATGACTAGGCAATGAAACAATTAATTGATTTTATAATGAAACATGAAATCGAATAGACTTTGAGATAGAGTTGAGAGAATCTGGTGTCTGATCTGATTAAGATCATTGTCATTTTCTGCTCGTTAGAGCCCAGCAGCTGCTGGTGAAGAAGTCATTAGTCTTAGTTTAGCAGTCATGGAGGTTTTACTTAGTGATACGTGAGTGACATCTCAGTCTTAGAGCTTGTCAGTACACTAGTGACATGGTCGTTTTGACGTGGCCAGATTTGTATCACGGGGAGACAAAGGGGACTGCAGAAAACTTCACTGGATGCTTTACCTTTTGATGACAAAGTTCTTCGCTGAGCTGGAATGGGGAATCCATTGCCTCCCTATGGCTAAAGTCATGAAAGCATATTGTAGAAACTTTAGACATCAGTAGACTCCTGAATTTCTTGGGTTTAAAATCATTTCAATGCACAGCAGGTCCAAAGAAACTCAAGAGGCCCAACTGCTTTTGCTCTGGGGCATGGTTTTGTTTTGTTTTCTCCATGGTGCTTTCAATGCAAATAGCAACCTGGGGAAGATGAGTTTGAGAGGGCAAGGCTTCTCTACCTGGGAGGTGTTTTGCATCCACCTGGTGCCCCAGCGACTTGTGTTTGCACAATCAGGATGTAGTTGAGAAATGTCTTTGAAAGATTTCTTGGATTTATAGAGTGATACACAGAAATCTCAGCTCCAGGAAGTTGCAGTTTTATCATTGAACAGTAGCCTGTGTGAGGAGATGGTCTTTGCCTTGAAATATAAGCAGAAGGCGTTAATAGAAGAATTTCTAGACGGGTGATAATTACACTTACCTGATGCATGCTAAAGAAATCTCTCAGTCTGAAGGGGGCTATTATGAGAGCTAAGCAGGATTTGGAATTGCCCTGCACAAGACAATCTGATATTTGCATGAAGAGCTTTGCTGATATGAAACGCTCATGTTTCAAGGGTTTTTTCCTAGGAATCAAAGTCCTTAAAAATCAAGAATTTACAAATATAGAAATATTTTCAGTCTCAACAAGATATTTTAATACTTCAAAGTCTGTAAATTGCGCATGACTTGAATTATTGAAATCTCTCAAGGCACTTTATCTCAGTACTTATCCAGATTTTCCCACATTGATGGCCTTGGAGGGGTAGGCAAGGGTGAAAGTGTCCTTTCTAAAAAAAAACTTTTATAGCTATTTTTCCCTTACAAAAATAAGTTTCATGTGAATCACCTACTTTTGTGTGACTCCCACACATCGAGAAGTTCAGCCAGAGCGAAACTTGTAACGTCAGCGCTGGATGAAAATGGGAATCATTGTATTTCCTCCAAGGCAGAGGGATAGGTAGTTTCCTGTTTTGTTAACTGCCAAGAAGTAAATCACTTCAGTTATCTCAGCAAAATGAAATACACTAATTTCTGTATTTAGCCAACCTGAAATGAAATACTGATATTTTTTTTAATATTCTAAATTAACACACAAAACTTCCTGTAAAATCTGTGTTTCCCCGGAAAAACTCAGAATACATTTTGTTTGAAATAAGGCCAATAAAGAGCTCTTGGTTAGTTCTATGAAATACACTGAAGATGTATTTCGTCCTATGCTGAGTTCTTGTTTTTAGCAAAACCTTGAATGTGGAGTAATGTTAATACATCTCTGCAGTGTTCCACTGATTTTTTTGTTTTCGTTGCACTACTGACTTTCTAAGTTATAACTAAGAAGTAATATTAAATGTTTCAAATTTTTAGCCAGAGTAGGAAATGGAAAAAACAGCAACATATTAAGTATAGAAAATGTGAATGCATTTTCAAAGACAGCTTAAGAGAGTTTTTAAGCAGCCAAGTCAAAGGGAAAAAGTACTTATGCAATCAAATATGGCTACAAAAATTTCTAGCACATTAATACATTTTTAGAAGTGATAAGCTTGTGGTGATTCTGTCCTTCATTTACCCACAGCCTTTTAAAGCTAGGCTGGACGGGATTTTGCCGCTGATGCACAAGAAAGTGCCATTAACACAGGGATGTGAGCTGTTGCAGCAGTCCATTTGCTAAGGTGGGATCCCTGTCATCTAGCTCTGGTCTTTGAAGGGCAGACCATGTGGTGTGTGTCGATTGTTTTGTGAATAGTCCCTCTCAAATAGTAGCACTATTTTAACAGTGTAATGTGGCAGGCGATTTACTATGGGAGGAGCAAGTGCTATCTCCATAGCTCATTGTCCCTTCACTTATCACAGGTTAGTCAGATTTCAACAGTTCTTTACAGGTGGGTGAAATCATCACAGATCCATTGTATTTAGCTGCCACACAGGTCCGTATTCACATTCCCAGCTATGGGTGAGTGCAAAGCAGTAAGTGAATATAATACCATTTTATGAATATCATACTATTTTATGCTAGACTTTACAAACAGAACAACACCGGCTTTGTTAACAGACTTTCCTTGTTCTTTATACAGAGCAAAAATCCTGAGGGGTTAGTGTCATGTGAATCTGCTAGCTAATAAATGCTGCGTGTTTTAAGAAATGTGGCTTTTACTACAGTACTAATACTCTAAAGGTCTAACCAATTTTTCGTACAGTTAATATTAGAAGTATATATGTACGGATAGTTTTGTTCTGAAGTAAAATTAATTTAATGCCTAAAAAGGTACAAGGTAAATCTATGCAGTGGGTCTCTTTCTGGATGTAAAATGAGGACAGGCACTAGCTAGCATGCTCACATTCAGAAATTCTGCTGTTGTACTTCTCTCCAGAATCTACCAGATATCCTTTTCTCCAAACCAGTGAAAGTTTATCAGTGCCTTTTTTAACCTCTGTTAATTAGAAAACTCATTTGTCAGTATAAACACCCGGAAAAAACATAGTTCAGGAGACCAAATCTAAACCCCAGGCTAAGTTTGCTAGATACCTACTTCTCATACCTTGCAGCCAAAAGGTTTTTGGAAGATTTTTTGTAGAAGCATTTGTAAAGCTAGAATTATCGGTTTGCTGGTACCCTGGTTGTTAAGTGTGCCAAGTCACAACTTTTTAAACATTATAATCATTAAAGTAAATTTCATAAACCAAAAAATGGTTCTAAGCTTTCAGAGTTTTGACTGTAGTACATCTGTTAATGAGCCAACTATTAAACCAGGTCAGTGGTTGTAATTTTTCTGCCACAAAAGAAAAACAAGATACCTTCATCAGCTCCTCTTCTTTGACTTTAATTCTTCTTTTCAGTTCTGCCTGAGATGCAGTTTGCCTGCAGTCTTTTCATGAGATATATGACATGGCTAGGAATTACCATTTCCAGAGCAATCATATGGTATCGTCACTTATGTTTCCTTTCCAAATGTGACCACTTCAGTTAGGTGAATGTAGTGCCTCTGTGGGATGGGATTAAAGAGTTAAGAAATCCTGGGGAGAAAGGAGGACCCTCTCCGGGTGACACAACGGCAGTGGTGACCAGCAGGTGGGGAAATGCTTGTGCTGTGAAGGGACTATAGAAATCGCAATACGTGCCAAATCTGTCAAGACTAATTATTAGTATTAACAAGAAGTTATGCAATTATCATCAGATCACAGTGAAATAGTGACAGCAAATTTAACAAGATGTTTATGTAGTTAATCCTTTGGTTGATGTATGGTTTATAAAGTGCTACAATGGTAATGAAAATGTCATGCCTTCAGTGAGGCCACTTCAATGAAATAAAAACAAGTTGGTGCATGGGTAAAAATGAGGCTGTGGAATTTTGCAGTGCTGCACTCTGCACGGTGCTGTGTTCCTGCTAGACCAAAACAGGATCAAGGAGGTCTGAAGTGAGAGGTGCTGAAAGAAACAGGAAGCAGGGAGAAGATACAGCTTCAGCTGCATCTCAGGTAAAGCTGCCCAGAGGCAGCTGGGGCGGAGGTGCCTGTTACACTGAAAATTTGGTTTTGAAAGACAGCATCTGGGAGCTGCTGTCTTGGTTCTGTGGGTGAAGAAGGTCCCAGGTCAACTTTGGCAGACCAGACAAGATTGTGGAGCTGGCATGCTGAGTCACCAAACTGGTTTCCCAGGCCAAAATACGCCTCTGAGAAATCCCTGGTCAGGCTAGAAGGACAAACCAAGATTAGGTTTGTTCTAAGTGTTGTCATGTCTGTGTTTTCTTCTCTAGCTTTGCTTCATGCTCGTGATCCGACTCTTAAATAAATAATCCTTGACTTTATTCAATAAACTTTGTGCTTCATGTTTTTTCCTCCAGTATTTAAAGTCAAGTCAGGTGACTCATGAGTCAGGCTTTCCCGAGCCCCAGGGCACGTGATTCCCATACCACTTACCGGTAGGAAAGCTGCTTTGGGGCTCACTGCTACTATTTACACACAGTGTGAAACAACTCCCAACTGAAGACCACGCAGTGAGCTGTTGGAAGAACTTTTCCAGTTGTTGGGAGGCTGAAGCCCGCCTGGGCAAGGGCCATTGGGAGCTCCTACGTCAGCCACTTGAGCAGCCCTTTCTGGCCATGCTTAGCCAGTACGAAGAGCCTCCCCAAGCAGAGGGCAGGAACTGCAAGCTGCACCCGACAGCAGACAGTGGAAACGGACTCTCAAGGGTCTGTATCACAACCCTGCCCTAACAAGCAAAACTGCAGGTGACCTGGATATTGCAATGAACTATGTTGTAATTAACTGAGCAGCTGCATCTATTCTTCTAGCCTATTTTGGCTGCAAATTACCTCATGTGAATATGCATTAAAAAGGAGATCTGGATATGCAATGGACCAGGAGCAAAGGTGTGAGCAGCTCATGGTTCTCAGCCGAGCCAGGAACTCACAAGGCTGTTGTAATGCCATCAGGTGCTGTTCCTTATTTGTACCACAAGAGGCATTTCTATGGTCAGATGGTCCTTCAGGATCAGTAGGTCATAGATATCCAGCTGCCTGTGCAAGAATACTTTTCTTCACCATCCGATGTCACTGGGATCTAGAGAGCCTGGCAGGTTCTCGTCAAGTCTTCATTTATCAACTCTGTGGTTGCTTCTAAAACTCTAAAACCACTTTGGATGCAAACAGTTTGGTCACACCAAACTACATCCTCAGCCATAATCTATATGGTCATTGTGTGGTAACTGGCCAGGGGAAAAACCGGATCATACAATCATATATGGGAGTATTTCAAATCTCTGTGTAGTTATCCATAGCTACAAAGGAGACAGAAAATAGAGGTTTTTCTGTCATTCCTTTATAAGCCCTATATAAACAAGACCCTTTCGGCAGATTTATGCCTGGGATGGCTGCTTTCTGAAGAGCAGCAATAAAAGACACACAAAGATGTTACATCCCATATTTGAATAGTCTTTGTCTATTTCTATGTTTGGCCGTATTTTCTCCTACCTCTTAGTCTCGTCTCCAATCTGCTGCTCATCTCTGTTTCTTTGTCATAGTCAGACAGATGTTGCCCTGTGCTCTGCTTTTTTTTCCTTATGACTTCTTTGTGTAAGGACTTTCACTTCTGTCTCCAGCCTACCAGCCCAGGTAACTGGTAATTTATCTCTTCTTTTCACTTCTTGCTTCACTTAACCTACCTCATAGCCTCTTCCTGGCTAGCTTTTCAAAGGCTTAATCTGCTGGACGTTTCATCTGGTACTTCAGTTCCTTCCAGTTACCTTCTGTAGCCCGGGTCCTAGAGCCATGACCTGCTTCTGAAGGATTCAGCTGCCTGTGGTCCAAGACCTTGCTGTGATACAGCACAGCTGCAAAACCTTGGCTCGGACTTCTAAGATTGCTTGACTGTGAAAAAGTACAGAGACGAGAGTCATGCAAGATAAGAAAGGTAAAACCGCAGGCAGAGGAAGATTAGTAGCTCAGGCATTCAAGAAAAAAAGCACAGTGATACGAAGAGGTATAAAACAGCAGGAGAAGATGAGGAGCTGGATGTTGGTAGGTCAGTGGTATCAAGGACCAGCCTGCCCAGCCTGATGTGGTGGAGGCTGGTCCTGCTCCACCTGCCCGGCAGATCTGGCAGCAAAGGCTCAGCAGACATCTAACCGAGAGGCAAAAGGGTATTAATCCTTACTCTAGTCGCTCCTCAATCTTAGGTAGATACGGAATGCATTAGCCAGTACATAACCATTTTGTACTTTTGTGTATGGGCTGCTTGCTGAGTTTCTTTGTGAAAGTTGCCTGTAGATGGAGGTCTACACAACACATGTGTGTGTTTTTGTCTCACTTGTAAGATCTGCAAGGCAGTGCCATAAAACATGAGCTGTTGTTGTACAGCCAGTTTCTTGTAGCCTAATGTATTACTTTTCTTCTGCGCTGCCAAGTTGCCCAAACCCTGTGCACTCTGTACGAAACCTGACCTGAGCAGAGCTCGCTGGTGATGGAACAAAAAGCACTGTTTGCCAGTCACTGAATATAGATTTAGGGGAGCATGCAGATATCCTGAGGGATCCCAGGCTCTGTTGGCAGGCAGCACTGACCTGAGTTTATCTAATCTTCGGGTTGAAATTCAGAAGCCCTGAGCGAATAATCACATTTTTTGGTTCCTAGTACAGCACATTACTCTGCAATAACTTTTAATTCCTTTTGGCAGTTAACTGTATTAACCTAAATCACCACTGTTGCAAGCATCTCAATACCTGCTTAAGGTCTGTTGCTTGCTGGAAAAATCTTTTCCACCAAAATTGGTGGTAGATTCTCATTTTCTGTCAGGACTATTAGCTACTGCAATGCCTAGAAGTTCCAGCGGGGGTTTGATGGAAACAGCCCTGTGCTGGGCTCTGACAGGAGGAATAACGGAACTGAATTGACATGACCAGGTTTTGTTGAAAAGCAGCGTAACATTTCTCCTGCCTCTCATACCAAATCCAAATTATCTATCATCTGCTGTTACCAGATTGAGATGGATGGAGTGACATTTTGATTTAATTTTTATTTTATTAATAACAAAAAACCCCATGGCAAATCTTGCCAGTTGAGTGGAGGACTTTTTACCTCCTTGGCTTCTGAAGCTACACCTTTGCTGTGATGCTGCACGAGGTGTCGTAATCTGCTTCCTCAGCATTAGATATTGGTTTCTGGCAGAGCTGCAATGCTGAACTTAATGGTGTAGTTGGGCAAATACTACAACAGTAAACACACCTGAGAGCTCAGAAGCATATGTTGTCTGTCTGAGAGAAACTGCATTAGGCACTAACTGCTTTGCTTCCTCTGAAGAAAATGTGGTAAATTCTTCTTGTGTTCCAGTGTTATGGTTTGGCTGCGGCCGGCAACAAAAGCGCCACGCGGCCGCCCTTCCCCCCGCCGGGGTGCGGAGGAGAATGGAAAGAAACAGGCAGAAACTGCTGGGTCGGGATAAGGGCAGTTTAACAGAACAGCAAACAAAGGGAACAGGAACAACAACGATACAGATGAGGGGAATACACAAAACAAAACAGACCGCACAACAGAGCCGCTCTCCACGACCGCCACTACCGAGCGCTCCCGAGCCGTGAGAGAGAGTTCCCGCCCCCCCACTCCCCCCCCAATGGAACCCATCATGACGGCACATGGTATGGAATACCCTGCTCTGTTTGGCCAGGTTGGGTCAGCCCGCCCGGCTGTGCCCCTTCCTGGATTCTGGTGACAATTAACCCTGTCCTGGCCGAACCCAGGACATCCAGTTATAAAAATGAGTGGTTCCAGTTGGTATTTGAATGATGACAATACACCATTTTGACTAATGGAGCGGGCAAGACAGAATTGGATGATCTAGCTGGTTCTGCTCCATCTCTGAATTTTTGGTTTCTCGCTGTTCCAGTCCTTCATTTTAATGTGGAAATGAGTGTGTATAGAAAAAGAGCTGTTGCTAAAGCGTATAAACCTCAAAGACACGTGCTTTACTGTCTGAGTGTACCTCTGCCAAAGAAACATCTAGTTCCTTTTCTTTGTATCATTTGGGAAAAGGATTGGGAGAATACCTGGGAGCAATGGGAAAAGCTTGAAAACAATAAGAGAACTGAAAGATTTATTTAATACTGTTTCCTTGTTACTGTATGCATCTATATTTCAACAACTGTGGCAAAGCTTGCTTTACAGTCTAACATCCCATTATGCTTCTGAAAGAGAAAAAAAAAAAAAGTTTTCTTCTCTAGGCCAGCCTTCTCCTGAGCTGAACAGTGGGATGGAGAGTTCAAACTGCAGTTGCCAGAAGAAATGATCAGCTAAGGCACACTTAGCTTCACTAATGAGAATTATTCATTGTATTGGGAAATGTTTATTTTAATTGAAGTGAATTTTTATCAAAGTGTGTATAGGCATGAACGTGTATGCAGGCACTCCCAGCATTTTAGGGTCTATAATCTGACCTGCTTATAGCTCTAATTCAAAATTTTCTATAACATTTATGCATAAAATTGTGGTTTAAAAAACCCCGCTTTATTTAAAACATTAAAAAGCAATATGATCCCTGTTTCAGATATACCTGAAATGGTCCTCAGAGTAGCCCTATGTAATTTACTCCATCTCCTGACAAAAATCTCATTTCAGCCTGTTGTTTTAATATTTTATTCCATCTGCTTCTTTCTGCCCTGCAGTTTTGAGCTTTGGAGGAAATAGTATCTCTCCCTGAAACTACCCAGGACTGAGAGCTCCTTTACTCTCTGGCTATCCCTTATTCACTGTGTGTGTGGGGAAAAAAGTTTAACAACTCATTTCAAAGCTTCCTTCATGATATATTTCTAGAGGAAGCAAAGCTTCATCTCCTTCCCGGGGAACATGTACCTTTGTGTTTTTGTTTTCTTTAGGAAATAATGAGAAAGGAGCTCTGGAAGTAGCTGCTCTTGCTTACGCCTGTTGCAAAGGGAAGGAGGACACCAACCGGTGGCAGAAGCCCAGACACCTGAGTCCCATACCAACTTCCTTCGTGACAGTCATCAAGTCTCTTCGTTTGTATGTCCTGCTCTTTGGAAAGGGGTTATATCTTAAATGTTTGATTTTAGTGAAGTGCTGAATTTTCGGTATATCTATTTTGCTGAAGGAGGTAAGTGCACCCTGAAGACTTCTGTACCGGATGGGATGGGGGTCACAGAAACTCATGTGGCATTAGACCAAGAAAAGCCCAGAAATGGGCTCAGTCTGTGACAGAGAAGATATTATAGACCGGCGATTGTATGGTGAAGAGAAGAACAGGGGTTTTAGTTGCCTATTATTGTTGTTTCTTCTGGAAAAACTGTGAATTTAAGTATTAAAAATCCTTCTAGGCTTTTCTTCCAAATTGTGTTTCTTTTCTTCTGGAGCAGAATTGAAATTTGTGAAGATAAAAATCGCAGAAGATCCTGCCTGAAAGAAAGATAAGATAAGATTAATTTATTTTTCCTTAATTTTAGCACCTGCATTTGAAAACCATTCTCAGATTCACATGTTAAATTGTCATCCAGAAGGTATTACTGACAGCTTATTTTGAGAGCAGAGATGAAATTCAAGTTTCTTCGCACTTCACGATAAATGTATTATTATGCCTCTGATTCAGTTACTGCACACTATTGCTTCTGTTTTATGAGTTAAGAATCACCACTGGTTTTTGTATTTGTCACTGAGTCTTTCAGATATTTAAGACAAGACTCTAATCAACATTTTACAGGAGTTTGTAGTTTAAATTTCATTTTATTCTGGGTCAGCCTTTGTTTTAAGACAATTCTGTGTGAAGAGCAATTCAAAACACAGGATTGTTGGGCCTAAAAAGGCTGAAGAAATTATGTTTTGGTCTTTGCATCAAAGCACATCCTAAGACCTTCTCAAATTTATTACTATCTATCTCATATCCTTAATTTTAAAGGGAACTGGATTTTAGTTCTGCTATTCTGAGAGTTGGCTGGTGGGATTAGATCACAATGAAGGGACCTGCAGAGCTGGAACTGGCATCTGATCACTGAGGTGCTATCTGCCAGGGCAACGCTCGAGAAGGTCACATCACACATGCTTCCATCACTGCACTCTGCGAAGTGCCGTAGCTGGAACGCGGCAGACCATTACCCGCGAGTATGCTGCCTAGCGCACGCAGAGCCGATGTCGCCGTGTCACCCGGGACTGTCGGAGCTGTGTTAGGTGCTGTGGTCAATCCCCTGGAGCTGACACTTAACAGGGCAGAGCATTTTCTGCTAAGTGTTTGGGGCTGGGACATCGAGGCGGTAGCACGGCTGCTGCCTAATCTGTATTCCTTCTGGATTTGAACACTTGTCCCTCTGGCTCTTCAAGGATGTGCTGGTCATAGTTAATTTACATCCAAGTACATTCTTCCCTCCTTCAGCACATAGAAACTGAAGACCTATGGGGGCTTCCTTATTTCTGTGTGTCTCTTTCCAAAACAGTGTTTGAATTAGGGGACCAACACCAAGTCTGGGTTTCTTTTTTTATAACCTCATAACCAAGAGGCCTTGTAAGTGTTGATAGGACTCTGATGCATTTAGTGCCCAGGATGAAATTCTCCAGGCCGGCTTTTTACGCAAAAGGATTTTATTTTAAGCATTTAAAGTGTGAAAATGTTTCTGTTTATAGAAATAAGTCACCTTTGACCAGAAATGGAAAACTTCAGTATAGAAGATAACAGTACAACAAAAACATATCTGTGTGGCTGTTGCTGCCGTGACTTTGACAACAAAAGTTGTGACTTTTTGGGTTTTTCCCTAAGCTGTTGGAGAAAACTTGGTGATGAAATAAGGCCAGAGGAGAACTTGTGAGTCAGTAAAAAATCAGAATATCTTTTCTGTGGAAAATTCTTGCACACAAAATGTGTTTTTTAACCAAAATGAGTGTTAAAAGTAAAAATACTGTCTTGTTTACTGAAATTTTGTCAAACCACCATAATTTGGGGTTGATTTACATGATTGCTGGTGCAGCAAAGATGTTGATCTGAGGACCCTGTTGTTGAGGACAGGTCTATTTCCATTCCAGTTCAAACAGGCTTTCTAGAGGGCAGTAACAGTGCTAGAAGCAGCAATTAAGAGCCAGGATTTCTGTCCCCCAGGTGAGTGCCTCCCCAGGGGACTATGAAGCTGAACCCCCCTTCCCTTGCCCTCCGGCCCTTTGACACTTGCATTTCTTCCTCTGCCTTTGTCTGTCTCCAATAGACATAACACTCCTTGACTGTGACTTGGTGCTGAGGCCCCTCTCCTGGGAGGCAGGAACTTCAAAGGCCATGAAGACTATAAGACGTGGCTACAAATCCTCTGCTGTACCCAAAAAAATGAATGTACTCACTCAAGGAATGAGATTGGGAGTGGATCATGGCTCAGTCCTGGTAGCTCATTCCTGCTGGTGGAATTAGGAGGTAGGAGGGATATCAGCCCCAGTGGGGTAAAGAGGCTGGGAGAAGGGGATAGGAATTAGCCGCTGTTCCAGCAGGGGCCACCACCTTACGTACCTCCAGCTTCTGCCTCTCTGAGTGACCGTAAGCAAGGGTTTCTGTGGGCTTGGTATAGGCAAAGTAGAAAGGACAAATGCATAATTAAATCCCACCATTGGCATTAGCATATGCCCTCTGTTAGCGGGGGAGAAGAAAAGAGTCAAGCTTGTACAGCTTTACACTTTTGTTAGTGAGATGATCTGTATGGAAGATGTATCCTAGGTAAGCTGTGCCATGTCTTCTTCTTTGTCCCTCATCAGCAAACTGTGACAGAGACACACATTCTAATCCTGTGATTGAGTCTAACCCGTACCTTGATGTTAACTGGCTTCCTTCATATTCTAGATCTCAGATCATACTTCAGATATTCAGCAATTGCAGAATGGTCAGGTTTCCATGATGGCTAACCCTACCTGAGAAGCACTTGACTAGGCAATTTCTTGAGAGCTTTTCTAAGCCGTAAAATTTCTACAGTTCTTTCACTCACAAGACAAGCTGGCCTGGCCCATGCGCTAACTCTTTGTTTTCCTTTGCAATTAAAATGTTTCAGATGCCATGTGAAATGTGTGAGATTTTTCAGAGTTGTGAGAAGCTCAGTAGGAGGACATTGAATGTTTGCATTGCAGTTTATAACAATCCTGAGATTAACTCCCAGATCAACCTTGTAGCTGTTTTAAACCCGTGGAGGATAGGGACTGCTGAATTAATCCATTTTGCTCATTTACATATGATTCTGTTCCCACTTTCTGTTTTACTCTTCCTTATTCTACATCTCAAAACACTTTTCCAAATATGCCTCTGTGCCATCCCAAAATGAACATGTGACTGTAGATTATCCATCAATCTTTGACAGCCTAGCATTTCTTTTGGTCCAACAGCAAATCTGGAAAGGGCTTTGGATGATATTTCTTTTCTTTTTAAAGCTATAATATACCAGCTCAGTGGCCATGTATTTCTTTTTCATTACATTCTCTTCTCTCTTCTTCCTGCCAGGTTTTTTGTTGTAGTTTGTTTTTTTTTTAATAATCATACCCTGCTCGGCTTGTTTTGCACTCTTCAGTGATCACAGCATTGGTGGCCACAAATATGGCAATAATTCCTTAAAAGGACTGAGATCCCTGACATGGCAGTGAGAGAGGGGAGTGTGAGACTCACTCCAATTCCACTGAATCTGTAGCCTGGAGGAGCTTTTCAGTGCTAACCTGCTTCCTTTGCCATTCTAGATAATAGTCCTTAATGTACACTGAATTTAGCCTACTTTGCTGCCCTGTGTTGCTAGTGTTCATGGATTTCTGAGGAGCTGGTCAGGCAGTCTGTTGTCAGACCCATGTACCCTAGGAAGCAGCACTTGCGAATCAAGTGGATGTGGAACGCCTTTGAACCTCACTGTGTTGCCAGAAGTAATGTCTTTTTTGGAGTGCATATGTTCAGGCTGCAATGAAAGAACGATGACCTTGGTGAAAGCTCAGATCAAAGCTGACTGTTGATATGTCCAGAGCCTCTTGGTTGACCACTGGCTCTGTTTACAGTCAATCTCTGCTCGCTCCCTGTCCGGTGAATATAACACTCAAGTGTTGCAAGGAGAGGGGCTATGGGTTGTGAAGGCACCTCGTGCCAAGGCAGGTGCCCCGAGGAGCTGGCTCATGAGAATGCCTGCCCTGGGCATGGCAGGTCTGCAAGATCTGTGATAGTCTTCATCACCAACGGTAACTGGGAAAAGTCTGCCAGTATTTCTCCAACAACTGCTCAATCCAGGCTTCAGCACCAGTTCCAACTGTTGACAATTATACTCTCCCTGTAGCTTTGCTTAGATGCAGTGTTTGTCACAACAGATCTAACCTGTTAAACAGATATTGCTTTTTACTCCAGCTGGGATGCCTTTAGTGACAGATAAAATGGTTTTGGTGTACGGTAGATAATGTCCTTCAATTTGTCAAATTTGCCAGCTGCTTTGGGAGCCTGTGGGATGGAAGGTGTCACAGAAACGTAAAGTGCTATTATTCATCCTAAATGACTCTGCTCCAGTTTCTAGAACAAATAGATGTTCTTTCCTGCATTTTGTTCAGTTTTTGGTTGGTTTCTGGAAGTCTCCACATGGAACTACAACCATTAGTCCCTCAGCCTAGGATCTTGACTACCCTCAGAAAGGACATTTTTCTGACTTTTGTTAGGCAGTTATTTACCTTACCTACTTCTTCAGTAACTTGAGCAATCTGTTTTCTGTGACTAATTTTAAGGCACTGATTTTCAGCACTTTTTACTCAAACACATCATGAGCTTAAGCATGCAAATGCAGTTCATAATGCGCAGTGAGTCCAAATACTTTGTCTGGTTTTACTCACTTTATTGATTTACCATGTTTTCCCATGTCCCAGGATTAATTACAAACTTCTGAAATAGAAAGGCCTGATGAAGAACGAATTTTGGTGTGAGTGCAGGGAGGAGCGGTATGTGAGACAGCAGTCTAGTAAGGCTCTAGCTGAAGGCTTAGCTGCCCCTAAACACTGTCATTCATGGAGCCAACTCAAACCATCAGTCAAATCCCTGTCAGTCTAAACAAGTCTGAAGCTTGAAAAAGTTTGCTTTAGTTGGCATTTAACTTTCACTTGCCATACAATTCTTAGCTTTCATTAGACTATCTCGCACAAAATAGGGTTCATTTTGAGTCCAGCTCTGTGAGGTATTGTGCACAGTGGCCTGACCTCAAAGAAGTTTCAGCTCCAAGTTGCAGAAGTAGGAATGAACAACAACATGAACAAAGCAAGCAGTTCCTCAGAAAGGGAATCTGAACAGTTTGTCAGGTCTCTCATTGTTTCAAAGTGCAGCATTTCCACATTTCTGTAAGTAAAGAAAAAAAGGAGCTCACCTGTGGATGTTGGAGGGCTGACCATTTTTCACACGGCCTCTGTTGCCCAAAAATATTTAAAACAAACTATTGATAAAACATGCTATCAGCCTACAAATTATGAATTGACATATTCTGAAAATGCAAAGACAGTATACAGTATTGCTGAAACTGGATATAAATTTTCCTCTGAAAGCTGATGTTTATAGAAAAAGTTGTAAGCAACAACTTTGTGTCTCATGATATATCTAGAACATTAACATAGTATTTTTAAGGGCAATAAAGGTAGTCTAATGGATCACATAATTTAGGTAGTAGAGAGAAGCAATGAACAAGGAAATAACTATGTAATTGTTAAAATGACTACAGTATGTGTCATTTGGTGGATTTGAGCTTGAAGCATATAAAGCAATGGAAAGAACTGTAGTTTGCTTCCAAACCTGTCAGCCACCAGCAGATGACAGAGATGAAGTCAACAGGTGAACCTGAAAAATTTAACATAATGATGCCAAGGTACAACTGACCGTAAGTGTCAGCAGCTAATACTGATCTTTTGTTTTACTCGGCATCTTCAGAGGAGTGAAGTAGAACCCATCAAGTCAAATAAATGGATGGAAATAAGGTGGTTCAATAAGGAATGAAAACCAAGGATGAAGTAATAATGATCAACATACAATACTGATGTCAAACATTGACATATTCCAATAATACCATAATTTTGGCTTTTATAATACAATGCTTAACAGTGTATTGTGTTTTCACTGAAGCACAGATAGGCTTTTTTCTGTTCTGGTACATTATTCATTTTATTGTAAAATATCCATTATGTCTTTGGGATATTAAATACCAAAGCAATCTTTGTTTTCAAACCTAGGGCTTCAGTTTAGGAAGTCCTGCTGTATTCTCTAGCATTTACAGATTATCGATATGGTGTACATTCACCGTACTTGTAAGTTTTATGTCTGTAGTTGAATTTTTATCAACATTAAAATCATCAGTTAAAAGACCTTATCTGTGGGCAGAAATAGTTTTAAGGTTTTCCTGCAAAGTCGTGACCACTATCTTGCCCCAGATGGAGGGGGCATGTAAGTCCCCTGACTAACATGTTTAAATTGCTGTTTCTCCTCCTCTCTCTATGACTTTGAGGGTTTTTTCATTCCAGACGAAGGCCAGTCTCACAATCCTCTCCATTCCTGACTTTTAAAAGGGGAACACTGAAACAAATTATGTTGAAAATACTGTCAACGCGTAATAAAAAAATATAGGGATAGAGAAGTAACTATTTTTGTGATGTCTTTCTGACTCGAGTGCCAAAGAAAGAGGCTCTCGAAGAGCATCTCTGCCATCAGAGCTCTGCTCTTTTCATTACGTTTCAGCACCTCTGAAGAGCTGAGCTTTACAAACACCAACAAGACGTTGTGAGGTAAGAAATTCCTGTGCCCCATTCAGTGCCGTTCACTTTATTTTCTGCAGTTATTCAAGCATCTCTGGGCCAGGCAACGCTTGAACAGGCATATGCTGGAGATGAAATTTCAGTAACTCCAGGGTAAGCTGCTGGGAAGTGGCTATGTTTTATGCCCAGTCCCTGTTCTTTGACAGCCCTGCAAAAAACCCGGCTGAGGGTTTAGGTGTGTGGCTGCTCACTTGTGCAGCAGGGCAGAGCCTCCCTAACCTAGCCGTGGGTGTTTGTGGGCCATGGGGATGGAGCATAGAGCATGCAAGGAGAAAGCCAGAGCTGGGTCTGACCAGCCTGGAGAGGTGGGGGGCAGCAGGGGGTGCCCAGCTGCTGTTTTCAGCTACATTAAGGGGGGGTTACAGGGAAGGCAGAGCCAGGCTCCTCACACAAAAGCATAAGAGGCCACAGGCACAAGTCACTGTGAGGAAGATCCCAGACGCTGCTTTCGATCCCTGGCTGCCCACCTGAGACTGTGGGGAGAAGCTATGGGCAGGCAGGACCCACGGGACCAACAGCCTGAGGATGCATGACCTCAGCGGTGGTACCCGCAGGGGCTTGGGATGCTCCTGGACTGGGCTGGGTACCGATACCTGCCTGGAAAAGAGCTCCTCCCTGTATCCATCTTTTTATTTAAAGAAAGAAAAAAAGATTAAAATAGTGGGTCTTTTTTCTTAGTTGTGTGGGGTTTTTTTTGTTGTCAAATGAAAGTCCTCCTTTTGCACTTGAAACGGTTGTGGTGGGGCCAGTCAGGCTGAACAACGGGATCAGTGGTTTGCTGGGGGCTAGCGCTGCGGTTCGATATGCTCCCGGAGCTGTCAGGCTGGGAGCGGAGGAGGGCTTGCTTGTGAGTGGCTTTTTAAACCCCGGGTTGTCAAACGCTCCCCGGGATGACTCGCAGCTCGGCAGTCCTGCACAGAGCGGATGCGCAGAGGGAAGGGAGATGCTTTCGGCTGAACACAAAAAGTACGTGCCTGGAGGAGGGCTGCAGAAAGTGAGAGCTGGGCAGGGAGAAGAGAAGGGAGAGTTTCTCTTCTGCTTTGTTTTCTAAGGAATGGTTTAAATTAACTGCTTCTCCTTTAAAAGGAAAAAAAAAAATCTCATTGAATTTATTTTGATGTAATTAATTCTGATTTATTCTTTTGTGCAGCTGACCCAGCTCTCCGCAATGGGAAATGTGTTTTCTTCGTGCTGTTTTGTTTACATTTTTGGGATGGATTTGGAGTTTTGGGTAATGGGAAAACTCTGGCTATGCAGGACAGCATGTAGCAGGTGATAGCTTGTGATGGTACTTGTTGCATCATCAAGATACAGTTGATTAAACCTTATTGTGATCTGTTCATTAATAGCATGAGAAGTTCAGTGAAAAAGGAAATATAAATGAAGTCCTAAAGCAGATTTCAGAGTTGTTATCCTGTTGTGGAGCTGATTAATGTATTGTAAAGTGACCTAAATGAAGTGCTGTAGGAAGGTTTGTCAATTGTTTGTATGTTTAGCTAGGATTATTTGAAAACATTCATAAAGAAAAGAGGATTTTCTTGTGCATTGCAAAATAGTTATGATGATTTGGGGCAGAAGACTGAGACAGGTCAGTAAAGTCAATATGAAGAATTTGTGTCCTCATATCCTCCCGGCCCTGTATACCCCTAGCCTATACCATTGCATTACTTTGTACAGATTTTAGTATAGAAGATTTCCTCCTAAATCTTTGATAACTTGCCTGGATTTAATTTCATTAGCCAGCCCAGCCCTGGCGTTCAAAGAAGGCTACCAAGAATATTTGTGGTTTTTTCTAGCCTTGAGAGTGGAAGAGAAAGGGTTGTGGGAGTGGTGTTGGGAGAAACTCCAGCTTGGGAGGGAAGATGTGGATGTCATCTTATCATGATAGGTCATTGTTCTGGAATAAATCAGAACGAAAAAAGTTGGGCAAGCTTTTTATACAGTCCTCTTACGTAATAAATAAGTGGCAAGTGAACAGGAGTTTGAGCATGTAACTCCTACCTCCATATCATTTAAATGCACTGAGTGCGTTCTGTCACTGCTGGGGGTCTTCACTTCTAATCAATTTTGCCATTTTAATGATGTCTTTATCATGCTCATTATGTGGGTTGTTTTTGCTGTTAAACTTTCTCTAACGTTTCCTAGTTCCCATGCTGTATTGCTTTCTTTTGCCGTAAGCTTAGCTGTACAAACACATGTGTATGTGCAAATATACCTCGGTGAGCTGATCAAGGGATTAGAAGTTGACATTTTTTTGACGTTGTTTGACTGTCTTTAGAGGTTGCAAATTATCTCGCCCAGGATGTCCTGTACTGCCAATGTGCAGGGGTGCCAGACTTCAGAGAGAGAGTGACTCCTGAAGATGGTCTGCTTAATCCAACAGTCCCTGGCCAAGCAGAGTTTCAAGCAGAATTCATTGCATGTGCCAGATTGGGCCCAGAATGGAAATGTGCGTCTGCATATTGTTGCAGGTGATTAAATGAGGCCGATAACATTCTTGAACCACCAGAGCTTGACAAAGTAATGTTGCTAGATGAGATGATTCAGCCTTTTGTATCAATGTACCCTAGAGTTTCTCAAAGTTATGCAAACTTAACAAGAAAATATGGAGTTGCAAGACATTGCAGCTGCAACACAAGCCAAGCTCTCTGAGCCCTGAAAAGTAGGAAATCTTAGTATGCTGGTGCAAGTGAGTTGGAGTTACTCATAATGCAATTGTCAGGCTGACTTGCACAAAACGATTGTACTCTACCAAAGCACTAAAAATTACGGCCCCTAGACACCTTCTGTGAATTCTTTTATAAGGCCAGACACCCTGGGAAACATCAAAATAAAAAGATGTTGTTCAAACTTCAAACACAACTTTGGTACGTGCTGGGACATGAGAGCACGCTTAGCAAGTAGGTAACTAACCAGCCAGAAATGTGTGATGCCGGATGGTAGTCAGTGGTTCAACACACAACGAGACGCATGCAGAATGTATGACGTGGGTCAAGTGTGTGGGCCTGGGGTGCTGTGCAGCTGGGTCGCTACGTACAGCTCTGGGACAGCCCGCTGCAGTGAGGTCCGAGCCTGGAGTCACTGGCTCTCGGCTGAGGGCAGCCACAGGGAATGGTACCAGCCACTTTGTTTGACAGCATATGTAAAAGTTGAAACATATTCTAGGAGGAAGCCCAACAAATAGGCAGATAGACCTTTCTGGTGTTTGCCGTGCAAATGGACAGAGCACTGCAGCAAGCTGCGGAGTTTAACAGAGGGTGCAGACTGGAAGACTGGAGTGCCAGGTGGGGATACGTGCCTGACGCCCATGGAAATGTACTGATGGCCGTCAGCAGAGCTGCCTTGCCAACGAAATGACTGGCTAGATGAAACCAAGTCCAGATTGATTGGATGATGATACAAACAATTTAAACAGCTGTAGCTAGTCTAGAGTTAATAGAGCCACAGGAAGGCATATGCTTTCTTTGTGCTCTGTTAAGTTAGCAATGCCTGAAACGGGGTGCTATCTCAGGTGAGCAGGAAATTTATTTGGTTTTTTTAATTATAAAAAGGACAAAGTACTTCCACTGAACTTTCTACAAACTATAACCCTAGTGATCAGAAAACTACTTGCCTTTTTTTTTAGAAAGAAAAACATACATACTTTCTTATATACTTCTATATTTCTTATTTTCTTGTATATATCCTTTGCTATGATTTCTGTACTGAAACTTGTGCTAATATTGAAGTAATGTAGCTGATTAAACCTTCACCGTGGTAGAGAAAGAGTGAACATGGCTTAGAAACATGCAGCGTTGGCCTCACCATGCTCTTGCTGACACAAAAGCCCCCTCTCTCCTCAGCATTGCAGTAGACCATAGCACAGCAGGTGAGTGTTAGCAAATGGAGGTTAGCAGTGACAGCACAAGCACCAGGGAGCCCTTGAATTAATGCTGGTGTTTTGGAAAACTCTCGTGGCAGGTAAGTGCCAGTCAGTTGTTCCCAAAGCAGCTGATGAGGGGAGGTAGGTTGTCCCAAATGCTGGAGGGTTGCAAGCTCTACACTATTTGCACTCCCTCCTGGACAGCGCATGAGGTAGCAGTCTGGATGATGCTTCAAGACCTTCAGGTAATCCATCTGCAACAGAATTATTTTGTATTCAGCCATAATGACTGTACAAGTGCTGTGGAGTTGCTTTTCAACTTTGTTATTAGCTCAGTGTTTACCACTTGACCACAAGGAAATCAACAGCAATAAACTACTGTTAAAGTTCAATACAAGTTTGCAATTAACAGTAACTATTTGTTTTCAATGGGCTCTTTACCTGTGAAGAAAACTTCACTGAGTGTTTCTCTTACCCCCACAGCTGTTGTGAGCAGATTGTCCCCTCACCCGCTCTTCCATGGAGACATGCTCTTTAGTGCAATGCTTTTATGGAGTCAGGTGGACTGAGAAAAGCCCAGTGTGGGCTTAAACCCAGTATGAACATGATTTGAGACACACACAGTGCTTTCTTAGAAGTAATTCTGTTTGGTTTATGAGATTCTCTGGTGCATATTACTTTGCTGGCTTGCTTACATGCTTTTTAAAAAGAAAGGTTCAGATTCAGAAGGAGCTCATTTTTGTCTCAGATCAGAGGTAGGGCTCTGCAGAAAAATCTTGTGGTGACTCCAAGAGAGACTCTGACTTGGCACAGTAAAAACAGGTTGGAACCTAATCGGCTTGCGGTATTCTCTTTTAGTAAAATGGCACTTTCTCCTCAACTAAGAAGAGGAAGCTGCCTTATGCTGCCATGCTGCCATGGCTCCATGCTGATGTTGCAAAGGTTGTATAGGAGTTGCTCCAAATGCACCGCATGTCTGGAGATTATTGTGAGGCTGAGAGGAAGATGATGTTTCCTAATATAGATGTGCTAAAACTGTGTACCTTGTAAAGAGCCTTGAAAAGTGGTTTGCAGAATTAGAACATGAGACCACATTAAAACAACTACGTTGTCCCTGTTTTCACTGTGCTACACATGGCAATGGAGAGCAAAAGGATGAAGCTCCTTCACTGCTGTAGCAAAGTTGTCTTGATGGTTCTCCACATGAAAGTAAAGGCACTTGCTTTTGTGTGAGATATGGGTTTTTCCTCCAAGATGAGCACCGCCATGAGACAACTAAGTTTTCTCAGAAATTTCTCAGATACAGAAGTTACTTTTAATCTACACACCTATTGCCACTACATGTGTCAAAGCATGCTGTGTTATTTTAGTGTTTTATAAATCTGGGAGTCTTGTGATTGCTGTAGTTGCTCTCTGATTGTGCCCATATTGCAGTTCCTTATTAGATTGTCAGTACTGCTTCAATGCTCCTCTGAACTAAGTCTTCAGTACTGCAGTAGCTTGCTAATCGTAAATGGAGTTGCCAGTTTCACTTGTTCATTGGACGTTGGTCTGTTTGTTCCTTTAGCAATGCTAAATCCACAAGGAATTCGTAAGTGTTTCACCCTCCAGGCAACTAGAAAAGCAATGATCTCCTTCCTAGATAAGAATTTGTTTTACTCTTAGAGAGTTAAGGGAGGTTGTGCTACTGCCAAATGCCTTTCACTGCAGAGATGGGTTATCTTGAATATATCTCACTTGATAATTTCCTTCTCTTCCCAGTCACCTCAATTATCTCCATCCCCTGTGGTAGCTAGGTGCTTTATCCTAAACAGAGTATTTAGAGCATCTTTTGGAATCTGTCAGACTAAAATGCATAGGCCATTGGACAAAACAATGTATCAGTGATCCAGTTAAATTCTCTAAAACTAATCATAAAATATTCTAAAGATGGATTTTTATGGTACTTCGGCATCTAACAGTGCAGACAAACACCAAGGAGTATTTTCAACAACACAGGAGAAGAGTAGGTGTATTGCCACCAGTGCAATCAGTACGTGTGAAGTGCCTAAAAACCTCTGGAAATCTGTCTTTCCATGCAGGACTTAAAGCCACAGTAGCAGAAAATGCTACAAACGAAGCGGAGCACTTCCTGCAGCCTTCCTATCCAAGAAATATGGTCTCTGTGCAGATTATCTATTGAAGCTAGTCTACTGCGTCTGGGTGCTTAAACATGCATCTAGGTTGAGCTTTTCTTGTCTCTCCCCTGTTTCCTGTGAAAGTAAAAGAAGGTAGATAGGAAGATTTTCAATTTACTGAGACAGCACACCTGTCCTCAAGCAACTGACATGATATTTCATTTTACTTATGTCTTAAACCCATATTTTTTAACCATGTGTTTTGGAGGGTTATATTCCCTTTATTATGGAATATTTTAGGTTGGAAGAGTGGTCGGCAAATCCCACCTCCTGCTCCAAGCAGGGCTAACTTCAACATTTTGACATTCTCTATGGATGAAGATTGTGCAGCCTCCCTGGGCCCCTATTTCTGAGCTTCACCAGTCTCATTTAAAACTTTGCCTGCTGTGACTTGTGTCTGTTGCCTCTTGTCCATTCACTCTGCACCACTGGGAAAAGTCTGGCTCTCCCTTCTGCGTACCTCCCTTCCACGCACCCAGGAATATTAAACAGAAACAAGCAGATATTACACGGGAATAATCCTCAGTTTAGAGTGATTACACATTTCTTTGATCTAAACAGAAACTGAATGCTACAGTGTTTATACTAATGTCACAAATGTGCTTGAAGTTAACAGATTGAGAATATGCACTTGCTGTATTCCCCATGTTCTTCCCCTGAAAGCATCTGTTGCCAGACGCTGTCAGGTGTCAGACATGGGAGCTGGTGGACCTCTGGCCTGACTCCTTTTAGCAGTTTCCATGTGCCTAAATGTACATGACAGTGTCAGGAGGCTGGAGGTTGCCTGAAATTACCTCCCATGCTACTACCTGCAACAAAAATTTCTTGTTGAAACATGCAAATGACCCAAGTTGTTGATGAATGTCTCTGGTTTCAGGCATTCAGTTAAGAATGTTTCCTGTGAAAGAAAAATCAGGTTTTTTACAAATAGGGGAATGTAGAGAGCAAGGTGGATTCTCTGGTAAGACTGCAGTTCTTTACGCTCAGCTAATAAAAATTGTGAATAAAACTTAACTGAAATGTAGTTAATGGTGGAAGTGTATTTCTGCTGTTATCACTGCACTTCCTGCATCATTCACCACAATTCATCAGAAGTCACAGAACAGAAAAAAATACAGAGCAGAGAGTCCAGCAGACCACACTGATGAAAAATATTAGCTATATGTATTTTTAAAGTAGCATTAGAAAGACTATATAGGATTAGTATAAATTATTAACATCTTGTCTGAACTATTTTATTAGGATGTGTTTTCACTTTGTAATCACCCTTTGAACAGCTGATGTCACTTCTTGATTTTTTTTCAGAATCCTTCAAAGTAAGCACATGTTTTCATGGGATCTATTTAACATGCAGGGCCCCTTCTTGGAGCATTTTTTGCACGCAGTTCTTCTGGCAGCAGCTGAGTGGGTCTCCCAGAGAAGCAGAACAGTGCAATGAAAAGACTGCTGACGTCTAAATGAGATGCATAAAGCCAGAGGTGGCTGGTGAAGGATTCGCTCTCAGTTATCAACAGTAAGAAAGAAAATATTCTCTTTTTTTAAATAAAATATAAAAGTTTAACTGTCCAGAAGCCAGAGTATATGTTTTGAAACCTGAGGGCAGGTTGTTATATACACTGGCAGAGATCCGAATTTCAAAATGTGATGCCAATATTTGTGGAAAGGTAAAGACCTCTCTGCATGTGCTCCTGTTAAAACCAGTAACTTGCGAGCATCATCTGGCAGTCAGGCTGACTGCTGCTCGACCTGAAGCTCTGGGCTGCGGCAGCGGGCTCGGTCCGGGCAGGTGATGGGTGCTGCAGCACTGCGTTGCCTTCAGCAGACAGTGGCATCCCACGAAATCGCATTTGACGTGTGGTGGGCAGGCTGGAGCGGCAGCATCCCGGGCAGAGGCATCCGTGGCTGGTGAAATGGGAGCAGCAGCAATCTGGCAGCCTGGGATGAGTAAAATGGACCAGGATGAGGTACAAGAGCTCAAAGAAGGAGCAGCTCAGGTGAGAAACACATGATATGCCAAAGGGTCACAGTGCCAGTGAGTTCAGAGCACTCTTGTCCCTGACAGGCAAATGTAGAATATAGGGATTTTTTTTTTTAGGTGAATTTTGTGTGATTATTAAAGAGCTAGTGGTAAGATGCACAGAGGGAGGAAAATAACCTCTGAAAGTATGATGCATCATCCATGAGAAGCCAAAAAATTCAGTATTTTCTGTAGAGTATAATTTAGTTCTCCCTGAAGACAGCAAAATTTCTTATATTGAAGGAAATAACTCCAGTATCATGTTTTGACTAGGCATCCTTTTCTTTAACATGCTCTAATGCTCTAAAAAATATATCCTGAGATTTCTGCCTACTGCTTAGTTGTTTCACCATGCTGACAGCTATCCGTTCCCTCACAGACAAAACAAATATGCACTGAACTGTAATATTCCAGATAATTTTGATGCAGTGTTAGCATTGATCAGATTTGTTCAGCTGCTGCCTGCCTAGGCATGCATAACCGGTGTTGTAATTTGGGGTGCATTTGGGCATAGCATCAGATAATTTTGAAGGTATTTATTGCCGAGGGGACAACATGATGAGTGTCACCGGGGTCACATTAAGGGACTGGCTGTGCTGGCATATGAGCCTGTGAGACGTGAGAAGGGGAAGATGGACTGAGCCCCCCACTCAGCTGGGTATTAACAGCCTCTGGTAGCAGGCTTTTATTCGCTTGTTTTTCCAAAATGCTGAAGTCATGGTTGAACGTGGTTCTTTTAGTTTTGCACTCTCAGGTTAGATTTGGATGTGTTTAAATAGAACATTAAATTTCTGTAGAGGAAAATATTTTGAAGACCTGGATAACCCTACCTGTCTTGATTATACAAGTACACCAGTACTGGAACAGAAATGCCCTCAGAAAACCTGCCTCTGGAGTCTTGCTTTAACACCTTCCAGTCTCGGTAAAATAATCTGTTGCCTCAAGCTTTGATTATAGTAACTCGGATTAAGGCAAGGAAAAAAATATGCTAGTTAGTTGCCAGTGCTTCCCCACAAAGACAAGAGAGCACGTAACACAGCACTCCTCCCAAGGCTGGGTAGTGCAGGCGCGCTCAGCAGAATAACTTGTAAGGCTTGGGGCAAGCTGTCACGTTTGCTAACCCCTGCCCAAGCCGTGCAGATAGTGCTTGAGCGGGAACTCAGCCAGCTTATCTTTTATCCTTGATCACTGATTCCAGTTGTGTGGCTGGGGATGTACACAGAAAGCAATATCCATGCACTTTCCAGAATAGACTTTACATTTTCAGGTTCTGTTAGTCAGTCTTGAGACAGAAGAAAATATCCCCTTAGATGGCTTTGTAACAAGCAGACGGATATGAAAACTTTACTGATTTTCACCTTTATTGTTTACTTCCAATTGCTGTATTATTCTCCTGTGTATCATTTTTATATCATGTTTTATTCATTATAAAACATATGGATTATTAATACCCCTTTCTTCCATTGACTTATAAGGCTGGATTTGCAGACATCTGAATTTGCGTGCCTCGATGAGTATCTAACTGGTTTTTTCTCATGCTGTTGAGAACTTGACCATGTTTTGACAGTTTTCTCTTTGGGTTTTTTAAAAATTTTTCTGCTCACCCAGCCATGTGCCATTAGATTGCTTGCAGCTGTGGGAAGTTTAAGCACAGATACTGAGGACCTGAAAGAAAGCATCTTATCAAAGCAGGGGCTGTGCTAAACATGAGATCTTAAGGATATATGCCCCAAATAAGCCTTGAAGTCAAATATTAAATGGCTCATTTTCAACTGGCTGTCCAGTTCGATAACAACCCAAAAGCACCTGCTGGAATGGGATTAATTAAGTATATATTTCATTATAGAAAAAAATCTCAGGATTTTTCAGCAAACTTCTGACCTTAGTCTGAATAAATACCCGCCCAGGTCTGCAGCAGGTGCCTGACTTTGGTCAGCACTGCCTGTGCCAGTTGTTGTATGCAGCACTGGCAGTTCCTGTGCTTGTTTGTCACTTTTGGGTGAACTGCATGAAATTCACAATTCAATTTGCGAAACCATTTGTCTTCTTGATTAAATACACAATATAAATATGTGTTTCGGTGCTCCTGGCTTTGGCAAATAAACTGATTGTAATGAGCAGTGGAAGAAGATTGTCGCCCGGAGACTGATAAGAAAAGTAACTTTTCCGCATGTGGATGATTGCTGTTTGATTTGACTTTCTGAGGACCGAATTCAGCTGTACTTGCTGTATGGTGTTGTAATGCAGTACGGTTAACCAGAAAAAGCAAAGTTGTTGGGTTTGGGGATTCATTTGGTTTGTTTTTTTTTAATATCCAAATTTATTAACAATATTTTCTGTAAGTATTCATTTTAAATACATCATATTTTGAAAAATGTCTGACCATCACTAGCTCTACCATAGCTGCCACATAGCAGTGGTCTGCTCTTCGCTGATTCAAGAGTTCAGATGTACAAGATATTTATTAAGCTCCCAATTTTGTCGTCACTTCAAACCAGGCGGTGCTTCACACTGAAATTACCTCTTTCACTGACCATCAGTGAAATTCCAAAGAACTTGGCAAGTACTACCTGGTAACTGCTTTAGTTCAATGAACTGCTTCAAAAACAGCTGCAGACTGGCACACGTGGACTGCTGCTATCTCACCATACCTAAATATTTTTTATATTTTTCCTTAATATTTCTAAGCATGACAGTATAAACTTAAGGTTTTTGTACAGTAAAATCAAACTTCTACTTTGTGAACTCACATAGCGGTTCAGCACAGGGAGACTGCTATGCTGTTAATTCACTCCCTGATTAGTGCACATTAATCCCCAAGCCCTTACTTAAGCTCATTTTGATGTAAATCATTTCCACAAGATGAGCTTGCATCCGTGACAAAATCAGAGCATTAATAAATCTTAAGATACTCTTATATCCCCCTAATGCCAATCATACCACCACTTCTGAACTGGATCCATTATTTTCTACCCCTACTCATTGAACAGGACCTGTCCTTGCCCTCCTGTTTTTTAACCACAATTTTTTGCCTTCCGCATTGCAATCTTTATTAATATCACCAGCTAGCAAGCAGAAACAGATGGCTCTAATTATTTGAACATCATTTTATCACTAAAAATCAAATTACAAAAGCTTTCATGGAATAACTTTCCTCCTCTGTTAAGTTTTCCATCTTTATTTTTGGAGAAATAGACCAAGTTTATTTTTATATCTGGTGCCTGCTTCCTTTGCCAGCTAGTTGAGGGACAGCTGTTAATTGTTTATCCTCCATTTGCCTGCAGATCTGTCAGTTACCCTGCCAGGGAAGGCCTCCAAGCAGCCACTTAGGTGACAGCATTTTGATGTTGTAGTCACATCGCATATAAGGGTAAGGCCGCATCATGATTTATGCGAGTTGTCGGGTCCAACATCTCATAGAGCCAAAACACAAGTGATTGTAGCATTAATTTAGAAGGACCCATACAAAGCGAGTCCAGGATAGGCAAGTATGTCAGAAGCTGGCCCCGGTGCAACTACTGGCATCTTCATGGAATGCTTGTTTACATTCTTATTTTTGAGTGAAACAATCAAGTCGTTCTGGAAGATGTATTTAACGCTTTTGCTTAGGAAACGGGTATGTCTGCAGAGAATGCTTGGGATTCTGTCCCAGGGCCACAAACGGAGGGAGGAAAAGCCAACCTGGGGAAAAATGGGCAGGTGAACACATGTCATGTGAGCCCTTGAAAACTCACTTCACCCGTTATAGATTCAATATGTCGGTTGAATAAAATGTAATGCCTTCCTTTATTATCTCTATCTTAAATCACGTCATTAAAGAGCAGGAGCCAGGCTGTGCCTTATACAGAACAGCCTTTTCATTCTACATTGCGTGCCTGCAGTGATACTGAGCACCCATAAACGCAATTTGTCGAGACAGATGTACTGAATCCAGGGCAGCAGTGCATCACCACGGCAGTGTGAAACAGCTGGAGCTGGGGGAGCATCTCACAGCACATTGTTTAACTTTGTAAGTTTTCCAGTTGCGTTCTCACAGGGTCTAAGTTCACTGTTAATAAAATGAAAACGAATAGCCTGAAGTACAACTGCATGGTGTGTTCCAGCAGTTGGAGAGCGGTGGCGTGAGATGGATACAAAACCCACACTTTTCTAAATCTAGAAGGCAGGACCCTTCCACTCGTATAAATTGATGTTTTTTTGCTGATTCATACCAGCTGTCGTTGACCACACATCATCTGCGTGGTAAAAGAGGCTAATAAAGACATAACCTGGTATGGCGCCATAGTGACTATGCCTAATGCAACCTGCCGTGCTTAGCTGCTGTCCTGGTTACTGTGTCACTCGGGAAGATTTGTAATAGTTGTTTGGGTTTTCTTGGGTTGGAAAGAGTCACAGCAACTTGGAATATTCTTTTATAGTTTCCTTTTGTTCTTATTACTTGGGAGAAGATAAAAGTGCCAGAAAAATGCAATTTCATGAAGATCTTCAAGCCTTGATGATACTAATGGTTTGTCTCCAATTAGGTGTTTTCCTCTACCGAGAAAGGGTGTGTATTAGACAAGCAGTATTTGTTCAACAGAGTAGATTTTAAATTCTCAACCTTAAGAGTATTTCAGTTTTTCTTCTTTAAGTTTTCTATTGTGAAATTATGCCAAAGCAGTGAAACTGATTATGTGACTAAAATGAGGTATAAATTCTCTTTGATCAGCTTTCACCATTTGTACTGGCTTAGCCTGTTTCCTTAAGAAAATTCCCAATACTTTAACGAAATTATTTTTTGTCAAAGCTGGCGTTTGCTGCTGAAATATATATTTGCACACACACAGACACATGTATATATGCACATTTATCTTTTTAGATCCAAATGACAGTGTATGAAATGGTTTTCTGTCTTTCTCAGCACATCACATTTCATACAGCTGGATGCCTGCCACATCTTGCTGTCTCAGAGCAACACCAACAGAGTGTATCAGTAGCCATCTCTTCATTCGGTCTTAAAGTTGTTCTTACCACTGTTAACATCACAGCTAAAGTGGCTGTGGTATTTTATGGATTCCTCTGAAGGCCAGATCCCTTCTCCACAGCCTGTGTAGACTAAACATCCCTCACTTTAGCTTCTCGCTGAGGTTGCCAGCTCTGTGTAATCCCCAGTATTTATTGCCTTCCAGATTCCACTTTGTAAGCATCAGTAGTTTATATTTCATCCAATATTGCCAGCAAACCGTAATCTGAGTTTACAAATGTGTCACATGAGATGTTTTTCAGCTTTTGACACAGTTCACCACTCATAACTGTATATATGAGTCTAAAATGTCCAAACTGGCGTCGCTTCAGCAGAGAGATAAGGCGAGACACCTTTGGGTGTGAAACTCATAGTCCATTTCTCAAATGAGCTTCTGCAACAGGGAGTTCCCACATGATGAAGTAAAGCATAATGCATACAACAGGCAAGTACTACTGGCCCTGAATTACAACATCTATATAATTCTCCTCTATGTAATAACCCTTTATATAGGGGTAAATCCTGAATGAGCTTAACAGATAAGCTGAGAAGGAAGGAGAAAAAGAATCCTTTTCCTTTCTCCCCAGTTTAGCCTCTTTGGCATGCACTGCCAGAAATGAGGCAGGGTTCCAATTTAGAGCACACGTGCTGCTAAGACGATTAGGTCTGAGGGAAGAGGAAAGGAGGTTCTCATGGTTAATTTGCACGCACAGGCAGCCCCGCTCTGAGAGCACGGTGCCGTCTGTGCCTGGTGCGACTGAACGGCCATGGCTGCTTTTCCTCGCTGGGCCACCTCCCCATGCGCTGCTTACTCTTATGCTACCTCTCACACCTTCTTTCAGGGTAAATGCTACGCAGGGTGATGTTTTTTCTTGCTGCCTAATCACTGGGAATACCATTGACAGCCTCCTGGTGCAGCCAGCACCAGCAGATGCTCCTTTTCGTTTCTTTGTAATTCTACAGCTATTTTATCTTTGGTGAAGCATCACGTTGGTGGTAGACATCCTATTACAGGTAGAGCCTGTCAGACCATTGAGAGGTCTTGAAAGCAGATTTCTGCTTTGAAGCAATAGCTTTTGTACCATTTACAGCATCACTTCAGCCCCAGGAGCCATGCTGTCAGCGTTTCTGCTTCAGACCCGCTGTTTTGTGGATGCTCGGGGCGTGCTATGCCTCTCGCGGGGTGCTCCCTGTAGCCAATAAGGAGTACCCCAGTGGGATCACACAATCTATGGGATAACGCCCACAGCTAGAACTGTTGTACAAGGTAGAAGCTGTAGTGCATGCACTTAGAGCTTAGTGAGGAGGGTTGAAAGGAGAAGCAGCAGTGTGGAAGATTAGGCGCTAGCAACAGGGAAAAAAATGGCTGTTCTCAGCATTTTCAAATGGCTGCTTAAATACTACCAGTGGGGAGTTAGTTATCATCTTGAACCTCTTCTGCCATTTCCTCTCCCGCAGGCCAAAATCAGCCCTGTCCCACACCCTGTACCTTGCTGAGCGGCACAGCGGTGAAACGTGGCGATGCGAAGCAGCTCCTCAGCTGTGACAAGGTGCCGTGCCTTTGACTAGTCTGTCCAGAAATGACCCCGTGTGTGAGTGCTCTGCGTGGCTTAGCTGCTTCTGACTCCGTAAATTAGAGTCTGCACCATGCAATTCAGACTCTTCTCATCGATAACACTAACGAGAGCTGAGTGGATTAGCTGCAGGCTGCTCTGCTGCTGAATTAGGACAGTGATAAATCTGAATTTGCTTAAAAAAAGAAAAAAATGCGTAGAGTTGGTAGGGTTTTATGCATGTGCTGGAGATAAAGGGCAGTGAAAGAGGTGTGAGGACTGTTTAATGTATTTGTGCTTACACTGGTGATGCTACTGCTGCTGTTTTACCTCGTGTCCTACCTTTTCCATGCAGAATTCCCAGGTTTTGCAGCACTGTAAGTCAGTGTATAGGGAGCCTGGGGAGACCCAGAGGATTTAATGTTTGTAAATGTGGTATTTTATATCAGTGCTCCTAACAAAACCAAAGTACAACAGGCTATTCCTTGTTGAACTGAAGGTTGTTTGGTCAGCTAGCTCCACGCCCCAAAGTGCAGCAGTTACCCTGAGCCAATTTTATGCTAGCACGTCTTTGTCTTTTTCACAGCATCGTTTCAGCTCCCTTAGTATTTTTTCCCAGTCTGTTTTCCCTGCTTTTGCTTTTTTAATATAAATATATACTCTTAAAGTAATTAAGGTTACTTGAGGAAAACTTGACTACAGGGGGTGTGAAAAGAATGCAGAGGTATGTATTTGATTTGCAGGAACTCTGGAAGCGAATGCTCTGCCTTCCTTCAGCAGGCTGAGCACATGTCCCCTGGAATAAGCATCCTGAATACGCTAAATTCTCCTACTCCTCTGTTTTCCATTCAGGGTTTGAACATGGGCCCCCAGCCACATGCTGTGACCAAGGCGGAGATCCCCAACATTGTTCTTTACACTGTAGGAACGTGTGTGCTCATTATTGGCTCTGTCGGCATCATCGGGAACCTCCTGGTGCTCTACGCCTTTTACAGGTACAAAAAATCCTGTTGTGGTTAATCTGACCGGCCTCGAGGTTCACGCATGCCTGTGTGCAGATGTTCTGCATTGGTTCCCTCTCGGATTAAATCTTCAAGGAAAAGCTGATGGCATCAAATCGGGAAAAGCAGCACCCCCCACCCCCTGTCACTGATAATCTCAGTGTAAATTCCTTGTGTTTTAAGAAACCAAAGAAAATGAGAAAATAAATACCGTGTTCTATTAACAATTTTATTGAAAAGCCTAAAGAAGAGTTGAATACTTTCAACAGTAGAAACAGACAGCTTCTTCACCCACCCTATAGAATTTGCAGAAACACTTGGCAATATCTGGTGCTCTTCGCAGCAGTCCGTATGTCCTGGAAGGACCAAGAAAGCAATGTTCTGCGTGAATTTAGCTCATGCCATCAGTGTAGTCCCTAGTTCAGGCAGATCACAGGACTTCTGTCAGTTTGAGTGCTCTCTTGGCTTCTGACAGTGTAATAGACACCCAAAGCTACTGCTATGCTAGAGAATGCAGAAATCTCGTGGAAAAAAATAAATAGCCCTCCTCTGTCCCACACTGATGCTGGATTTCCACATCCTTCTTGCTTGCTGCTTGCTGTCATCACACATGGTGATGCAGAGGGGGTTTACAGTGCTAGAAACACCAGTGGGATTATGAACCAAGCATTAGTTGCTTATACTTAAATGTTTAAGATGAATAAATTAGTTCAGTTATTTTAATAACTGACTTTTAATATGAGATAAAGGGGAAACTGAGTTCCCTGGAACTGTAGATACCTTCATGACTTTTAAAATGCAGCACAAGCTCTTACTTTTTCTTGAAATTTGTTTGCTTTGGTTGGTGTAATAAAAGCATTAAATTGTCAAAGTAGGAAAATGTCCATACACACACAAGCACTTGTGAAGGTGTGGCCTCTGCACCCCCTCTCACCCAGATGTTGCAGGCATTTATGAGACCCAAGGTTTTGTCAAAATTGAAGGGGCACTGAGATGGCTTTCTCAGTTTCTTTCTCAATATTTCTTTATCAGCATGAGGAAAGAAATTCATGTCAGCTGCAAATACTGATATTTTAAAGCACATCAGAGAGGCCTTGGCTGTTCAACTCTCTCTTTCATCTGGGGGGAAAGAAACAATTAATTCAAACTATTGGAATTACTGCATGCAGGTTCCAAGAACAAAGCTATTTACAAAATCCTGCTTCCCCCCTATGTCTCACAGAGTGTGTCAAGTCACTTCTTCTTTAAAGTGAATGTACCTGACACTGTGAAAAGTCCTGAAATCGAACTCTAGGTATCAAAGCTCTTTACTTTGCCATGCAACCAACACAGTTGTTCACATTGAGGGACTGCTAGTTCAGCCTTACACCTTCTCAGTATATCCCTCAAAAGTGCCAGTTCTAAGGTAGATTTGGGTGAAATGAACTCACAAGTTCATTTAACCTTCGTAGTGAGACATAATATTTGATCAGAAAACAAGGGTATGTTCACCCAAATAACCCTAAGTAAAAGTGAGAGGTTCTTTATTACTTTACCCGTATCTTTATTCCTCTTAGCCAGAGCCAAGGGTAATGAATACCAGCTTAAAGTTTCCAAAGAGGTTGTAACTCCAGATATCCCTAAGAAGTGAAACTACATGAGGTGGTGAGCTGTGGGGAAAAAAAATGGAAGTGATATTTGGGTTTTTTGGATAAACTTTGCTTGCAAACTGGCTGCTGCTTTCACACTCCTTGTGCCATTTAGTGTTGCCTATTCATCTGCAGCTGAGTGCTTTTATTCTCTCTTATGAGATGTATATGAACAATCAATTTTTCAAATCTCTGTGCATGCTCTGCTTGTGCCGTAGCACTTTGCAAAGGGTCATTTAGCTGGTGGTAATGTGCGGACTCTTCAGGTCAGCAGCTTTTGAAGATTCACCAAAAGCAGGTCCTTCAGCTCTGTAACCTGCTTCAGATCCTGGTTTTGTGCAGTGCAGGACATGTCAGTGTTACTGCTCTTATAGGGAACTGCTCTTCTCCAGAACAAATCCATATTTTTCAAGACAGCTGGACTTCTCCTCAGTTTGCAGAGGAAACAATCCCTTCTATCCCCCCTGCCATTGTCAGTGATCGTTTTGAAATTACTACATCTGTAGCCACAGCAATTGACTGATGATTAGCAATAGATTGACTGTAAGTAACCACCAGTTCCAACATGGATAGTGTTTGTTTATGCTAGTAAGCGAAGTTATAAAGTTAACTGTCCAATTTGTCTGTTTAAAATCAACTATTTCTCATATTTTTTAAGCAACAAGAAGCTGAGGACACCTCAAAACTACTTTATAATGAATTTGGCTGTGAGTGACTTCCTGATGTCTGCTTCTCAGGCACCCATGTGCTTTGTCAACAGCTTGCACAGAGAGTGGATACTTGGAGATATAGGTACTTTTCAACACCAACTCATACCTCACTGGCTCTACACTGTCTGTAGCCTATTTTAGCCATACAGTCTTGGCTTGTACTGTGGAGACAGCAGCACAAGACTCTTGAGTTTTCATCTCCTAATTCAATGCCTGAATGCAAAGGAGGTGAGGAGGGGAAACCCTGTTTGATGTGAAAACTGTCAGGGTTTTTTCAAGTGCTGCTACTAAATAAAGGAGCTGCAGCTATGTTTTACAGCTGGTCCTTTAGCCATCAATTTAAATCAGTTCTACATTTTTAAGCCACATAAACCAAAGTCATTTTTCAAAACGTCCATCTGTCGTTAGCAGGCAGATATCTGCTGCAGCCTGTTAAGATCAATATATTGGGCAACAGTCCAGGAAAATGTAACTTTAATTAGATGGGATTTTCTTCGAGGCAGTTTTCCATCGACAAAATGTGCCCAGTTGCAACCCACAGTGGAGAGTAGGACTTGTTAAGTACATATGCTTGTGTTTTATTAACATTCGTGGTTTTTCTAATAAACACTTAATAATTATGAAATTGTGAGGCTAATAAAATTTTTCTTATGGGAGAGCAGTCCTGAGCCAGGGGAAAATGGGAGGTTTATCATGTCAGGCTCTGAGAGAAAAAACGCGTCTGTTTTAAGAAAATCCCTGACATTGCCATTCTTTGCTTCAGGCTGTGACTTGTACGCTTTCTGTGGGGCACTCTTTGGAATAACCTCAATGATGACCTTATTGGCTATTTCTGTTGACCGCTACCTTGTGATCACCAAGCCCCTGCGATCCATACAGTGGACTTTCAAGAAGCGCACCATGCAGATCATCGCTGTGGTGTGGCTGTACTCGCTGGGATGGAGCGTGGCTCCGCTCTTCGGGTGGAGTATGTTGTCTACTTTCTATCTCTTCTAGCGTTGCTTACGCAGTCTGCTTTTGCTTTCCTTAGGGTATGAAGAAATTAATGTTTTGATAAGTTCACGGGTGGATGCCTAGCCACCGCCTGATGGTTTGCTGTTGTACCTTATATCTGCACCTATCGCAGTGCAGATAGCCTTCTCCCCCTAACCCCCAGGTTGCATTCAAGCAGAACAAATTGCAGATGGAGTACTACGTGTATCAGAGAGTCTGGCAGTCAGGACCTTCTCTCCATGTGTGCACTCACATTCTCAGACCACATGTATAATACGGCCAGCATAGCTCTTGAAGACTAGGTGTACAATATGGGGGTTAACTTTAAGTACTCAGTTGTTGGATAAGCACCTGCACAAGCTTTGGGTGTATGTGTGAATAACGTATTCCATGTATTTCATAGGTTCCTATGTGCCTGAGGGCTTGATGATATCCTGTACATGGGACTACGTAACCTACTCCCCTGCAAACAGAAGTTACACTATGATTTTGTGTTGCTGCGTGTTTTTTATTCCCCTGATAATAATATTCCATTGCTACGTATTTATGTTCCTGGCCATAAGACGTACTGGCAGGTAAGTAATGTAGCTGAAATAAGTAAATCTCTCCTTTCTTGTATTAGAAGATTTTATCAATTCCTTTAGCTTCAGAAAAATCTGAAAAAAAATTAATCTGAATTGAAATTGGAAATAAAACAGCAGATCATTAACAGCTCTAACTGGAGAAATATTTTTGCCGATGTAAAAACTGGGATAAATGTGTGTATTTTGGAGTAGGGAAACAAGTCTCTGGTGGTTCTAAGCTTAGTCCAGAGCGTGGTAATTCATAGCACATCAGATAATTTGATAGCTTGGATTAGTTGTGTTTCAGATTTGCAACACAAGGAACATGGTCCTTGTGCATTCAAGCACAGTTTTCAGGCCCAAGGGATGATAAATATCATGTAGCAATGGGAACATCATCTGCCTTTGAGCTGCCCTGTAAATGCAACAGTCCTCATATTTTTTGACAGTTTTATTTAAGGCAGGCATCCCAGAAAACCTTGTGGTTCACTCAAGCTCAAGCATCACAACTGCATGCACAATATCTGGCTATGCTTGATAGGACACTTTTTTATCACCCAAATACTTGGCTTATGCTAGAAATTAAAAAATCAGCAGAGTGTTGGATATTTAAAGTGACTTCATTTTGTAAGTTATTTTTCTCCTAATGAGTCCATGACTTATCGTTGGTCTGATCCAACACCAGCTGAAGTTGCGAGTGCTTCCTGCTGCTCACAGTGTCATCAGCTCCAACAGCTTTTCATCGCGCCTATCTGCAGGCACTTGTTGAATTAATTTGGTTTCACAAGGTTGAATTCCATTTTTACAAGCATGTTTAGCTATGTGCCTAAACTGAAGTTCTTACTGACCTCTATTCTTGGCATTGGTCTTGGTTTTTACTGGGCTTTGCGTATGCATATTTGATACCAAGCAAAGGAGCAAGGAATGCTTCCTTAAAATAATGGTGACATGTACATCTGTGAAGCACAGAGCCCACAAGATTTTTCTATGCCTTTTGCTCACTAATAGAGTAAACTCACTTTACAAGTATGTTCACAGTGCACCAGGAAGCAGGTTGTTACCCTGCTGGCTCGTAGTTACTGTCTTCAGCCTGAAATAGATCTCCATTTAACAACACCGATATGTAAAAACTGTTATTTCTGCGCTAAACTATGTAAAATGTTAAACCACATAAAACCTTTTTTTTAGTAAAGTGTGGGGTATTTGTCTGACATGAGAAGATATTTTAATGGGACATTTTTTGGCAAGAATATTAGGACTGCCTGTTGTACTCCCCCCTGAAAATACTCTTCTCCAGTGAATAAATCTGCAGGGAAATAAAAATGTCCCTGTAAGCGCCTGGGGCCAGGTTCTTCACAGCAGTCAGGTATTCCAGCACGTTACCCCATGAGCTGGAATCTCTGCAAGCTGTTCCTCCCTTGAAAAGGAAAAGCCATAAGATTTGATTTTTGCATCCAGCTGCGGTTTTGCTTGCTTCGCTTCTGAGAGCAACAAAGGGCAAGGGGTACCAATTTCTTCACCCTCCCAACCTGAAACCCTCCTTGTGTTAGGATGAGGACATGGCAGTCCCATCCTGTAGTCCTAGGGGTTCTTCTGGCTCTGTCCCAGAGGCAAACAAAGCTCAGACTGAATGCCTGCGACCATTTTACTACATTGATTACATTCTAGAGTTTTTAAATATCAGTGGACAAAAGAAGAGTTAGAGCAGGGAAAGATGAAATCTGCTTCATTTTGCATCTTGCTGAGAATGTATTAGAGATGTTACACCTTGCTTTTTCACCCTCTTGCTGACATATTCGTATTTTTTTTTCCCCTCACAGAGATGTTCAAAAGCTGGGGTCCTGCAGCCGGAAATCTTACCTCTCTCAGTCCATGAAGAATGAATGGAAACTGGCAAAAATTGCTTTTGTGGTCATCATTGTGTTTGTCTTGTCCTGGTCTCCATATGCTTGTGTCACCTTGATTGCCTGGGCAGGGTAAGTGGAAACGTAATCCAAAGAGCATGGGTCATTCTGAAATATAAACACAATTAGTACTGTCACTCACAAGAAACAGATCTCCCTTTTGAATGGATTTGATATAGTTCTTAGATTAGAGGCGTTTTTGCATTCTTCACTATAACCTTGTGTATAAAGCCAGGAAAGGGATTATTTGTCTATGTTTTTTAAAATGATTATGACTTTTTATCTGGATTTTTGGTATACACTGTTTCCTCTCCCCATGATACTTTCTTTGTATGGATTGGAGGAGTTACCTCTCTTCTCTCCTAATACCTGTTCTCCCAAGAAACATCCTCCATAAACTGTTGTTTCTGACAGAAGCCAGAAAAGAGGCTAAATTCCCAGTTCTTCACCCCTGAGCTCCCATCTTCGTCCAATTGCTCTCCACTCCAAATGGACCACTTGTCTTGTTAGTGCATGTTCTTGATGTTCTTTGTTTCAAGGTCAGGTTGGATGGGGCTTTTAACAACCACATCTCATGAAAGACGTGCCTGCCCATGACAGGGGGGTTGAACTAGATGATCTTTAAAGGTCTCTTCCAGCCCAAACCATTCTGTGATTCTATGATATTGTTTGTGATTATCCTGCACTGACATGGATCACATTGGATTGACTGTGGGCACTTTAAGTCAAGAGGAGAATATCGACTTAAAACCACTTCCAGTTCTCTCTTCCTTCTGCAGTGTTTGCAGCTGAGTCATTGACACCCATTACTGTGCAGCATGGATGTTGCTGCTGAAATAGTTTTAGGCTTGATTCTGTTTTCTTTTTTATCGCTGTTCACTTTTCCCAGATTGTCACAATGGTGTTGTTCTGGGTCTTTCAGTGTCTGGGCTTTTTTTGCTTAATTTAGGAATTCCCCTTAATAGGGGAAGGTGATTCTTTGTATTCCTGGTCATCCTCAAATAGATAACTAATTACTTGCATGTCTTTCATCTTCTCCAAATGAATGAAACCAAGTATACACTGTCAAATGTAAGCCTTTCGTCTGAGCAAGGAATGCATTTGAATGAATTAATGTTTCAGGGATATTTCTTATCAAGAGATCACAGTACAAAAATGGTTAAAAAGAGTAATATGTTTTAGTAATTTATTATTGATCCATGGCATAGCTGTGTGTAATTTTTTTGCTTTGTTTTAGTCGAGGCAACACCCTAACACCATATTCCAAAACTGTGCCAGCAGTTATTGCCAAAGCTTCTGCAATCTACAACCCCATCATATATGCAATAATTCACCCAAGATACAGGTACAGTAAACGTATAGGTATGTGCATAACTATACATGCAAATGTGTTTTTTACAATGGACAAACTACTCCCACTCCCTCAGCCTCACACGCTTCCACCCCAACCACCCCATGGTGGGATCTGGGTGGTCAGACCTTGCACTGCATCCACCTGGTACAGGGCAGCTCAAACTGCACGTGGAGCTCCAGACTGGCCTCAGGGGTGGCCAACAGAGGAGAACAGTCCCTCCCTTCAACTCTCTTCCCTCTCACAACCCTGCTCTGTCCTGCAGAGCTGCACAACACCGTGACTGACAGCGGGTGGAGGTGATGCTCCAGGTCATCTTTCACCATATCAGGGATGGCTGCTAAAGAGCACTTTCCAGATAATAGCTCCCAACCAGCCAGGCTCAAAAATTCCATCATCACCAATTTAAGAAGCTATACATGCATATGTTCGAGGATTGGTTTTCTGAAGCACTGAAGTTGTTCTCTTTACACCAACTTCAGTACTAACATAAACAAATTCCTGATCTTTGGGAGAAGCGCTGTAAGAAGCAAACAGCACTTTCATAGAAGTTGTGTGTGAAGTGAGAGCTGTAGGAAATCCAGACAGAGCTCCCTGCAAACGAGTAAGTTTCCCAAGTACACTCAAAATACTGCTTTTTCATTAGCAGGCTTGCTAACTTTGGTCAACAGGTATTTGCCTTCAAAAAATAAAGCAGACATTTCTGAAATACTTTGTGGAAAGGAGTCTCTTCTGAAGGCTGTTTAGATATTTGCTTCATTTAGTTGTTTCAGGGAAAAGATTATCCATTCTATACCTTTTTCAAAAATATTAGCTTTGACTTAAAAAAGAAGTTTTACACTACACTAGTAGGGTTCAACGGGCAAAATGTAATGTTGATCGCTTCTCTGAAACACTTCAATGTGTTTTTGCAGATATGACATACTCCTGAACCTGTGCCTTCATAAGTAAATTGTACTAGACTTTAATTCTACTTATTACTACAGATATCAATTACTGTGTATTTTAAAAGAGAACACTGTGCCAACCCAGCACAATTTCACTAACAATTACTCAAACACTATTCAGTCTCAGTAAGCTGCATGGTTAGCCAACTTTTCTTGCCTTTTTATTTCCTTCTCAAGCCTCTCACAACCAGTGAATGAGTTTCTGAGCTGACAGGTATGAATTCTGCTTTTTATGCAGGCCCTCTGACTGCAGGAAGGTAAGGGATAGAGACTATAGAGATAACTTGTGCCCACAGAGTAGATGATTAGAAGCTTAACAATGTGCTGTATTCCGTACTGTCACTCTGATCAGAAACCTACAAGATTAGGTGAATAGAATGATAAATTAATATACCACTAAAGAAACTCCTCCGAAGAATTAGAAACCTTTCCCCTTACAGAAGAAGGTCCATTATGATTTCCTTTAACACCTTCTTTAAGAGACCAGCTTAAACGTCCCCAACATTTGGGGAAAGGGTGAGAAGGAACCACCTTGCATTTCAGAAAGGTTACCTGCTCTTTGAGCTAGCTAGACCTCAAAGGAGTTACAAAGTACTTTTGCAAGGAAATAAGCTGGCATGGTATTCTGCTGAATAGTTTCAGACAGGGACAAACCTACCCTGCACTTCCCAGACACTGTGCAAGCTAAAACTGCTTTACTGAAGTCAACATTTTATTTAGAAATGTCCTCCCAGTTTCAGATAAGAAACAAGTTCAAGTAGTGGAAAAGTAAGTCGCTTCTGTTAAAGCTTCTAAAATGCTTCGTTTCCAAAAATCTGTCAAACATAGCTGGGGGGGGGGGGGTTCGGGGTTTTT
>Ga0065711_1001512_pt1 | contig 42659 bp, 18 predicted proteins | sample Hoacrofraction12_FD_59098 | JGI IMG/M metagenome (GOLD analysis project Ga0065711, IMG submission 59098) | Hoatzin crop microbial communities from Cojedes, Venezuela - Epithelial fraction 12 v2 (version 2) | ecosystem: Host-associated > Birds > Digestive system > Esophagus > Crop | place...
GAGAGGAGAGGAGAGGAGAGGAGAGGAGAGGAGAGGAGAGGAGAGGAGAGGAAATTTTTTTATATAGTTTTACAAGTGGAGTCCTATTTAGCACATTGTAATACTCGAAATCCATTAATCTGTCCCTCAGATTCCTACCATTAACTCTTCCCATCCGGATTTTACTTTTATGACTGAGCAAGACGTGGTTATGGAACATAATGTTCTTGGGGTGGCTGTAGCATCTTGCACAGCGTTTGCCAAATATTCATGCTAATTTAACAACAAAATTCACTCAGGTCTTTTTGACTGTAATAGTCTCATTCAGGAGCCTTCAGAGCAAGGTGGCAGGGTAGCCTCACCATCCTGCTGCTCTCTCCCTGTACCCTCAGTCGGGTCACCCAGCTGAGGCTGGTACCACGAGCTTCACACCCAGCACAGGCCTCTCACCTACCATCAGCAACCCTCTCCTCCTGGGTTTTCACTGCAGTGCTGGCACTTTCCCTGGGCTGCCCTTCTCCTGATATCCTTTGGGGCCCAAATACGCCCTCAAGTATGTATCTGGGAAACTTTTAGCCCCCACACTGCTCCACAGGTTCTTAGCAATTGAAAAAATTATGCAGCTTACTAGAAACTTCTTCCAGAATTGCAGATAAATCACATTGCCTTGCAACTGGAGTGAGATCAAAACACCTGCACAGGCAGTTAATAGCAGTTACCATGGCTCTGCTGATGCACAGAAACTTGTTAATCCTCTGCAACTCAGTTATGTGCTGGAGCCGCAGATCTCCACAGTAAGTAAATTGACACAGTTTACAGCTAATGATGCCAACATTACAAGGAAATACAAATGCAGTGATCAGGCATAATAACAGTTTTTGATGATTTTAATGAGAACTGCATGTTGTTAGTTCTCTGAATAACAGTGTATCAGACTGAAATAAGAATTTCCTCAGAGCTAGAGCAAGGTGCTGTTCCACTTTTGCCATGTCACCTGAGTAGAGCTCACTCACTGCTCGTTGCAAGCACTTAGCCCCTTTAATGTATTCGGTGATTGACACTGGTAGCTGAAAAAGTAGGAGGACAACAACTGCCATATTCTGATAATTTTTGGTAAAACTGATCCATAGTTTTAATATTCATAACTTTAATCTTGCATTTTCCTATTCCCCACAGAGATGAATGTGACCTGCAAGAATACTTAGCTGTATCCTTACTGCTTTGAGATGACCATAGAACAGCTCATAAAGGACTAAGATGCAGGCTACAGAATAGAGAGGAAACACAGAAAAATAAAGAACAGAACACAAAACCTCCTATTGTCCATAAAAATCGCTCCATTTAGAGAAAATCAAGCCAAGCAACCTTACAACAAATGCTAGCTGTTCTTTTATACCATTTCAGACAGTTTTGTGTCATTCCTTGACCATATAGTTATTCCTTGAAGATACTGTCACAAAAAAGACATATTTTACACTTATATTTTCTTTAATATATATGCTTACTATAAAATACAAAAAATTATCATATGTATTGTTCAATTGAGTAGCGTGACATAGATGACAATTTCAGAGCAGATTATGATTTTAAAGCAGGACTCCGTTAGGGAGTCTAAAATTGTAGTCTTGTGACATTCCATGTTATTACTACACAATGACATCTTCGGCACATTGGTGGAAAATGTTGACTGTAATATCTCTTGCTAGATCTTTTATACACCAGAACTAGACATCTTTCAATTGACTTCACGAGGGTTATGACTGGGCCCTATACAACATTTCTTATTAATCAAAGTCAGCATTAACTTGTTAAAAACACGAATGCTGCTATTCACAGTCAACATTCAAAAATCATTATGTCAATTGCTTTGAAGAAAGTATGCAACAGAAATTCTTCCCATAATGTTCAGCTCATCCGTAACGCTAATGTGCTTTGTTTGCCCGAAGTCGGACTGGCGCAGTTTGCTGTGCAACTCAGGAAACCTAAACATGTGTAACGATATATTTTTACATATATGAACACTAGGAGGACATTTTTCTACTCCTACTTTGGGTTAAATCTGAGTTTTAAAAGGGCAGATAATCTAATTCCACCTCACTAAAAAGGATTAGAAGCTATGGGACCCCCACAGGGCCAATAGATGATTAGTTAATAATAGAAAAGCTACCAGTTACTGAGATGAGCGATAATTAGAATTATAGTGAAGTACAATTATAGAATCCAAGTGAGTGGCTGAAATGATACTGAGAACCAACGATGGAAGGACCTCAGATGATCTGGCAAGAATACAAAGTACTTTCATGCTCTGAAGCCAACTTCTTTTTCACAAAACACATTAAAATCTTGTCACCCTTACTTTCTGCCAATGTCCCTTTCTCCAGAAGGCCTGTATGAAGCCAGCAGGTAGCAACCCTCTTCACTTTCATTGCTACATGTCGTTGAATGGCGAGTGACAGAGAAACACCTTTCTGCTAGCGTGCTTCTGTTTACCATCAAGTTTTCAGGCAAGAATTGTTTCTTGAAGGTCGTTCATTTCCCTGTATTTGCTACAAGTTCAGCAGAAACTAGTAACTATGAGCTGCATGTATTCTCCAGAGAGTTCGGAACAGTTTCAGAAAGCAAAGCAACAGAACATATTGGAAGTCATGGTTGCTTTCTCAATTGCTTATAAAAGCCATTCCCCACTGATGGTTAAAGAGTAGGGACTGCATCAGGAAATGAGGACAGTTAGCAGATGTAGGTAACCTGATTTCTGTATCCATATCCTTTCCTCATTCACACTTTATATATATGTGCATGATGAGGTTTTTTTCATCTATTAAGTAAAAAATAGAACAATATACCTAATTTTAAAAAAAATGTACCAACTGTATTGGGTTTGTGTGGCAAGGTTTTGGTAGTGGGAGGGCTACAACGGTGGCTTCTGTGAAAAACGGCTAGAAGCCTCTGTAATAACATATTTAAGACAGAGAAAAAGACTGCTGCGCAACAGCAGCTGGAAAAGAGGAATGAGGATACGTGACAGAAACAACTCTGCAGACACCAAGGTCAGTGAAGAAGGAAGGTGAGGAGGTGCTCCAGGCACCGAAGCAGAGATTCCCCTGCAGCCATGGAGAAGATCACAGTGAGGCAGGCTGTCCACCTCCAGCCCAAGGAGGTCCATGGTGGAGCAGATATTCACCTGCAGCCCGTGGATGATCCCACACTGGAGCAGGTGGATGTGCCTGAAGGAGGCTGTGACCCCGCAGGAAGCCCACAGTGGAGCAGGTTTGCTGGCAAGACTTGTGACGCCGTGGGGGGCCCACACTGGAGCAGCCTGTTCCTGAAGGACTGCACCCCATGGGTGGACCCACACTAGAGCAGTTGATGAAGAACTGCAGCCTATGGGAAGTACCCATGTTGGAGAAGTTCATGGAGGACTGCCTCCTGTGGGAGAGCCCCTGTGCTGGAGCAGGGGAAGAGTGAGAGTAGGAACGGGCAGCAGAGAGAACATTTGATGACCTGACCACAATCCCCATTCCCTGTCACCCTGTGCTACTCAGGGGGAGGAGGTAGAGAAAGTTAGGAGTGCAGCTGAGACCAGGAAGCAAGGAGGGGTGGGGGGAAGGTGTTTTAAGATATGGGTTTATTTCTTATTATCCTCCTCTGATTGGATTGACAATAAATTAAATTAATAATTAAATTAATTTCACTGAGTTGAGTCTGGTTTTCCCGTGACGGTAACTGGTGAGTGATCTCTCCCTACCCTTTTCTCCCTCCACAAACCTTTCACTATATTTTCTCTCCTGTGTCCAGCTGGGGAAGGGGACTGATATGCCGGTGTTAGTGGGCACCTCGTATCCAGCCAAGGTCAACTGCTCACACCAACTGAAAATGGAATACCACGTATTGAGTGACTCCACCAGTCTAGCTCCTTTCTACCTCTTATAAACACACACAAAAAAGTTTATCAATATGCATAAGACACCTCACAGGATGTTACCGAGTCCCACCTGGCTGCTTCTCCCTGAGACTTGCCAGGGGCAGGTGCTTAAGTGTTGTTCTCTGTGGTTTTCATAGAAGATTTTGAGGACTATCTGGATGAGGCAGAAAAGTAGAGCTGGAAAAAGTCTCTCTTATGTGCATGCTCTTCAGCAAGATAGGTAACACAGTAAGCAGAAGAACATCTTTTGGGACTAATTTAAGGGAAACTAAGAATGCATTGGAGGATGTGGAGTGCCTACAGAACATAGATTTAAGAGACTGGTGCTCCATTTACGAACTTGAAAAATAATTCAGCTCAAATTTCTACATTTAAACACTGACTGTACTGGACAACATTAATACTTCATAGGCAAATACAAGGATGTTGAAACTTTTCTGGGAGAAAAGACAAAACTTACATGAAGTCTGAATTACACTCCATAAGGTTTGACTCTGGATAACGGACTCCAGCAAGTCCATAAATCTTATTAGCTTTCATTGACCTGATGGATTTTCTTTGGCTCACCAGCAAGGGACATCCATCCAGAAAGCAGTTCATTGCCTTTATTTCTAGAAGCATACAGTCCCCATATACACAGCCCCTAATGGCCAAAAGCCCCAACTTAAACCTACGGCATGCCTGCAGTGTGTCATATTCCATCAGGAGCCAATGTGCAAATAACATATTTCCATTTTTAAATTCTGAAAAATGTCACAAAAAGCTTTTGGCATTTACATGACTCAGACAATCACACTTACGCCCTCTAATTCTCTCTGCAGATAATTTCTAATGTTCAGTATATAACCACAGCAGGAAATCAGGAATAACTATTAAAGTAAAAACTAAAGTTCTGCAGTATAGCCTTTAAAGTATGCCAGACTATAAAAAGAGAGTATTTAAAATGACCCTATTGACAGTTATTGCTTAAAAAGTGAAAATCAAAATGTAATGCACTTCAACAACAAATGGTCTTTACACACATAGGGGCTGATTTACCAAAATTCAGCCCTGAAACTTGTTACAAATAAGTGCATCTGCAGAAGTGAGATATTCGCCTGTGTCTTTGTGAAAAAGAAATCCATCAGAAGCAGCTCTTTGTCCTTTTTCCATGTAACATTTCTTTAACAACCACATTCAAAAAGGTGTGACAGTCTGTGTTTTCTTCCTGGAGTACTTTAAAAGAAACAAATTAACAATACACCAGTTTCATAGCTGGACTTGATATGAAGACATCATAGTACCCATACCTGCTGCATAAGTCACGTTTTGAAACAGGACCCATAATGGCCAGCTGTAGGAACTCACAGTGACAATGCAAAATGAGAGTCCAACAGCCTGGAATCTGTCCTGGTGACAGAGAGGAAACATGAAGAGCACTTGTCACTAGCAGAAAGAAGAATGATGGAAAAGGAGCTGCTGTGAGAGTGCGAGCAGGGAATATTTACTTCTTAGAGGGGTGTGATTCCAGGATGGGATGAGAAAATAGCAAATGAAACATAGTCACTTGCTCAGTTTGGGAGAGTTTGTAGTTATCAGTGTTCTAACACCTTCTCTCTAGGAAAAGAAGTAGAAAAATAAGGAAATAGCTGAAGTGAGATGGCAAAATGAGTGAGGGCGGGGTGTATGGTTTGGTGTGTGGCTGTATGTGCACATATGCAGAAGGTGTGCACATGGCAGAAAGATGAGTATAAATTCACAGCTGTATTGTCATTACTGGCATTCACCAAGCAAAACACAACAGACATGCTTCAGAGAAAGCAGAGTTCAGTTTTCCGTTCTTCAACCCGCCTCACGTATCTTCTGCAATTGCCCAATGTGTTTCTGCTGTCACATATTTTTCTGATAACGACAGGATAAGGTCTATAAATTCTAAGTCTCACACTACTGTTCTGGATTTTTATGTGAGGAATTAATGAGGGTGCTTTTACTTTAAGACAGAAAAGGGCTTGAGAGAATTCTGAAAAGCTGAAGTTCGGTTTAGACACCTAGCAAGAAGAGAACCTGTTTATTTCTGAAAAGGAACAACTCAGACATTTAGGCAAAGTGTACTTTAGGTATGTAAGAAATAGAAGGCATCAATCAACTTCATAAATGTTAAGCAGTGTGGTAGAAGCAATAAAAGAATCAGGAAAACAATTTAATTCCCTTGGTGATTATTCAGATTATTTTCTTTTAAGTTTATGTGTTGAGTACTATAGCATGACTACTGTTAGCCACTGGCAATCAAATCCACACAAGAAACAGAAAAGTAATTTGACTACCGAATTTATGCGGAAATGATCATCACTATCCTAATAACAGAAGCAGAAAAGTGGTGTGTACGGTTAAAGTTTCCAAATGTCAAAATAGCAAACAAACATCACTGATTTATTTGGCAGCCAACCTTCAGCACTCCCTAATTGCCTCAGGTTATTAGTATTAACACTGTTTAATTCCCTGTTCTCTGTGAAGTGTGTCCAAACAGGACTTGCTCCAAATTTCTTAAATATTATTGATGAAATTTGAAACTGAAGTTAGAGTGTTCCAATGGAATTTTGCGGTTTACACATCAAATCTTTTTCCCACAACTCATGACATGAGTGTTTTCAACTCCTGTTTTAAATGGAAAAACCTTCTGGAAGGGAAAAACAGGTGAAAACAGATGAAAAACAGGTGGAAAAATGAGAAAGGAAGGAGAGAAACAGCTCAGCAGCATAAATTACTTAGCAATTGTAGCATGTAGGAATTGTACACAGTGTTTCACAAGCACAGAAAACTCAGACACAAGATAAATGGTCCTGGATCTCTATATTGCAGTTAACGTAGACATTGCTTCTCATTTTGACAATCAATTCACAGTTGTCACCGTGATGCTAAGCTTCACTCTGAATGTACCTAATGTGAACAACAAAGGCATTATGATGTTGATTTAAGCCAGAGAGACTGAATTTCTAATTTCCTTTTGCATTTGGAGGATGCAAATGACATTTAAAAAAAAAAAAAAGTTTATTTGCTGTTACACAGCAAACACCCTAAAGCCTAACATTTTGTCTGTACGGTTGTTGGAAAGGCAGAAAATCTGGCACGTTTGCGACAGGGAGACATACCTCAAAAAATAGCACAGGTGAAGACAGAGATCTTTCTAGCTTTATAAGACTGTTGCTGTTCTTTGCCCAATGGCTCTCATGCCATGCCAGCATGAAAATATTGATCATTTGAAAAGAAGAGGGTTGCAAGGCTTCAGAAACTAGGTAAAAAATGCGAGGCTCCAGAGTACCATCTTACCCTTGTAAAAATGTGCTACATTGCCAGTGTCATGAAGTCATGACTTCCTGGTCTGGATATCTGCCACCTGAAGCATACTTGTTCTTAGTTCCAGGAGACCAAATACTAATACGGGAAGAGGCATTTTGTAACACAAAGTGAAAAAAATGAATTTAGTAATAAGCCTGTGAGGTAGTTAATTATGCGTGATTTCTTGAGTGTCAAAAAAGCTATGTATAAAAATAGGTCAGTTTCCAAGACAGCATAAAATCACAAGTTAGTAAATGTCAAGAAGGGAAAAAGATACAGAAATTGACACTAGCCTGCAAACTGTAGAAAATGTGCAACTATACAATATCAGTCGTAAAGGGTGTCAAAGGATGCTTATTCATAAGAAGATTGCTTTAGAGAAGAAAATAATGGTTTTGATATAGTTCTTGCATTACTTGACTGTGTAATACGTGTTACAGACACTCCTCGTGACACTATAACTGGAACATTATCAGAGGTAAATTCAGAAACAATTCTAGAGCAAAGGAACTGTATAAAGCTTATGATAATTGTGACAAGCATTAATTACAGAATTTTTTTGCACACAAGTGACTCATGTTAAGCCAGAAACATAAAACTGTTTCATTTTCTTTTATTGACAGTAGTAAGTTACAGAACTGTTTGTTCATACAGAACGATATCAGAATCTATTATTTAGCTATAGTAATTCCAAGTAACACAGAGCCCTGACATAGCACAGCTCAAAGACATAAAAGTCTAAACTGATCAATCATCCAGAATGATTTATAGCAAGGTTGGTAGAAATTTAAATGGAGACAAACAAGTCAACTGATGTATAATTTTTAAGCACATAATTCCATGAATTTGCAGAAAGCAAAGAGAACTCAGAGATCTTAAGGACTGTATCAATTATATGAATCTTTCTGCCGGGAGTCTTGATCCTTTAAAAACTAAAATATAGCCATCATTTTACACAGGTGATTATTTCTAATCAAATGGAGTGCAAATTTTAGTCAGAAGAGTTGAACAGGTAATCTAGGATGTTAGGAACAGGTTGCTGTGGATTCCGGACATACTAGAAAGGAAAGGACCAAGAAGTGAAGTTCATAACACACAGTCATTAAGTTACAACACTTTTAGTATTATTTCTTTAGGTGTTTATATGCATGATATCTGTCTGTCACCTACTAACTTTGGAGTGTAAACTCATCCAAACTCATCGGAGCAGTAAGCAGTGGAAACATAATGAAGGTCCTGAAGTCGTATGGAACAGAGCACGTTGCTAGAGTGAGGGACTTGTATTCCAGCATCCCCAGGAATAAAGTTGTGGGGACTGAGCCATTCTCTCTCCCTGAAGCCTGGTTGTCCAGAAAACACAGGTACATGACACCTGATACCCTCTGGAATATGGGAGGGAGGTGAGAAGAAACAACATGCAGAAATAGATTAAACACAAACCCATACAAGAGCAGATACCATTAGACGCAGTACACATGGAAGACCTGCTAAAAAAACATATGTACACCTATTTTTCCCTTAAAACTCAAGAACAAGCTGTTCAAATTATACCATTTAGACAGCTTAGCAAAACTCAGATCTTTACCATTAATACAAGGCACTGATTCTAAATATCAGTGACAAGATCAGGATTAGGTCAAGAATGAATCATGACTAAGAATGCACAGAGTCACTGTCTGGCATTTTTTGTTTAGTCCTTTTCTTTCTTTTAAACAAGCAGCAGGGTTATATTACAAAGTAATCATTGACTGCAGGTTTTGAAATACACCTTATCAAAGCAAAAACAATTTATTATGTTTCTGACATTATTTCATATGGGAAAAATTATAATTAGCTGTACCAAATTATCACCTGTCTCAAGATACCAATTTCAGCTGTTGTCAAGTGCTTATCTCAGTTGGTCTTCCTTTCCCACATTCTGTGAGTGACAATTTTTAAATTAATAGCAACTTTATATTATACATAAAAGACAACTGAAAAAATAAAAAACACACAAAGATGTTGCTAGCTGAAGAGTTTGACCATATTGTCATTCAAAAAAAGGGCAGTGTGTAGCTTGCACATCCTAAGCGCCTCAAGAAATATGCCGTTTCTCACTCCTCAAGACTAAGCAGCTATAACTCACAGCTTAAAGAAAGACACTCACAGGCTTTCACACATGATCTTTGACACAACATCCTAAAATACTGTGTTTGTCTATTTTTACTGTCAACTTGCTGAAGAATGAAATTCTTTTTACAACACAAAATTTAAGAGTTGACAATACATTTTTTTCTCTAGTTTGATATCTTCACCCTCTGACAGTGGCTTTAATTTATTATAACTATTTCAAAGGGCTACATTTTAGCACTGAGTGCCAAAAGTTAGCACTAGACACAGAAGCCTGCCAACTCCAATTCATTTTTAATTTGGTGAGGGCTTTTTTTCTTCTATTTTTCTGGTGTGAAGATGCATGTGTCCATTAAAACAAAACAACTCCAGATTTTTTGACTTTCAAGCAAGATTTTAATCAGCAATTTTTGTCCAATGTGCCTCACACAAGTTTGGGCTGGATAGGGCGACTTCAGTTTTAGTCCAACAGTTTGTGAAGGACTTTGCAAACAACTTTCAGCCAGTGTAATAAAAGCCATTTAAGGCAGTGAGTTAAGGAAAGAAAAGAAAGAAATGAGAAGACAAATTGAACAGAATGAAAGTAGATGGGAAACATTCTAAGGTAATTTGTGTCTCTATGCAAAAACAGCCATGGAATGCTCTAATTAGAAATAGCTCTTTATAAAGCTGATTTTTTTTCTGCTCTTCAGGACAAGAATGTGGGATGAGGTAAAAGCCCTGATGTGACTGAACTGCCTTCTGGAAAGAGACACTTCAGCTACTAAAATGTTAACAATTTTATCCCAATTTCCTCTCATTCCCAGTGTGGGCAGCCACTGCCTGCACAAATCAATGAAAGAGTACGTTGGGCAGTAGTGATTAAGATAAGGTGTTGACAAGAGAAATATAATTTATTCTTCTGTGACAAGAAAACGAAGCTTGAGTACCTAGCCAGAAAGACAGTTTAGAGTAACACCATGGTAGCAGTCCTGGTAGAAAGAGTGTGGATGGTAAAATACTTCTAATGGATGGATTTTGAATGTGCCCCTTGTGTCTACAACACAATGGCTGAGATGAAATCCACTTCAACCACTTTCTCCATTACACAGTAGGAATTGTTATATAAACATCAATTTACATTTTTATTCTATCTCCTTTGTGACATAAAGATAGGGGAAGCAGCCACAACTAAGCAGAATAAACTAATTTTGATGTGCAAATTATTCTACTGACAATATCAATGTGGGCCATGTACTGTGCTGTGTTAGCAAGAGTGTAACCAGCGGGTGGAAGGACATGATCTTTCCCCTTTGTTTGGCATGGGTGAAGCCACATCTACAGTGGTCTACCCAGTTCTACATTCCCCAGCACAAGAAGTACACTGACTTACTGGATCTAGCCCAGTGGAGGCCCACAAAGATGTTTAAGGACCTGGGTTGCCTGCTGTAGGAAGGGAAGTTGAGAGAACTGGGATTTTAAGCTTGAAGAGGAGAAGTCTAAAGTGGACCTCACTGGTCTCTGAAACTATCCAATGGGAGTACATAGAGAAGAAAAAGCCGGGCATCTCTTGGAGATGCACACTGGAAGGACAGGAGGCAACAGTCACAAGCCACAAAAAAGGAAATTCTGATTCGATATTAGAGGTGAGGCTAATTAACAGTAATCACTGTGAAGTTAATCAAACACTGAAGCAGGGGCCCAAAGAGACTGCGAAATCTTAGTCCTAGGAGATACTAAAACTTGACTCAGCAAAGCCCAAGGCAGCTAGGAATAGTGGGCCCGGATGTCAGCACGAGATGGAACTAGATGATTTTTGGACATCCCTTCTAACAAAATATATTATAATACTTTATGAATAACTGTGAAAAATATAAGCTGCATAGGGGCAATTAGGAGACAAAAGAGGCTTTGTTAATTTATACATACGTAATTATTTGCCCAACTATGTGACAATGTCCCAGTTTAATCTCACCCTAAATGAGTTTCAGGATGTGAATTCTAAAGCAGATCAAACCTTCTCAGACTTGCCCCACATTAAGTATATAGTTCTATGTTATCCATGTGACTGCCAAAGCCTGTAAATCCTGACAAGTCCACACATGATTTAAACATGCAAGGAGTTACGAGCTCGTCAAACACCATATGTGGGACCTAATAATAAAGATACACTAATCAATTTAGAGATCAAGATCTGGTTCACTTGTCTTGTGTTTTCTAGACACCCTGAGTTCCCATTGTGAATTGTGTGAATCTAAATTTAATGAAGCTGTCTTCTTAAGAGGCAGAAATAATGACACATGTCTGTTCCGGTTTCATGAATACAGATCCTTTGGCGTCGAGGCTGAAACACTTTATTAACAGTAAATGTGTTACAACTGTAGGCCTTTGAAAAAGAAACTTGTTTCTTGTTTCGTTTCCCAGTTACATGGGCAGGGTTCATTTTATTTCAGTTTGCTTGGCAGTTCAACAAACAGTCTTCCTTCTAAACCTGTTCTTCACTTTTTATATCTACCACTATCCATCCACTCCTGTTATAATTATTGCCCAGGCTTTTATGAATGACTCATACAGAAGGAACATCAAGCTTACGCATTCATTTGTGCTGTTTTATGAAGAACCACTTTGTTGGCTGTTGACATAAAACATTTTTGACAACCTGTTAGAAAATGAAATTTGCCAAACAAAGTTCACAGAGAAGAGTCTATCAAAATAGCCATCAACAAGGATGAAAAAAAAATATAAATAAAGCCAGTATGGAATTCTTTCATATATTCGAGGAATAGGAAACTCTTTCAAGTTTGCAGGTCAAAGGCTACATATAGGGACCAGAGAGTCAGTCAAGCAGAGAACATGGTGCAGAGATCCAGAGAAAGTTTTGTGTTTCCCCTCACCTCACTGCTGATCCTGGGTTGCCTTTTTTGACAAAGAGATGTAATGGGAAACAGGTTTAACTAAGGCACAGGGGAAGGCACAGCAACAAAGGAAGGATGTGAAATAGGACCCTGCCCGACAGAATAAGACAAAGGAAATATTTCCCTACACCTCAGTAACCCAGCTATGACCATGGCCAGAACAGTGCCTCAGCTACATCAGGTGATTTTATAGCTTCGCACAACTTTTTTGCCCTTCCCCATAAAATCACAGAAGCCAAACCAATCCTCAGCCTAAATTATAGATGTGAACAGTTGTTAAGCAAGTCTGAGGATGCTTTGAGTAGCATGAGCACAAAGCACCTCTGACTGCATTGCCGTACCTAAGGTCACAAAGGACAGAAAGATATGGGTGCCTGAAACCAAATTCATTCTTGGGAAAAGAATGGAGTTTAAATATTCTTCATATATAATGCAGTCTTTTTGCCTTCCTCTTCTTCCAGTCTTTATACCTTTTTTCACTCTTTGTCTCACCTTTTTCCTTACAGTATTCAGAATAATGTACAGACTTAGAGGGATGATGACCACTCAGACCAGTAGAAACTAAACTGCACATGCTTGCCAACAGCCATACCTTTTTCCTATTCTTTCCTCTGTTTTAGTTCACAGTAAATGTGAGCTTTCATGGTCACTTAAACTCATTTTCATGTCCGCTTAAAGCAAATCTTTGAAAAATTTTTATACTCCAAAAACATTTTCCTACTACCAGTTTCCTACTAGGGTAAATTAATACTAGATTCTGTGTACACAGTCAAAATCCTTTCTGCATCAGCCCAGAAAATAAGTTACCTGCTATTTTGAGGATATTTTATCATATTTTTCTAGAATGTTTGATCAAAATGAACATTCATTAGGAGGGGAAAAAAACCAAGATTTTTCTCTTACATTGCTACGTAGAACTTGTTGTCATATAACAGCTTGGTACACCACGCTTGTTTTGTTTTGACATTTACTTTGATGGCTTATAAAGAGCATAGAACACACTTATTTACTCTCACACATTAGTTCAGACAGATATGTAATTTTCTTTCCATATAGTACTGATCTGTATCTACCAAGCTTCAGACAATACACAAATCTAATCAGGCTGCATGTCAGTAGTTGGAAAATGCTACAGACCACTGCTACAGTGTTACATCAATACTGATATAATAAAGTTATAAAGTCATATCAATAAAAATATAGATTTTTTTCTGAAACCACACAGATTACAGTATACTCAAGAACTCAAATAAATTGTATTTCAGATAGTTTGAGTAAACTCCAGTGTCACAATCCTACTGGTCATTTATGCTGTTCTACAAAGTTATTAAAATCAAAGTGGAAAAACTGTTTTTACCACTTCATAAAACTGTCATTCACTTTTGTCTGTTTGACAGTCTCTTTTTCAAGAGAAGACCACACATCAAATAAGCAAGATATTTCCAAGTATTCTCAGGGTGCCTTACAGTGCGTGGCATAACATGGCCTGGTGTCTGCCACAGGTCATACCTAAGTTACATCAATTCTGTTAATTTCTTCACTTACATACATGAGCAAATCATTCATAAGTGGAAAGCAAAGTAAAACTTTAAATGCAAGACTTAGCCCACCACTTCCAAAATGTCATTAATGTATACAGTGACACTTTCAAAGATCAGCAAAATGTGTGTTCATCAAAGAACAAAATAATGTCAAGCAGCAGTACATAAAAGGAAAGAACACCTTCACTTTTCCTCTGATTTCTGACATGCACAAAACCTCAGAGAAAAACCTGTGAAATCCAAAGATACAACGTAAAGTTCTTGTTAAGCAATGAATGGCTGATCTCTTCATAGAATCACTAATGAATCTGAACATCTACATCACAGTAACTAAGCTCTTGATAACTGATTTTCATTTTTCGTATTTCATGAACCAGAATTTACATTGGATTCCATGGTTATTTAGTTGATGCCCACAAAACCCCTCCATCTATGCATTGTCTCTGTGTTTTCCCAGTGCGGTCCCAGACTTTTAAGATTTACTGTTAGTAAAAAAACCCAATAGGTAGAAGATATATTGCTTTTAAAATGTCCAGCAAAGAGCTACAAAAAGAACCCTACCCCACTCTAAGGTAAATTCTGTATGCCAGTATTATATGAAGCATTGTGATATACTTCTGAATCTCTAAGGAGTGTTTTTCATTGCCCAAGAAGTCTCTAGTCTATGATGTATATAGTTTAGGACATATGGGGGAGCACAGAAACATGCATCCAGGTATAAAACAGACTCCAAAATGTTAGGTTACAAGAGCTGTTCACACAGTATACTTACTTGGAGGCAATATGAACATTACTAAAATATACGTGGCTACTTGAGCTCTCACACAGAAGTGAACTGAGTGGCTTTATTCAGGGTTAGTAAAAGAAAACTACCCAAAATGCAGTGTTTCCTGTTAGAAAGAAGCCAATATAAATTATGCAGCTCCATGATTCAGACAGCTTGGGTTTATGCAAACGAAATCAAAGATTAGATCTTCCACAACTCACGGGGTCAACCTGCAAATTGATGAGCAGTACACTGACACTTAGCACAATTAATTCTCATGCAAGAAAAGGTAAAAAGAAAAAGATGAAATTAAACTTGCTATAAATGTTTTAATGCGTTCAGTATAAATTCTTTTGCAAGTCAGTAAAGCCAAAATAAAACTTAGAAGCTCTTAAATATCATAAAGAAAACATTAGCATATTTCTCCCCCTTTTCCAAATGATTGGTATGTAAGCAACCAAAATGAGATTGCTGTTACTACAAGAGTCAAAATGACTTTGGAAATCTAGTTACCATAGTGTTCACTTCTGTTTCGGTCTTAAGAAGTAAAATAAAACAAAATGTACCTGTTGACAGGGTGCCAAAGATTTGCAGATAGAGAGTGAGAGATGTTTCAGAAATACAACGATTAAAAAGATAGCTAAATGGTTACTGCCCTAAGCACTGAAGTGAACTAGACCAGAAAATAAATGTTCTGTTGTCACTGTTTGCCGGCTAAATATTCCAAGGTGTAGAGGCTTCTCCTGACCCATCACAGGCAGATTGTGCAGATTGAAAGTGGACACAAAATAACTAGTCATCAGAGCACACATGGGCTCATTACAGTAATGAAAAGCAAAGGTTGTATTTAAGTGAGAACATAGACTATGAATATGGAGCAATAATCTCCAATACAAACACTGTATTGAGAAACTCCCTTTCTGAGGAAGGACTAGTGAACTTCAAATAGCTTTGCAGTTCCCATATTTGCTTGCTGTGAGATTAATCCCAAAAATATTTTTGTGAAATAGCAAAAAAACCAACAAATTGTCTCTTCTGCTTTGTTACTTGTTGTGTGGGCAAGCATGCATGCGCAATCTTACTGCATCAGTTTTGCTGTACAGCTAACAGTCGTATTTTAGTGTTCCAGCACGCACTGGTCATCTATCTACTGCTTAATCATGCAGAGGATGCCCTTCTTCCTCAAGAGACTCATGATATTCACTGCTTGGGCTGAACAAAAGCTATAGATTAAGACATTAGGACAGAGTGATCTTGGGTACAGTCTCATTTGCATCACACTCCGTGAAACACCAGGAAATCATCATCACCATCACAACGATAATGTAGTACATGGGAAACAGGAGGACCTACTACCCCTGCTTCTGGTTTCAGACAAGGGATTTCACACAAAAAAGACAAGGACTGGGGTAAACTATACCAAATAGCTCTTAGTCCATTTTAAGAGCTAAGGAATTTATTAAAATGCTTTGTTCATCAAATCATTAAGGGCCTACTAATAGAATACATTTGGGAACATTACAAAGGTAATTTTGTGCAGTTTTAATTATATATTCACTGCTATGAGTAGAAGAAATAATAAGATTTTTTCCCCTTCTTAAACATATACTTGGACCCTATTACACTAGAGGAGAAGGCATAGCACCTCTCTCATTCATTCTGAGGAGCATCAATGCCTGAATTTTAAGACACTCTTGAGATAACCTTTTGGGGAAAAAAACTCTGCTGAAAAAGGAGTAGGTCCAGCCAGGCGACTCACTGTAAGATCAATCAACATCAAATTCAGCCCCATGCAAAAGAGCAGCAGAATTCCTGTGCATCTACCTATGAAGCAGCAGCATTAGCTAAGCTACAGAAAGCACATGCACCTTTCCAGCTTTTAAAAAACCATAATTTCAGCCACCGTGAACTCCTGCATCTCTTAATTCATTAGTTTCATCATAAAGAAAAAACATTGGACCAATCCATCTTTCCTAATCTGGGAAAATGGCACCACTGTTTGGCCCCACCAAGTAATAATATTCACAACACAAATGTGAGAAAAGTCTAACATATTATTGCTGATTTGCTACTGTAGCACTTGTGGCAAAATTATTTCACTTATCAAAGGGTATGTGAATCACTAGGTGACGCAGGGATGCGCGCTGTGACAGTATTTTACTTAAATACAGGTTCATCAAAGTGTTTCCTGGAATGATGTCTCATTTTGGGTTCTCTGCTACATCTAGTTTTTTTGGAAATTCCTACCAATATTTGAGTTGCCCTCAAAAACCACAATGATATCCAAGAGATTTAAAAGTCTAAACTTATTTCAATATTTTGTCAAAATCCAGTAATACTAGAAAAGTACAAAGAACAGGGGTTTCAGGTTTCCCCTGCATGGATGCAAAGGCACAGATATGTCATGCCTTCAGATCATCATATGGACTTTGGGAAATGGTGGAGCAGTGATGGCACTTCTTCACATTCACATACCCCAAGAACAGATTCACCACAGAGAACTGTGCAAGTTCTCTGTGGCAAGCTTTTGTCCTTTTTTCTTTTGTTTTTCAGACAGTAGACCTAAGGAAAAGAGATCCATAGCATCCTATACCTGAGGAGTAGGATTTCTGCAGCACAATAATACAAACCATAAAAAATAATACGAATCATATAATCATAGAATCATAGGTTGGAAAAGACCTCTAAGATCATCTCTCCGGTCATCACCACCATGCCTACTAAATCATGTCCCGAAGTGCCACTTCTACACGTGTTTTGAACACCTCCAGGGATGGTGACTCAACCACTTCCCTGGGCAGCCTGTTCCAATTCCTGACCACTCTTTCAGTAAAGAAATTTTTCCTAATATCCAATCTAAATCTCCCCTGATGCAACCTGAGGCCATTGCCTCTCATCCTATCACTAGTTACTTGGGAGAAGAGACCAAGAAGAAGAAGAAGAAGAATTATATAGCATTTTCTTGCTGGAGATATATAGGAATGCCAGTAGTGAATTTCAGTGTCCTATTCTCTGCATAAACACAGGGCAAAGCAGAATCCCTATCCCAAACAGCTTACAGAAAAGGGGGAATAGATTTCATCAAGCAGACTCAGGAGAGTACAAAGAAACAGATAATAGAAACTTTCTTCAAAACACAGTTATGAATGTTTTAAGAATAGATGTGAGAGTTCAGTGACCTTACTCTTTGCAATCACTGACATGAGTATCAATAGATACACTAACAAAACTAGCAGAAATTTTGCATTTTTTCTTTTAAAGCTATGTTCAATTTCTCCTCCACTGCTGATCCTGTTCCCTCCTGAGACTGGTCTTATACTTCTGATAAAGTGACTGTTTCCTTCATCATTCTTCTGACGGATTTTCACTATTAGTGGAAAATGGTTGATGATCTTCAGCAGCTCTAACTGACAAATCTTGTTCTACGTTACACATTTGCATTTGAACGGGCATACAAGTTATGTATGCCTACTGTCTGGATTGTGTGGCTGATGCTGAAAATGCAACTACTTCACCTGAAACAGCGAAGAGAGCATTATAAAGATCTCTGCATAGTACTACAGGGACTAGAGAGAGTGCATTGGAGGACAGGGTGGCCGTCCCAACGCTTCTAAGTTTCCCAAGAGCTGTCCTTTCCTCTGGCACTAGGGCCTTATAGGAGGGAACTCGTATGAGGGGTCCTGCTTTGGCTTAAACAGAAGGCCCTGCCATTCACGGCTTCATATTAGATGACAGGAACTCCCACACTGTCATATGACATTTGGGAAAAATCGCTGTCCGGCCCAGTTTCCTGTACACATATCTTAGGGCACAGATCTTTCCATTTGCATTCTTTTTTTCTGTGACAGTCATTACTTCCTTTGCCAAATGAATGGAAGTTGAGGTTTTATATTCTAATGTCATTTGAGACGATCAGAGTGAAGGTCAGATAACCTGCCCTTAGCAGAAGTGCTCATTTATTTCACCAAGATGCATACCAGGTCTGATACCTTAGTCTACAGTATGGCACTGTCTGCTATCAGAACCAAGTCATCAGAAGGAATGGATGATTAATCTGACAATTTGTATGTTTCTTCTTACAATAAAGCTGAAATCTTTCAGCATATTCTTGTTCCACAAGCCTCCATGGTATTTTTTTGAAGAGCTCCATTCTGTAGTCACTTCCACGGTACTGCAGCTTTTCAGTGAACAGATCTTGGTGAGCAAGAGCTTGAAGATTAGACTATGGCAGGGGAGAGACACATTTTTTTTAATTGTTCTGTGCATCACTGTACCTATCAAGCTGCTTTTGGCTTACTATTCATTTTTTACCTCTCTTTGTTTTTTAGCTTCCCTTCCATCTTTTATATTTCAAAGATTAAGACAAGCCATTTCTTCATCAATTCAACAATTTTTCTTTCGATCCCTTTCAATGTTTGATTTGCATCTTTTCTCTATTTTAATGTTTGATATTTTCCTTTCTTGTATAAGGCTTTTGAGCTGGACAATTATTTTTAATAAAGTTGCACTAGTGTCACCAATACAACAGACAACACAGCTGAGTGGGAGATATCCTTCAATTAATTTAGTGTTTCCTGTTGCTTAACTGAATATTGACAAGCTCTTTCTCCCCCCACTCTTATAAACACTCTACAATTACCAGAAAAGCCTATATTTTATTGCGATGTCTCACAAAAAGCTATACCAAAATATCTGAGTCCATCTGGACCTCGATTTAGTTGCTTAGGTTTTTTTGTCTTTTTTCATTTTATATGAATGCTACCACAACTTAAAATGTTTTCAATGAATGTTACAACTATATCAATGGAACAGTAGGATTTTTGAGAACAAGGAGTGCATTTATAAGATATAGTACTTTGCCCTGCATATTGCAAGTCTGCTAAGTTAGAATATAAGTGTCATTAAAGCTCAATCTAGAAAGTACTCCAAAATGCAAAACTAAAATCCATGCAATTGAGACAGGGCAGACCAACCAGATTCAGGTGTGCTAGCAACGGAACCTGCACTCTGCAGCTGTGTCCTCTATGCCAGCTAGTGACATAACACCATCCTCCAGATACCTCTGCTCTTGCCTCCTGTTAGTTCAACTTGCTTGTGATATGCTAATTGCCTGGTTACCACGGACATCCATCGAGAGAGGGTACCCTACACACAGCACATTTCAGGCACTGATAGACTGCCCTAGCAGGAAGACAGGAAAGCCTTGAGCTGGCTTGTTCTGTATTATAACTCACAATAAGTAGGAGTGTGTTTTCATTTCTCCATATTGCATCAGAAACTGTAAAGATGATAACAGATAGGGCAACACTCTTCATTTTCTTCCATCCAGTCATCGTGTTGCTGCCTGAATACAGTCTTTGGGATGCTCAGAGCCAAAGAACATACTTACAAATGCTTCTAAAGTCACAAAACACAGACACATCACTCATACCAAAAACACTAGCAGGTATGATATACTAGACAAGTTGATTTGATCTTTTGGAAATGGTTTAGTATCTAAAATTTTGTATGCCATATATGAAGAAACAGTGCCAGCAGGATATTGAAATCCACTGAGAGCTCTGTGGGAAACATTAGGAAAGAACAGGGCAACTAAATGAACACCCAGGGAAAATAGATACTATAAAATAGGATCCCTGCTGTATCAACCTTTGTGGATGATATTGCCAATTTGGAAAACAGTAGATTTCAGGGGGGTTGGTAACCGGAAGCTATACAGAATATTGCTTAAGTCTCTATTTTTGCATTGGAAACTACAACACTTTCAAGTGTAATAGAAATAACTATCTTCCTAGTACCCAACAAAATTGTTGTCTCAAACTGTATTATCTGTCTGGATTCACAGTAAAATTGTTGAAAGGTGAAACAGTGCAGAAACCATCTGTCAGCTGAGACTGAGGACTAATTGACACAATTTTCTTAACACTTACACCTCATGATAAAACAGTGCATCTGTGACACTCATTTCCTTACGGAATAAAAGTAAGAGCGGATAAAAGCTGCACAAATATAGATTAGAAGTGAGTTGTATGGGCAAAAATAACTACTGAGTTTTAGTTCTTCAGTTTCTTTATGTTCAACTTAAGATACTACATAATATTCTGTGATTGTTGAAGACAATTTTGACAAGTTTTCTTGGACTTCTAAGCTGAAACTCCAAAATCTAAAACACTGAAATCACCAGCAATCCTTCAAAACTTAATCATGTCAATCCTTCTGAAGAAAGTCTCTTTGCTAAGGAATTTTTGAAAATAGTAACTGCAGAGAGCTTGCAGTTGGAAAAGTCCCTTTGTAGCTGTTAGTTTCAAGTTCCTGGAAAAAATGAGAATGAGAACTCTATTTAAACAACAATGTGAGAAGTTCACAACCTCTTCTCAATGCTGTCTTCAAAGAAAATGACAATTATCTAGTAGGATTTTTTCCCCTATCTTTTTTTAAATGCTTTATTTTATCATGCTATTTAGTAGGTCTGCTGAGTAAATAACGTCATACCACCCCCTGTCCCTGGGACCTGTAATTCTAGGATAAGCAGCTGCTACATTTTGCAGTAGTTTTCTTTTTGGTTTCAGAAATCAGCTGCAGCACGTTGACTGATTTGCACTCAAATGCAATTGTTCTGAAAAGCTATGAAACCTTGACTCTCACAAGATACAGACAAAAGCAGGTTCCAAAACATGCATTCTTGACACAAGACAGCCCTGAACTTCAACATGCATAGTAAAACAAATATCATTTGCCCAAAATGTAAACAGCTGGAATATTTCTACCAGGGTCAGAAAACTTGGGTGCTAATCAATTTGGATTAATGATGTACAAATAATGAGTTGCACTTAAAACAACTACGTTGTCAAAACATTGCTCTTTTAATCCCCGATAAATTATGAGGTTTATAAAAGCAGATTTTAGCAAATAATTGAAGATTATTTAAACTTATGTAGAAAGCAGATTAAGTGAGAATCCAATGCCGCTAAAGTAAACTATATGTCTGTCATGAGTCATTGTACTTCATCATTTCATAAATCCACAGCAAGTTGTATGTATATTTTTACTATAATCCAACTTTATTTTATGTCTAGACTTTTCAAATTAGAAAACACCATACAAGAACTTAGTTCTAAGATCCTTTCAGTGCATCAGATCAGAATGCATTAGGTTTTAAAAGATAATTAATAACTTCCAGATAGGGTGACCTGTTTTCACCCCTCTCCACCTGTCTTAAATAGGAAACAGAGGGTCAGCTTTCCTTAAGGATGTTTACATAGGTTCTCTGTTAGCAAAGTTTTGTCTTATTTGAAGCTGAGTGGTACCTCTGCTTGACTTTACGAAAAAAAATAGTACGAACATCCTATTGCTTCACCACACAATCCATTTCCAACTTAGAAGGAAACACACACATTTCTGATAATTAATTTAAAAATCCATATGTTATTTCCCTTGTTTTTTGTGATGAGTATGTGTCTTCTTGTAGTTTATTGACAAAGTTTTGTGACATGAACCCAACAGCAATGACCTCCATCTTTAGGCATCTTTAAATTACAAGTACGCTAAAATTAACATTTCTAAATATTTATGATGTTAAATGAAATTAAATTCATAACTAAAACTGTAATTTAACATAAGCTTTCTTCGGCTGGCTCTCCTCCTGCCTTTCTTTCCACAAGCACATGTGGGTTTGCTGCATTCTTTTTCTTGGAAAGAACACAATAGATCATGCTGAAGTTCTGTGTTTTGTACTTGGAGAAACAGCAGCCGACAGCTAGGAATGACATGCCTGGAAACTTGTCCACTGAGTATATCCAGCAGAGTGACTCCGCTCCTACTTAGGTGATGTCAGCTAGAGCCACGAATAGGAATAAATCAAAAAAACAGAATGAGGAGTCTGTAATTACTGACGCCCACAAAACCCGTCAGCAAGAATCTTGGCACAGCAAAAGCAATGAAGTGCCAAAGAATGAACAGATTAGCTACAGGGCTAGCTACAAGATGACGTTCAGTGGCCATTTTAAATGCGAGTATACTAATTTCATACGAGATTTTTTTAAACCAACACTCACTGGGCAAGCTCTGTTGCCTGCAACACTTCCTTACTGCTTCCCTGCTCTGCCTTTGCCAAAAGTCATGTTAATAATTCTTTACTCTTTGCTGTCAATAGTTTCCTGATAATATCAACAAAACAGACATGAACAAATCGTCTTCCTAAATCTAATAATTTTTTTTTAATCCAAAATATTATTCTTCCTGCAGCTCTGAAATGAAGAGGCTTATTAACAATAAAACATTCTGTTCTTGGCACCTCTCCCTGTCACCTTTGTGGACATCCATCTGCAGTGCTCAGAGTTCGTTGCCTTCATTGCCATATCAGCATCGCGCAAATCTACTATATGCCAATCAACGTGAAGATAAACAGCCCTGTGTGTGCTTCTGAACAGTAGTGACAAAGTTGTGGGTAACATGAAGGTGGCAACTGGCCAGACCAAGCCTGTTGTAATCCAGCATAAAAGAAAAAGGAGACATGTTGTTACTGATGTACCTTTGTAGGTACAGAATGCAAGTAGTGTTCAGTGACCTGGCCAAAAACATCTTCTCAGTGCAAGTCTCAGATCAAATATAGTAATGCATAGTCAAAGAAACCAAAATAGTCCATTTCCTTCTTACTGCAGGTTGGTTTTGTCTTCAAAGCAGTTTTAGACAATGAGGCATGTTGCTGCTTTGAAAAATACCAAGTTGATTGTATATTGAACACCCTCTTTTTTTGAGTTTGCAAAACTTTGTTGGGAATCCCTAGGAAAAAACCCAAAAGGATCTGCATCAGTGTGGTAAGGTGAACTGCCACTACTATTTCAGACAACAGCTGCTATAATGTCCTCTAGGAATAAAAATTGGACTGATTCACTATTGGGAAAACTGTAGTTTCAACCCTTACATTTTCATCATTTTGCTACATTTTACAGCTGCAACTCTCACCACCAGGATACTTAGAGAGTAGGGAAAAGACCACACCTGTGATCCATATTCTCCATAGAATCATCTAAATAATTTAGCATTATAGGGTGGTGGAGTTACACCCCATAAACTCTTTGGATCTACAAAAGTCTGCACATAACTTTGCTTATGGAGCCTTTCCAGTGCTTCCATTTACATTTGTAAATTCAGTCACTTGGGTCTGCCATTACCAAAACTGAGGGAACACTTTAAAAAATACAGAAATTCTCACCTAAGTGAAAGTAAGTTAGATCTCCTTGATCGTGTTTGTACTGTATTTTGATGCTCACTTTCTACAAATATTTAAACCTACAAACTGTCTGGCAAAGCGTTGCAGATTTTGATGAACACTTTTTAATAGACTCTACATGATGCACTGGGAGCAAACCATCACCTCCAGATTTCTCCATTCTCCAAAACCTGAGCAGTACTTAGTTTGATTTTCCATTAATGCTGCCTAGCATTTGGAACAAACACTAACATAGATTTAATTGAATCCCTTATGCTTAATGGTCATTCCTCAGTTCCTCTCAGTAGAACCATCCCAAGGCAACTGCTTTCCCCAAGGTAGAGTAGAAATGCAACCTTGCAGCAGTAGCAGAGCAGCTTATTTCCAGTGGGGACAGGAGACAGAACAGTAGGAACTGTTGGGCTGGACAACGATGGGTCTGTGGGAAATTACTGGAAGCTGCTTGAGTTTTCTCCACTTCTAAGCTCTTTTTTTCCCCTTGGGGTCCTAGTATTTTACCTCACTAGTACAGCCCACTTCTCACCTTCCTCCTCCAGGTAGAAACAAGGATTTCATCACTCTCCCCACACTTCTCTCTTTCTACCACACAAGTAAAGCAATTTCAACGAGATTTGTGTTGCCCTTTTTTTAAGTTGTAAAATCTTCTTTACCCTAGCATAACTGCATCTGCATTAGGATATCTGCACTAATCTAACCTACTGTTGTAGCAAGATTACACCTTTCTTTTTCAGACATGCAGAAAAGCCACAAAAACTGCAGCTATAAAATACACTTCCTGGAATGTGTGAGATTTTGAATACCGTGTCCACAGACATGTTGTTAGAGTCTATTTATATTCTTGCTTTTGCTAGTTAGTTAGTTAGAATTTATTTATTAAGTAGCTACATAAGGTTCTTACAGGGAATGATATATTGATTAATGATATTGGAGAACATACGGGTAGGGTTGCAAAGCACTCGAAGAACATAGGAATCTTGAAGCACCTCAGCATTGTCTGAGACAGTAGAATCACAGATTACCGGCCTCTTCACAGTGATGTTGCTCTCAGACCTTATTGAAAGCAACATTTAAAAGTATCTTCTCCAGTAAAGTAAAACTGAGCTTGTTTTCCCCAGATTCAGAAATCATAATGGGCTTGTTTGACATAACAATGAAATTATGCCAGGGGACAAAAGGTGCTTGTGCTAAGGTAAATAAGAAGCTTCTCTCAAATTGTGCTCTGTAGTTAGGTAGATTACCTGTTCCAGCCAAAGCTCTCTAAGCCTGACACATTTTCTACTTTTCACCAAAATTTATTTGTACTGTGCAGAAAAACATTTTCAAATATATTTACCAAAATTGTTTCTGCAAAGTCATGTTGTAGTCAAGAAGTAACCAGTTCATTTTTAATATGAATGCTCAGGTGTTTGTTAAGATGATTTTTTTTAGTTTTTGAAAGCAATAAGTTCTAGTTGCATGATTTTTATTCTATCAGGCTTTCAATCCATCCAAAACTTCTACTAAACAGTTTGGAAGTTTTTTGCCAATGCTTAGTCCCTTGGTCCCTTGGAACGTTCAGGGGGAGTGAGTGGCATCATGCTGCCAGTATCTGCTTTAAACGTATCTTCTAGCCACCTCAAAAATAATCACTTGGTTCCCAGCCCAAGCGTCATCCAATTTGGCAGGTAGAGGGGAAGGATAAAGCACCTGGGAGCACAAGGAAAGATGAATAAGGTTATGCTTTGAGGAATAAGTACCCATGTACTTAGTACTTAGCATTAAGTACCCAAGTGCTCCTCTTCCTTGCCTCAGGTGCCTCTCTCTCTGGTTACAGCTCAGCTATCCAGAGTGCCTCACCTTCTGTGCCCCACTCTCCAACGAGCCCTTTACCTGTGTAAAGTTCTTGATACTTTTCCTCAGATTTCAGCATTATGTTTAAACATTCACTCAATCAGCAAGTGGAAACATCAGCTCCCCATGTCTAAGGCAATTTCTTTTGTCCACAAAATCATTTTGTGCCACGAATCATTTTTTCTTTAATTGACTCCTCTCTCACTCCGTAACTTCTGAATCTCCTCCTGCTAACCAAAGAAATGGACAGGGTACAGGTCCAGAATGTGCACTCCGGCTGTTCTTTCTCCCCATGGGCCAAGGATATCTCAGGTCCATTCCTGACCCAGTCAATGTCAGGTGGTCTGCCAGACATTTTCATCTGTGTCCTTAAATGCAACACAAGTGCTGTGTCTATTCTATAATCAATGGAGATTCTTTTAAAAATTGTGATCCTATAGATATTAAGGTCAAATATCTCCTCTTCCCTTGTTTTTCCCTTTCCTCGTACCATTGCCTCACCTGCCCTACTCTTTTCGCACTCTGAGTATGGAAGGACAGCTTTTGAGGGGACATACTAGCACAGCATTTTTCTAGCAAAGTCAGCAGCTATGTCACCCATTATTTAAAATCTTTTTTATTTTTTTAAATAAGCCATATTTCATGCTAGCAATGTAAACAGAAGGTCAAATCCTTTGATTTTAAAAAGCACAGTCATATTCTGTGGCATAAAACTTAAATAATCATAAATACTGACATGTGAACTACAGAGGAGGAGGTTGGTTCTCCACAGTGTTTTTTTTTCTCCACTTTACCTAGGTTTATAATTTACTTTGGGGTGGAGAGTCTTGATTAACAGGGATTCCTGAAATTTTCTGAAAATAAACACGTGACAAAAACAGGCAATCACAGATCTAATTGTGTCTTAGTCATTTCTAAAAATGGTACTACGCAGAAGAAAAGATTTCACTTTCTAATGGAGAGTTAGATCACAAGTGCATTATGGTTTCTTAGTCAGGTTATGTCTATATAACAAATTGCAGTGCCAGGCAAGGTTACTCATGTTAGCTCTGAGGATGCTAGCTGGAAGCCGGCAGCAGGCCGGCTGTATTAGCTGCGGTCTGTGGGGTCTAACGAGCTGCTCCCGGGGCAGGCTCTACACACCAAGGCAGGGCACCGCACCAACACAAGGCTTCGCTTCCAGACATCCGCCGAGTTCATTCAGGATACTACTGTGGGACACTGCACTAGGCTGTGTTGACATATCTAAGTGGTTCTGCTATTTGCTCTCATGCTTTGGAGGGGACATAAAACACGACAGGCAGACATCCAGCATACAGTGACCTATAGTATGCCAGACACTTATTTGACCAACCCAGTCCCACAGTCCAGTCCACCTGTATTGTGTGACAAAGTCACAATTAAAAGGGCACAAGTGCACCAGCTACCCCAGAGCTACCAGTATTTTACACTTACAGCACACTGTAAAGATTTGGTTATATGCATTTGTGCAAATACAATAATACAGTGACTAAAAAACATGCTTTAACCTCTTCTGTCTTTTCTTCACAGAGAAGTCATTTGATTACAAGCATTAATTAAGACTACACACGTTCAAACATATTGAAGGCATTACTGTTCTCTGCTACTGTATAAAGGAAAAAAGAGGTAATACAGGCTCAGACTTCCTTGCACTTACATAACTAGTGCTGACACATTAATCCTTTCATTCAGATATGAATGAGTAAGGGAGACTGTAAACTTTTCAAGGACCTATTCATCCCATAGAAAAAAAAAATAGAAAAGGAAACACCAGAAGGTAAAACACACTTGACAGATAGGAAGCGTTCATTAAAGTGTGAGATGTGGCACACCTATTCTGCTATATGAAATTATGTTTTTAAGACTTTGAACAGTCATCAGAATTTTGAATATCATCTGAAAATAAAACCAGCATTTTTTACTTCATTTATTTCCTTTGTTAAATCATTTTTTTTCCTTATAGGAGATATTCTTAATCCATAATTTACAGCTGAAATACATGTAAAAATAAATTCAAATGCACCATTACAAGTCATTATAAGTATACTAGGCTTAAAGAGCACTTTCACTCATCTTGGCTCACACAGATATGTATCTTCTCCCCAGGCAATTTAAAGTTTAAAAACTCGTATTTGCAGCTAATCCCTGGCTGTATGATGGGAAAAAAACAAAGCATGGATTAAGAATGCACAGAAAAATCATTATTCAGATGTACCCACACCTCATAACGATCTCCAGTTTCAATGCAGAATCCCAAACCATTGAAGTTTCACTGGAAGAAGTCATGAACATGTGTGAACCTTGCTTAAAATCTGGCCTGAATTTGTCATAAAATAATAAGCCAAATGAGTTTATTTTACCTACATCTATGAGCATTTCAGAAATCTGGGATTCTTATCTAACTTTTGTGCCAGTGTGAGGCTGTGTCATTCACAGGCAACTGGGACTATAATACAGTCCAGATAAACATCTTACTGAGGTACACTTCTGTTAGTTAGTCAATGTAAGTGTTTTATAACAAAAATAAACTTGCTCAGGTGAAAGTGGTTGGGGACTCTCAGCTGGCACCTTTTGGCAGTGCTCAGCAAGCAGCAAGCATGCCTTCCCATAACATTATCTCTACCGTTTTATTTGTATTACAGTCATGTCTATAAATGCTTTCTGGAAGCTGCTGTAGTCTAAATAAAGATCTAGGGTTTCACCTTTGTTGTTTCTGCTGCTAATGCACTGATTTAAGAACAAAAACAAATATACTTACAGAAATTGAGTCAGGTGCAGGAAATAATGCCTAGCATCAGGTTACTTTTCCCAAAACTTAGTTTCAGTTTTTAAACAGAGGCAGACCAAACCCAAAACACGACATGAGAACAATCCTGTGCCAAGTGGGGAGAGGGGTGCTGTAAATCACAGCTAGGTGCTCTTTTGCACACGTGTGTCTTTAGTCCTGATCCATCAATGTGGAGGGACCTTCACTGGAGTCCAGGAGCACTTTGCCACTTTGCTCTATTTGACTCTTGGTGGGAAGATTTCTGTTAATGCTAAAGCCCACCACAGCAGAAAATTCTACACAAGTTGTGGAGAAATACAGCTCCATATGTTGAGTTTCCCTGCGATATTACAGAATTATTTTTAAACATGTATATACATATATATTATAATATAAATATTCCTTTCATTCCTCAGTGAAAGCTATAAAAGCTATGAAAGGGTTACATAAAGTTCTGTGAATTATAGCTAATTTACAGATGTGTGTGATTCCTTTTAACAGTGAAGATGAAAAGAAGCATCAAGGACACTATTATTCTCTTTGTAATAATCATGAAATTTTCAACCATAGAAAAATTCCACAGCTTAACCTTTCGTGTGTAAGGGGTTCCATTAGAAGAACAAGCTAATAACATCTGATTCACATCTAAATGAGTCATGCAATTATGCCACAAGCATCAGGGAAACAGAATGGCTAGGACTTGAGGATAGTCTTGGTCATAGGATATGCTCTAAAAGCATCTAAAATCAGTCACTTAAGAACTGTAAACAGAGAAGAGAGATTTATTATCGCGTTCAGAAGAGCGTGGCACCACTGTCTTTATATGTAGCTACGAAGAGTCAGTCTATGTTCTGATTTCTGAAATGGAGATGGCAACATTCCTTCCAAATACAGGGAAAGAAGATGGAGGGGAATAAACTTTGGTCTTTCTGCCCTGCATTGCTTAATATGCTTTTTAGCGGAGCTTTTGGTGTTTCTTAATAAACACACACACAAACAAAACAACAAGGAGAAGCCTGGTGTCACAACTAAGGGCCCAGATTTGTAGTCTAAATAGAAGAACAGCTCATGTTAAAGAAAACTAGTGCACTGCCACTGCGAGAACCAAAGGACTGGAAAGAAAAAATACAAAAAAAACACCCCATGCTTTCATGCCATTTTGAATGCGCGGAGTAAAATCCTACCTACCACTATTTGAAACTCAAAAAGTGTTATGGGCAAATGCAAGTTCCTGCAGCTGATCACAAAACAGACCAAAAGCTTTGCGCCAATTTTGCATCAAATACCCATCCAATTTAGAAGATTTCCATGCCTTCAGCTACTCAGATCATGTGGGGATGGCACCTGCATAATCATGGCACTTCTAACATGGCAGCAAGGGAAGAGAAAACAGCCTGTGATTGACTGACATTTAGTCATGTATGGGAGACTAATCTGATCACCATCCATATGTTCACCAGGAGGAAAAGTAACAAAAGCCAAAATCTGATTCTGGCTGCAAATGATACATAATTCTTGCGTTTAGCACTTCAGTTTAGCAATCTTTACATCTACAATTGTATTAAGAAAGAGCAACTGTATTAGTTATGGTAATCTCATTCTACCATTTAAAGTGACATGTTGTTTGTGTGGGTGGTTATAGCTCTGCATACTTGTATGCAAACAAATGGAAGAAAAGCCTGAATGCCTGCCAAACTGAAAAGGAAATAAACAGCAGGGAATGAAATTGTTTTTTCAGACTTCTAAGAAACAATTACCAGGAAGAAAGAGTAAAACCCAAAAGTACAAGAAAGCTCTTAGCAGTAACTGAGGCTCCTTGGAACCTAGATCATGTTAAAGGTTCTGTTCAGGTGTATCCAACCTTAGTCTATTACTGTAAATTTGTAGATTTTTAGGGCCAGGAGGGATCATTAGTTATGATCATCCATTTTCATCTATCACAGGCTATAAAGAATTTCTCCCAATGAGGCCTGAATAAAACTTGACGCTTAATGAAGCAGGAGAACATCTTTTAGGACACAGCCAATTTTCATGTAAAACCTTTGGTACTGTTTATTCTTGGTAAAACTCTGCCAGCTGTGTATCCTCTTGTGCACATTTAAAGTATATTCATCACAGGACTAGCAGGAATAATTCTCTACTTTGCACCTGAAGAGGAATAGGAAGCTTAGACAGGATTTCAGGGTCTCATCACTGGCATGAATTTTATCTGTGCCAGTGCATATTCACATTAAGAGCAGAAATCCACAGGGAAGTCAGCAAAGCCTTTCACTTGCCATTGCAGGGTCTTATCAACTTCCAAGACCAAGAAAACAAAATAAAACCAAAGAAAAGTTCAATATGAAATAACAGAAAAAATTAAGGCTCAGTCTCATGGAAAGGAAGAACCAGCAAACAGAGAAACACTGTTGTAAAGAGCAGTCCAGCTGAGACAGTAGCACAATTTCGGGCTTCTGTTGCTGCGTCTGATATTCTCCTACCGACAGCCTTTTTCCCTTATATGTCTTTTCTAGGCTCCCTGGTTCTCACCAAATTTGAAACCATCTACCTTGTTCACCAGCATTCTCTTTCATTAGCAGGAGAGCAGAGAGGGGATTATCAGGCTATTTGCTTGCCCTATTTGTGTGTGGCACTTACATATAATAAATTACTTCATCATAACAGCAAAAATCTTCAGTGAACTAACACCCAGAGATGTGGTAAATTTTACTTGGCTTGGATAAACAACAAGCCTCAACATTTTATTTCTTTATTTCAACACCAAACCCTTCCTTTCTTGGCAACAGGGCCTACCTTAATTTCCTTTAATGCAGAGAATAACCATCCTGGATTAACCAAACCTATGATTCAGCCAGAGAAATTAAAAAGCACAGTTGTAACATATAACAGCTATAAGATAGTACAGGGTAGACTGATGAAGTAGACAATAGAAGAGAGCTGAAGTTCACTCATAAGCAGGGATACAATCAAAAAATTTCGTGTCTGTGGAGTCCTGCTTTCTTCCTGACCGTGCAGAGAAGCAGGCAATAGGGTACAATAATTGCTCTGAAGGGTTGCATAGCAATTGTTTCAGGAATTTGCATTTTACCTCAAAACCCCACACAGGGGTCTACCTCACATTGACAGTAAGCACTCTGACTTGCTGTTCAAGGAAAGTATTTCACCTGGGAAAACCAACCCCTACGTGAATGGGTTTTGTATACCTGCATTATAGGCCAAATTTCTGTCTCGTATCTCAGCACAGATGTTATCCTGCTGTGACTAGAGGCAAAAATGAGAGAGAAAAAGGAAGGAAAAAATGACAAGAAGCCACAATAATTTTCCCTTAAATTGTGAAGGTTGTTCTTTCACTTTTTGCAAATAGGCTGCATTTTTGTTAGCCTATTGTTACTACTCTGTGTTCTGCATGTATCACACCAGGATTTTAAATACCCAGTACTGTATTTTTGAAATGTTTTGAATTACATTAATATTTTCACTGAAAAGTGTGTCTAAAAACTGAGCTAGCACTAAGCTAACCTTCTGAAGTTCAGCATGGAAAGACTTCAAAAAAGCATTTACTCTGAAAGTAAAAAAAAAGAAAAATTAATTAGCAGAATCTAAGCCCCAAATGATTCTGTTCTGTTTTATCATGTATTTCATTATTGTTTTTTTCCTTTCTGTCAATGTTGCCTGAAAGTCTTCCTCTGGTAACTTCTAGAAAAGACCCATCTTCCTTTCCAGACTCAGAAGCACATCAGGACTACACCCAGTTCAGAGCTAGTGAAACTTAGAATATAAAAATATAAATTCTCACAGTCTCTTAAAGCTCTTAATATTAGACTAAAGGTATGTTTAATAAAGAGAAATTGCAAGCAGGTAAATACTGTTCTTCTTTCTCATTAGGGTGCGGTGAAAATTAATTCTTATGCAGAAAGTGCTTGGATATCTTTGCATGACAGGCATTACTTTGGTCAAGAGCAAACTAGTATTATTAAGTGTTATTAAAATAAATTGGAGGCAGAGAACATCATAAATGTTTCCCTGTAGGTTAAATCTGAGAACTGGCCTCTGTTGCATTGTAGCTCAGTTTTAACCTTTAGAGCACCAGCATCATATGCATCTCATTTACACTGCAGAGATAAGGCTCCCCTGGGCTTTCCAACCTCCCAGCCACGGCCTAAACAGCTAGTTGACACACTGTAATTGCTAAGAAATTTTGTAAAGTAATTTTGGATTACAAAAGGAAGCAAATAATAATTTCATGTTTAAATTCCTTTTGTTTTAAGGATAATTGGATATACACAACCATGTGGATCAAGTGCAAGCCTCTTAGTTTTGAAGCATATAATTTTGGGTCTCAAATCAGTGTCAACTCATAGAGAAATTCCAAGACTTGGTTTTGCTGAAAAGGAATGAATACAAGGAGCAGAACTATTAGTTTTCTCTCTGATTATTGCTGTTGGATTCAGTGCTTTAAGACGCTAACTAAAGCTATTAACATGCCAGCCTTGAAGACCAGAGTCCTCTGTGTAATCACAGAACAAGCATATCACAAAACAGCGTCAACACATACTTGCTAAATTGTCAGTAGTGCCCACATGCAGAGGCCTGACAGGATTGTATGGTTCAGGAATGTGCTTTTTCAAAAAAAAGGCTGTATCTGGACATAAGTAAACTTATCCATTCCAGTCATATTCATTGTGAACTTTTAGGATTTAGGCTTATAAACAAAAAGCAATACTCCTACAGCCTGATTGGAAAGGTATTAACTAAAAATGGGAGTAGAAAAGAGAACGCAGCTGAAAAGAGCCAAGACAGGAATGACAGAGTAGACGCTTCAGCTATTAACTCTGACATCTTTTGGTTTTGATTAAGATGTCAAAAATAGAGAGAGATGTGTAGTTTATAAAATTACTACTATTGACATATAAAAATTTTAAAGCTTTAAAAATATGTAAAGTGGGCAATAAAAGAAAATTCATTTTGTATTGTTCTCAGAAGGATTATTTAGCAAGGTACCTTGGCGTAGGCAAAATCACATATTCTCTTGTGAACACCTGCGAACTGTTGAGTTTAATTGGGCAACAGCTGGTGCTGATTGTGGGTTTTCTTACTGTATCTCATTACTGGTTTCCCTTTTGCTCTCTCCTGATTCAGTGTTGCTGGTGTGCTCCTTAAAGGACCCTAGCAGAAATAGTCAAAGATAGCCAAAGAAAATGATTTAAATTGTTTTTTTGTACATCTGTGTACTGTTGAGCTTACTCAGACTACAGCAGATGTGTGATGTACGTGGGTGGTGGTCTGGGGATATCACACATTGGCTGGCAGTCCTCACAGTATCTTTCATTCTCCATCTAGACACCAAGTTTTTCTGCAGAGGTTAGGAGAAGCTGTGATTTAAAGTTATTTACAGGGTAAAAAGCTCAAAAGAAGCACCCATAAGAACTTTGTCATTTTGCAATGGAATATATATCTTGCTTCTCACTTCAATAGAATTACAGAGGTAATCATGTATGTCCTGCTGTATTATCTTGCTAAGCATTCTTAGGGCAAAGCTGCTGATCCTAAAAGCCAAACTAACATCTTTTGCAATGTTTAGGAGAACTAGGAATTCAGAGAGAAGACATTTGAAGCGCTGACCTTGTCAAAAGCAGAGAAACTCAGAGTGTACAAAGTAGGAGAGTAAATGGCAGATGAAAAATGAGTTCTTCTGGAAAAGAGTAATGAAAGAAAGTGAAGTAAAAACCCCTTTGCAGTAAAATTATCGGCCAGTTGCCTATTGCAAAATGCTATCATAATTCTGAGAAAGTCTGAAATTGATAATAGAAGAAAAACACTAAAAATAGAAAAAGTTACTTACTAAGGACTTCTCAGTGAGACAGAACTCAACTGGGACTACATTCTTTTAAAATTGGAAATTCCCACCTATTTTCCTGACACAGAAGTTCTTTTGCAGAGACGAAACAGGATTAAAATTAGCCCTTCAACTAGCGCTGTTTAAAAAAAAATGAAGTTGTCAGATACAGTGCTCTGAAACAGCTACTGAGTGAGCACTCGCTTTAGTTTGAGCAGACAGTGAGTTTAAATGTAGGTCAACAAAGCTGATTTTAATACTGCAGGTATTCAATTGATATTTATAAACCAGATAACTTTCAATTTGTGTAACACTACAACATATTCTGAACATAATACTATACACATTGATATTATCACCATACAATTTACATATAGCCCACCATATTGTAACTGCATTAAACCATTAAATATTTTGTCTAACACTGTTTTGATTTTCAGTGCCTTTAATATTAAGCTACTTTTTCATTTTGATCTCTGTAAGAACAGGAAAAAGAAAACAGGCAACAACAAAGATAGTAAAGTTTTGTGCAGCAAGCGAAAAAAGTTTTTAATAACATAAATACCACTTTGGGGTATAGATATACTTTACTTCTGTATACTAAGTGTGAAGTATACTTTACCAGTAACTGAAGTGACAGGACTTAATCTCTGCACAATGAGCTGATGTAATATCTCGCTAAGTGGTATAGGACAGATGTATATTTGGCCTATTTTGTCTTTGCATAGGGACAGAAGTATTAAATGTATAAATATGCTTAGGAATACCTACACCTATGAGATCAGAGGACAATTATGACTATTTATAATCCTGAATTGTGAAGAGTTGGAGTTATATTAATTTGCGTTACCACTGATAGCTTTAGATATACATACTAATGTTCTTATGAATCTCATTAATAGAAGTCCCCTTAGCATGTGCATTTACTAATTCTGCAGCTGTAGCAATAGGAAGCATTAAGGTGTTTTGAGACAATATTCAGCCAGACTAGTGTGCCTGCATCTAGCAAGACATATTTCTTGCAGCATTGTGTTTTATGTCTTTATCTTTATTAATGCATTGTTACTACCCTCAGAAGACAATTTCTACATGCACTGAATACCTAATAATGAAGAAAGAACTTATTTACTGGTCATTGTTAGGTTAAGAAACATTTTTGTCATGACTTGACAGAAGCAACACATTCTTATTTAAAGATCACAGTCTTCATGTTGAATCAAATAAACATTAACACCAAGTTTACTGTCAGTGTTATGTTAATGGTAACTCAAAAATTTGTACCTAATTTAGACTGTCATATTTTGTTACTAAAAATTAGTTTGTCTGCTGGGCTACTGGAGCTTCTACCTCAGCACGAGGTGGCAGCTAGGTTCTGTGTTTGGGAAAAAGAGCTCACTAATCATCTCCCTGCTTGTTAGATGGCTGTTCCCAAAAGAAACTGTGCACATATCCATCCCATCTCTGTCATACCCACCCATTTTCCCGACTCAGATGCAATAATAGACCCATGACAACATCTCTCTTCTCTGCTAAATGGCTTACTCGTAAGAGGAAATACAACAGGTCAGTTCACAACGAGCTGAGGGATTGTGGTGAAGATGAAGACAGATACAACATTGACCAAGACTCAGAAACGATCTCTTTTTAAACACCAGGTAAACAATTCTGGGACTACATCATTTAAAAAAAATCTAGATAAACTTTCTGAAATTCACCACAGTAAAATTAATATATCTTTCCTAAGCTTGGTTGCAAATAAGAGACATGCCCCTAAGCAGCTTATAGCAATATCAAATAAAATCAGGTCATGGCAAGACACCTTAATTTCATCATACATTTGCCTGCATCTTACTGTTGCAATTCATATCAGAACCAAAGCCATATTTCCAAAGGCTATAGATTTTTACATCAAAGGCTGAATTCTTGGCAGAAACAACTAGCCATTTAGAGAAATAATGCTATGAATGCAGAAATACTAGTTAGTTATGTTCAGAGAAAGAAAGTAGGTTAATGACAGTAAAAGCAGTCAAAAGCTTCACAAACACCTTGCTCTTCCAAGACTAATCACACAGTTTTTAGCCATTCAGGTAGTCCTCGGAAGGTTTTATTTAGGCCCCTATGAGCCATTCAAATATTCACTGACTCATTTTAATGTGAGATTTGTACAATGTACGTACAAACACAGAATCGCAGAATCACGGAGTGACTGAGGTCAGAAGGGACCTCTGGAGGTCATCCAGTCCAAACGCACTGCTCAAACAGAGCCAGTTAGAGCCTGTTGCCCAGGACCACATCCAGACAGCTACTGAATATCTCCAAAGAGGTAGACTTCATAACCTCTCTGTGCAACCTGTGCCAGTGCTTAGTCATCCTCACAGTGAAAAAGTGTTTCCTGAAGTTCAGAGGGAACCTGCTGTGTTTCTGTGTGTGCCCATTGCCTCTGGTCCTGTCACTGGGCGCCACTGAAGAGTCTGGCTCCATCTTCTCTGCACCCTTCCTTCAGGTGTTTACACACATTGACAAGATACCCCCTGAGCCTTCTCTTCTCCAGACTGAACAGTCCCAGCTCTCTCAGTCTTTCCTCATAGGAGAGATGCTCCCATTCCTTAATCTCTTTCATGCCCTTCATTGGACTCTATTCAGTATGTCCATGTCTCTCTTGAACTGAGTAGTCCAGAAATGGATACAGTTGAGTCCAGGAATAGCCTCATCAGGGCTCAGCAGAGAGGAAGGATCTCTTCCCTTGACCTGCTAGCAATGCTTTTCTTAATGAAGCCCAAGTTACCATTTGCCTTCTTTGCTGCAAGGCAGCGTTGTTGGCTCATGTTCAGCTTGGTGTCCACCAGAACCTCCAAGCTCTTTTCTGCAAACCTGCTTTCCAGATGGGGCAACTCACAGTATTCATAATAACATAAAGAAAACAAAGGAAATTACTACAGAAAAAGAAGCAAAGAATAAGCAAATAACTATTACATATAACCATTATTCTGTATTCGCATATAGCCAACAAGGTCAACAAGACCACATTCAAATTTGTGAAATCAAGGAAGCCTACATATGCGCCTAAAGTGAAATCTGGCCCAACTAGTTTTAGGTATGTATTTGTTCCAGAAAGGGTCTTTGTCCAGAAAGAATCCAAGCTTGTCCATGTGACAGGATAGATCGGTTTAAAATTGTGCCATCATTTTGTAGCCATCTTCTTGCCTTAGGAATCTCCACCTCCAAGATCAGCAGATGGTCTTTGAGTCTAATCCAGATGAATGGGGTTCACAGAGGTCTGAAAACTGAATCATCTCTTCCTGACAGGAGGACATGGCATGAGGAGAGGTGATCACTGAGCAAGCAAAGATAAGAACCTGAAACATTCATGTTTCTCATGCCCACACACCAACAAGGAGAAAGTTACACATAAAGGAGCTCAGAAACTGGTCAGGCTGGATAGGAAGATGCCAATATTTTTGAAGACGTCAGCAGACGTCTGCAGATGTAGTGCATAGGGTCTACCAGAGACACCGGTTGAGGGCGTGATTCTGTACAAACTATGTGGTATTATGTCCAAACCCATCAGTCCTGCTGCTCAGCAGGTTCAACTACCGTTAGTGCAATGCTGCACTGATGGAGATCTACACCTTTTCTGGATGCAGTCCTAGTTTAATCACGTTATCTCGGGTGTGACTGGACCAGGCTTCACTGTGAAAAACAGGTATGTCCCAGCCTCTGCAGATGCTTTTTAAACAAGTCCATTGGATATTGAGTCAGCTATGATCAGCTGCTCAACAAACTTCTCAGTTACAGAGATGAAAGCTGAAAGATATCTATAAATCAGCTGTCAAAGCCAATGTTCTGGAATAATTAAAAAAGGACTACAATGAGATAGGATGATAAGTCCAACAGTGCTCAGGAATTCATCTCGTAACTTCCCATGCCTATGCTGCTGTTACTGCAGAAATGTGTCACTAAGGTGAAAAATTATGAAGTATCCAACAATGAAATGTGCCCTCAGTCTCCATTGATAAAGCTATAAATTGTAATTTCTCAAGTAGCTAATCTGTTATTACCAATCACTCTTTCAATTACCNGGGTGATTATGGTGTTTAACATTAGAACTGATAGCGAGAGAAAATCATTATGGATCTATACTCCATTTCCTATTTAGATGCTTATAAAATTGTCCATGGCAACTGTTAAAAGAGTTCACAGCAAATTGTCACTAAATTCACATTAAGCCACAATAGATAGACAATTCTCTTCCTACTTCCCACAGGGAACTGGAGACACAATCAGGTTGTTTTCGTCTTCTCTCCTTTGCTATTCCTTCTTTTGCCTTTGTCCTTTATTCCTGGGTATTTTTAGCAGCAGCTTTGGAAAACTGAAGTTGAAAAAGTGAGCCTTAGACTTTGCTCTGAAGGCAGTGAGATTTGTGGTCTTTCTTACTTCCTCCAGTAACAACAGCCAAACCACTTGCCTTGATAGCAAGGAAGCCCCATCTCCAGCTCCCAGGAGTTTCACCCTTGAGGCTGACAAGCTCACAGTTTCTGAAGGAACATGCTTGTCAAAAGATGTCATCAACACAGAGAGAGGTCCTTTCAGGGAAATCTTGAGTCATGTTCATCAGTAGTCTTGAAGATTAATAATGGGACCTTGATTTTGATCCAACGTACTTATAATTTCATAATAAATTTATTAAATACATTAGTTCATTAATTTTGTAGTTTCTTTCAGCTAAAATACGAAAATGGGGTTATGGAACTGCAGAAGAAGAAGAAACATGGTGACTACCACTGATTATGCTTAACTAATTGAAGCATTGTTATTTAGTTTGTACTTTCTCTGCAGTCCAGGCACCCCTTATTCACCACCTTTTAGTTAATTGATGATTTCTCTATGGACAAACAGGAAAAACTATATCACTTTTTTTTTTTTCCATTTCACATCTGAGGCAACTGTCAGGCAAGTCTTGCCACAGGAACTGGATTGCCCTTCTCCAGCTGTTCGTCCTGCTCCTCTGCTGAGTTACATAAGCAGGCAGGAGCCAGATGCTCAGCAGTTGCAGGTTACCACTCAGCATATCAACTTAAACTGAAGTTGAAGGTGGTTTAGACTAATATACCAGACTCCCAGAACTGCCCACTGAAGAGCTGGGCTCAGATTTGCTGCTGCTGCCCCTCCTACAGGGGCAGTAATATCAGCAGAGGGAAGCAGCAGTCACGTGCAGGCCAAATACCAGGGCTTATCTGTCAATCCCCTGAGACAGACATGGTGAGGCAAATTGAAGTCACAGCACATAAAACCAGGACTCTTCACGTGCATGTTGAAAGAAGCTTAAATTTTAGCTCAGAGATGGCTATTCATTTCTATACAGATTGTCTTATTTCCCTTAAAAATGGGACTTTTTATGACCCAGCTGCTTACAACTCTCCGGCCTTCAAAAAATGCAATGATTTTCATTCCTTAAAATATTACCAGCATTCATCTTTAATACTGATATGTTGACTGTTAGAGGCATTTTTACCTCACTTGATCATATAAAGGCCAGATTCTGAGCTCTCAGCTGCTTCTATCAAGCCCACTCCTGGTCTGACATTTATCCTTGTGCACTTTGGTGGACATCTTTAATTTCAATGCCATGTTTCATTTTATGTGCTCTAACAAACATGTATGATGTATAGCTTGTATTTTATAATACTGATTGATGGTCTTCACTCTATTTATGGTAAGTCTCACAAAACTGGACACTATGGTGAGTCATTGTTCAAACTTTACTACAATTTTACATCATCCTTCTGATTGACATGGAAATTAAGAACTGTTGTTCTATCACTTTCTTGTAAAATGAAAGAAGTATTTCCACTTGGGGAAATATATTTCCAAATTATGCCTTCCTTCTTTATTTTATCACTTTGCTACAAGTGTTTATTTCTTCCTGCTCTTTGGCCCCTCAGTAGAACTGATCAGCTGCATTTCCACATGCACTTCTTATATTCAAAGTCCTACACATCATTTCACACTAATGGATTAACTTATTTAAAAATTCTTTCCATGTTTTCATTTGAAAACATGTCCTTTCCAATCCACAGTGGAAAGCCTTCATTGCTTTCACTGACAACTGAACACAGACCAGCAGCCAGGCAGTAACAAGGAATTGTAGCCTGGATGGGAGGGCTGCTAACGTGGAGGTTCGTTGACTTGCCTTACTCCGGGTCTGGCAAGCAGCAGGAAGCTCTCCAGGACTCTGCTGAAGCAGGGAACCTGTCAGATGCAATGGGTTTTGCTGACTTGCTTGCTAGCACCAGTTCCTTCATGATTTCTTTAATTTGGCCTTTTCCTGTTCTGTGCTTTCGGCATTGCTGTTTCTTGCCCATTTGTCAGCTTTGATGTTTTTAAGATGTGCAAAGCCAATATGTCAGCAATGCCAAAAAAATAATAATAATAAATTCTACCTGATTATAATTCAACATGAGCTTGTACCAGCTTGACTGTCTTTTACCTTAAGGCTACCTGACAATACCATCAGGCCAAATTCAGAACTCCTGTAGAGGAGTTTTAGTTCAAAGACTTTGAGGCTGGCTGATTAACCTCCCTGGAATGTTAGAGGAGTCTCCTGTCCCACAGCCCAAGCAGGGATGGAACTGATGACTCTATTCCCACTCCACCCTTTCAATTCCCCTCTGGGAATGTGAGTGAGGGAGGCAGAGAAGACAGATCAGAATGTGAGGCATTAGGTGGAAGGGCAGTAGAGCCTCATGAGAGTTCGCCGTATCAGCTTTACCAGCCTGATGATATGTGGCAAAGTGAATGCTCTTAATGCCATATTATTCTTCTTTTAAGGCTTTTCTGCCAAGGAAGACCTCTGTTTAAAGTTGGTAGACATTAGTGAGAGTTAAAGCGAAAGAAGAACCCAGAAAAGCTGCTTTGCCCAAGACCTCAAAAGCAGGAATCCAGAACCTAGATGGATTCTGGGACTGAACTGTGGATTATTTTCACTTCCCAACAAAGCTCTGCAGGGGTTTATTCATATGTATCATTTCTGAGTTCACTTAGCCCCCTCTTCTTGTTTGGTTGTTGTTGCTGTTGTTGTTTTACAAAGTAGATCATTTTCTTATAATCTCTCCTACTTCCTGAAGTCAGTCAAAAAAAATTGCTCACACATAACCCCTGAACTTGAATTTATAGTATCTGTCCTCCAGCTACCCTGGTATGGATTGATGGCCATGCTGCTTATGTCCAATACACCCCATGGAAATATCAAATGGACTTGGCAGATCCTTTAATGAAAGGAAAAGGGATGACTGCCTGCCAGTTTCATGTAGATCAATATAACAATGTAGGAAGTGTTAATGGAAAATGGACAGATTAGTATAATATTTGATAAGACTGAAACTGAGATTTAGTTTACAGAATAGAAAAAGAGCATATCAATAGATTTTAGACTTCTACTTTAACGGACAGAAATATTGACAGTGGTGGAAACCTCTCAGAGCAGCTACATCCAAAATAAGGTAAAAATTGAACAATATTTTGGAAAGTAGGCACTTGCAAAACTTCTTCAGAAGAGTAAGTACTTGCCCTAATAAACAGTTGTAATTACTATTTTCAAGAAACACTCCGTGTCATTGAGGGTAATGTAGTATTCCTTTCCCAGAAAGGTTAGTTTTCTATTTTTTAAACAAGATGCAAATTTTGACAAGCAGCCAATTAAGCGAGAAAAGAGATTAAAAGATACAGAAGCTTTCTCTGATTCAAAAGTCATTACAGGATAATTTGAAGCATATTGTATGGAGTATATTTCCTGTTTCTCTCCTCTGAAGAATCCTACTATTTACCTCTGGAAGAAACTGTACAGTAACCAGGAAGGTTTCTCAAAGGAAGTGATAATTTAAAAGAAAAAAAAAACTTCTGACAAAGAAACTTGTTTCTGAAAGAAACACAAATAAAATAATAGTGCCTTATCCTCAAAACAAACCAACCAGAAGTCATGTCCAGAATGTTGTCTTCCTCCTTATCTAGCCAGCACCAGAACAAACAAGATTTTCTTGTGAAGCCAAAAGTTCATGACTTCAGAGTAGCTCTCTGTTGGCTGAATCCAGAGGTGATCAAAGACATGCAAGAGCATGGCTTTACGTGTAGCAAACATACATGATTATGTTAGTCAAATCTAGTTGACATCTAACTGTCCCCACTGTAAGTGCTACTGCTGTGGATTCTCCTCTCTCTGCCTGCCTTTGCCCATGTGGTATGTGTACCCCATAGCCGTGAAGACCGAGCTACCAAGAGCCCTGCTTCAGCCAACTGTGGAGGACTCACAGAATCACAGAGTCACAGAATGGTCAGGGTTGGAAGGGACCTCTGTGGGTCATCTAGTCCAACCCCCCTGCCGAAGCAGGGTCACCTACAGCAGGCTGCAGAGGACCTTGTCCAGGCGGGTCTTGAATATCTCCAGAGAAGGA